>Ga0116171_10003843_pt1 | contig 13741 bp, 7 predicted proteins | sample AD_JPNHW2_MetaG_FD_89798 | JGI IMG/M metagenome (GOLD analysis project Ga0116171, IMG submission 89798) | Active sludge microbial communities of municipal wastewater-treating anaerobic digesters from Japan - AD_JPNHW2_MetaG | ecosystem: Engineered > Bioreactor > Anaerobic > Digestate | place...
AACAGGCTCATGAAGGGTTTAAGCGAGGAAAAGGGTAAATCTAAACTCGGCGCTCCGGTCCAATTCGCGGTTGATAACTCTATGCTTATAAAAGGTTTTGATTTCAGGCTCGATAAAGGGCTTGTCTATACTACAGTTACATTTACAAGGAAGGCTCTCAGTCTTTTTATTACAGTAGACAACAGCCAGGTTGTATTCGACAGAATTCCAATTCAGGAATATTTAAGAAAAGTATCGGAGGCAGAATAAATGTATAAAAAATTTATTATCATCACAGCAGCTGCGGCAGCAATAATTACTGCAGGGTGCAGTTCAACTCCGAGCTGTATAAATATAGTTCCGCCTGATGTTAATCTCACCGGAGAGAAGACTGTTATTGAAAGACAGATTGTGGGAGATTACATGGAGCTTGAAAAAGATGCCTGGACCGTATCCTCGGTTAAAACAACTGTGGGCAGGAAAAATGTATCAGGAAAAATTTCAGGAGACCCGGAGCTTTTTAAATATATGAAAGTCAGGGAGTTTCATTCTGATAAAATAAAAGAATATAAAAGTGAAGGCGCGCTTGGAGAGGGGAATACAGGGTACATTCAGTACATGGAAACAAAAAAATATGAATCTTCCCCGGCAGAGAAAAAAATTCTTTTAACAGTAATAGATGAAGAGAACCGGGCAAGGAGAGAGATTTTTAACCGTTTAATATTTCTTTCTAAAGGAACTGAATCTGAAAAAGTTGAGGTAGATTTTTTTGGTAAAATATTCGCGGAGGAGCAGAGAGGTTTAGCTTTGAAGGATGAATGGATTCAGGAAAACTCCGGAAAGTGGGGAAGGAAGAAATAGGGAAGTATGAAGATGATAAAGAGAATTATATATTTAATTATACCTGCCCTGACCTTTGTTCTATCCTGCGAGGATAAAAGTTTATATGATGTAAAGTTCAGCTATCAGGGTATTATTGATAAAGAGTACAGGTTTAATGTCGGAAGAGTTATCCCTGTTACAATAGGACAGGCTATTGAGACCGACGGCGATATCTCAAGAGAGGGGAAATACTTTTTTTATACATCGAACAGTGACGGGGGAAATTATGATATTTATCTCCGTTCAATGACAGATATTACCACGGTCAGACTTACTTCTCACCCTTCGAAAGATATAACCCCGGTTATTTCGCCGGACGGGAGAAAGCTGGCATTTGTTTCATACAGGGATGATCCTGAAGGTGATATTTTTATAATGAAAATTAAACCGGGAGACCTGATAAAAAAAGAGGAGGAGTCTATCTCTACCCTCTCCTCTCTGGACAATATTGTGAAGAATATTACAATAGAAAAAGAGAAAACCACTGATGTGGTAATAAACATAAAAGATTCAAATCCTGCATGGAGCCCAGATGGTGATCTGATCGCATATTCATCTTCAAAAGGGGGGACAGCAAATATATGGATTATGAACTCTGACGGTTCAGATAAAAAAAAGATAACAGAAAAGGGCGGGCAATATCCTGCATTTTCAGCTGATGGAAATAAAATAGTATTTGTGTCGTACAGGGAAAATGAGAATGGAGATATCTACACTCTCGATATTAAAACCGGAAGCGAGAGCAGAATCACTTCGGATAAAAAGATAAAACTTTACCCCTCTTTCATGAATGATGAAGGGAGGATAATTTACTCTTCTATTGAAAATGATACAAACAGAAACGGATCTCTGGATATCAAGGACAGATCAGTTATCAGGTTTATAGACACAAAAAATAATATTTCCTATTCTCTGACGCAAAGTTCGGAATCTTCATTCAAAGCGAAATGGCTCCCGGTCCTTACTACAAGAGATTATAACGGAATAATTCTTTATACTGACATTACCGGCGAAAATATAAACCTGAATATTATTCCGGAAACAGGTATAATACCGAAAAAACTGAATGCGAAGCTTCAATATGAGATGTGCGAAACCTACATTGCTGAATATGATGATATCGAAAAGTATCTTCTTTCTCTTGAATCTGTTTATAATTATTACAGCGGGAATGCTGATAATACTTCAAAGGCTTATGTGAACAGAGCTCTCGAGGAAGCTGCCCTTTATTATAAAAAGAGCGGAGACAGTGCAGAGGCAAAAAGAATTATTTCTATAATTAAGAAAAGATCCGAAGCGAAAGATCTCTATGCTTCATTTATTCTAAGTATGATAGAAAATCCCGGAGAGTGGAGGAGTGAGGCCGGCATTAAATCTATTTCAGGAAATTTCGGAACTGATAAAAGCGGTACATATTTTATCCCCTTTGCCATGGAGGATGTTGCAGATTCGTTTTTAAGAAAAAAAGAGTACAGTTCAGCTCTGAAAGTGTTAAATATAATTTCGGCCAATTATCCGGATTTTGAAAGAATTCTTGATATTCATACCAGTATCTCTCTCTGCTATGATGACCTTGGAAAGACCGGGATATCTGATTCAGCAGTGAAAGTTTTTGAGAAAGGTAATACTAATCAGAAGATATCTGTAATAAAAAATCTCGTTGATCAGTTCAGCGGATCAGATATCTCTTCCTCCGGGGCGGACGCATACCTTGCTAAAATTTCATCTTTAAAAATAAAATTCAAAGATGATAAAAAAATTACTGCAGTTCTCTGTTACGCGTCAGGCCTTCTCTATGAGAGAAAAGGGTTGTCCGACAAGAGCAGGGGGGAACTTCTTCAGTCAATCACTCTTTCCCACCCGAATGATATTACATACTACCTCTCTAATATAAAACTCGGAGAGATAGAGAGAAAACAAAGCCGCTTTGCCGAGGCTGAGAAATATTTCAGCGCAGGAATAAACAGGTACTCGAGGCGTTTTAAAACTGAAAATTTTAAAGAGAGGCTTATCTGGCTCATTGGCTATTATGAGCAGACTGGCGGAAAAAATGAACTGGCCGGAAATTTTAAAAATGCTTCAGAGACATACGATAAACTGATAAATCTTGTTACACTGATGCACAATAAAAGATTATATCCTGAAGTGTACAGCGAATATGGGGCGAAGGCTCACATTCTTTATATCGATTCATACACGGCATGGAAAGGCGAAGCGGCAATAACTGATCTGGAAAAGAGTTATAATGAAAAGCTTCCTGTGTTCAGAATGGATTTTAACAGAGCTGCTATTTACGGCCTCGGGTATATTTATACCAAAAAAGCTCTATATCTTAATTCTCCGGAAAACGGGATTGAAGGAATTACCTCGCCGGCCGGTGTATATGAAGCTTTTAAAATGGCTGACGAACAGGCAGACTGGGCTCTCTTTATTGATGATGCTTTTATTGAAGCATATATATTAAAAAGCTGGATCTATCAGTATGTAGACGTTGACAGAAATACTTCAGGTGATGACGTTGAAAAATATGCAGGAAAATATTTCCCGAAACATCTCTGGGAGGAGAATATAGTTCTTTTAGAGAAGGCTCTTAACGCAAATGATGAAAACAAAAAACCTGAAAATGAGGGTAATCTTCATCTTAATATGGCGAATAATTATTTCCTTCTCCTGAATTATCCAAGAGCATTAAAATCATACAGGCTGGCGGAAAAGTATAAAAAAACATTCGGTTCTGATATAGAAAAGGCGCTTTTCCATTTTCATCTTGGATATTCGCTATGGCAGAATGATGAGATTAAAGCAGCTGATGCAGAAATCAGAAAAGCATATGACATATACAACTCCCTCTCACTAAGCGGCGGGAGTGAAAAGTTCAAATACCAGCACCTTACAATCTACAGGTATTTTGCACTGTTCAGCAGATACGAAAATAAATATACAGAAGCAATAGCCTGGTACAGTAAGATACTGAGGTTTGCCGACAGCAATAAGCTTGCTATTGATAGGGCGAGATATTACCAGGAGATCGCATACTGCTATATAAAGACCGGTGAGCTGGAGAGCGCAAAGACTTATCTTGAGCGTGCGCAGACGATGCTGGAAAAATATCCTGATGATGAAAGAAAGTATTATTTAAAAATGAAACTTTTCGGAATCGGACCATTCCCTGTTTTTAACCTCGGTCCCGATGCGGTTGTAATCGGCGATAACAAAATATTTTATCCCCTTGATACCCAAAGTAAAAAACTGCTTAACATCTCAATGCTTGAGGAGATCGCTGTTCTGGAGAATGATTATCCTGTAGCGATAAAAATTCTGAAAGAGAAAATTGCTGTTCTAGAAGATTCATCCACATCAGTCTCTATTGATGCCAGAATCCGTTCTCTCAATAACCTGGGATATTATACATATATTTCAGGAAAGCTGAGTGACTCGGAGATTTATTTTAACAAGGCAGGGAAACTTGCCGCTGAGAACAATAATCTTCAGGGTACATTTTCATCCATGATGAATCTTGTAAATCTGTATGCCCTGATGATTGAAGATGAAAAGAATGCTGATAAAAACTGGAAAGAAAAAACATCAGCTCTAATCACTAAATTAGAGAGCTACAGAAATAATTATTATGACCTGAGGTTAACGGAGGAGAGGGAAGCTCTGGAGCAGAAAGCTGAAGCGAAAAATGAGGAGGTCACTGAACAACAGATTCTGGAGGTCAGGGAGCTTATAGGTCAGGAGACGGTTGCAATATATTATTCACTGGATATATCAGCGGCGATTTTAAAATATTACCTGGCTGAAATTCTTTATGCGTCAGATCCCGCATCGTCGGGTAAAAACAAACCTGATGCGATGACTCTATATTCTGTAAACAGGGATGCTTATAATCTATACAGGGAAGCTCTGATCCGATTTGAACCTGCACTTGAAGAAGCGGAAAAATCAGGGAGGAGAGAACTAAAAGCTAAACTGATGCTGAATAGCGCTTCATGTTATGAACGTATCGGCGATTTTGAAAAAGCGTATGTTTCTCTTCTTGATGCGAAAAATTTCAGTGAACAGAACTCTCTGTCATGGGTGAAAATTAATGCTTATCATAAACTTGGAAATTTTCTGTACGAACACGGGAAAGAGGTAGAGAAGACAGATTCATCACCCCTGGCTGATAAGTTTTTCGCGTTGGCTGTATTATCTGTTGAGGAATATCCTGCTTTATACAGTTCATATTCAAACAGAATAAGAATAATATACCGGGATTATATAAATTTCCTTATCAATAAAGGAGACGTAAAGAGAGCTTTTGAAACAGCCGAGAGATACGCCCAGGCTGCGAGAATAATGTCAGTCTATTCTCTCTCTCCTAAATTCAGCAATGAATACGACAGGAAGAAGTACTATGATTATGCTGCTGAACTGGGGAAACTCAGCTCTCTGAAGAATGATCTTTCATCACTTTTATTATCAGGAATAGATCCTTTATCCTCTGATGTTGTGTCTATGAAGAAAAAAATATCGGTGAAAAATGAAGATCTTAAAACACTTCAGAAAGTGATCAGAAGTGATTACAGCTCAATTAAACCGTATGTAGAGATGGCGCAATATAAAGATCCTTCAGTGAATGCAGACATTTTCAGATTTCATGAGACAGAGAAAGGGATATTTTACTGGAAAGTTTCATCCGGGAAAATAGAATCAGGATATGTTAAGGATAGTGTTGATTCTGTTCTGCCGGGAAGTGCAGGATCACCTGTATTTATTCTTATCAGTGACACTGTTATAGATATGATTAACAGCGGGAATTTAAAGCCGTCTGAAAATTTTATTTTTGTTAACACGCTGGATAGAATACCGGATTATCTGAAAGACGCAAACAGCTTAACAGGGAGTATTTACAGTGAAGAGAAGGGAATCCGCATCGCGGCAGACGGGATTGATGCAGCAGAGGGGAAAGATAAATCTTTCCCGGATTACTCTCTGATCGTTGACAGAATCGCTTCAGGTAATGATGTAACTCCTGAAGTGTTGTTCTCATCGCCGTTGTCACCTGCATGTTTAATCCAGACCGGGATTAAAAGTGATTACAATTATTTAACGTCGATTATGGAGGGCGCGTTATACGCCGGCACAAAACGTGTTATTGTAACATCGGGAACTGGTTCAGAGACGGCTCTTCCTCTTGTAAAAAAAATATTTGGTAAATCAGATACTCTCGCAGCAGTACCGTTTTTTACTCTCGGTTATATGAATACATATAAAGACAAGAGTATTACAGAAAATAAACAGATCCAGGACAGGGAGTTCTCTCAATTCAGCGGATATATGAAAGACGCGGATTTTTCCAGGGCGCGAGTTCATCTCTCAAGATGGAATTCACTTCAGAAAGAAAATAATTCTATAATGTATATCAGTAATCTCTGGCTGATGGAACTTCTCAGCGGAAGAGTTAATGAATCTCTTTCAGCCCTTGATTCATACACTCCTGTCAATGAAGATGAAAGAGCCGGCATGAAACTCAGGAGAGCATATACCCATCTGTATTCAGGAGATATAAAGAGCGCTGAAAATGAGATATCCGGTATTCCGTCCGACGGTGTTGTGCGGGAGGATTTAAAGATTTTAAATGCTGTATTAGGAATTATAAGAGACGGGAATTTTTCGTCTTCAGATTTAATTTCGGGAATAAAAAAACCTTACAGCACAATTATCCCCATGGAAAGATACCTGTTGCCGGCAGCGGAATTTTTATATTTAAACAGGGATGAAAGGGGAGTTAAACTTGCAGCTCTCATGCCGGATCAGTCTTATCTTTCAGAGAGTGAACATCTTATGCTGCAGATAATATGCGGAGTAAAACCTCCTGCAGGAAGGTCTATCCGTTTTGACAGAATTGCCGGATTATGGAATAATAAAGATCTCTCCCTGCAGAGGGATGAATCGGTGAAACTGATCCGCGGAGAAAACGGTGTGGATTCATTATCTGTTTTTCCTGTACTTGAAACTATTATAAAACATGAAGGGAGAGATTTAAACGGGGAATTGATTCAGTTTACAGGTTCTATTAATATTGAAAGAATACTTTCCGGATCAGAATGTATTCCATCAGTTATGCTTTTGAAAAAAATTGATGATTTATATTCAGAAAATGAAAAATATCAGGAGAGAATTTCTATCCTGAAAAGTATTTTAGAAATTTCACGGAAAAGTTCACTCAACTCAATCATAAAAGAGACAGTGCTTGATACAGGAATGAATTATCTTCTTATGCAGAAATATCAGGAGAGTTACGACATAACTCTTTCTGCAGAGGAAATTTTTACCCCGGAAGACAGGAGCTACGTGGACATGCAGCTCCTCCGCATGCATCTTTACATAATGTCAGGTAAATATAAGGAGGCTGAAGTAAAGGGTAAACTTCTCAGCAAAGTGGAAAATATCACTCCTGACCGTAAATATATGCTTAATCTTCAGTTGTCTCTTGTTGAACTGAACAGGATAAATTCTTTGAAAAAAGCATCAATATCCGATGCGGCACAGTTTGAAAAATTATTTTCAACAGCACTTAATCTCATTAAGCATGACACTGAACTTTTAAACCGCAGGGGATACCGTGAGATAACACAGCAGGTGTTTGACGAATACATTAATTATAAAATGAGAACCGGTCAGCATACTGATGCCCAGTATTATAATGAGGTGAAAAAACTTATTATTGCTTCATCTAAATGTGGAAGCAATCTGTTTAAATATGCAGGGACAATTGACATGGAAGCGCTGCAGCAGATTATTCCTGACAATGGACTTTATGTAAACATTAGTAAAAATAAAGATGATCTTTTTGTATGGACGGCTGATAAAAAGACTAAAAAGGCTTTTGTAATAGAAAATGGTTATGCATCTTTTATGAAGTTTATGGAAGGATATCTCATCACAACTGCTTCAGGAAAAGATCCTGCAGGCGCTTCCAGGGAGATTGCAAAGATTTTGTCTCCTCTCTATCCGATGATGAAGGATAAAAAAATTATTCTGATCTCAACAGATTCAGATTCAGAAAAGATTCCTTTTGAAATTGCGGGTGACGGCGATATGATCTCAAATAAATCACTGCTTATATATATCCCGTCATTGCTGGTTTCCGATTCGAATGGCAATTCTGTTCCCGGGGAGGTATATATTCCTGAAACGGAGGATTCAACTGCTGCTTACCTTGCAAGGGTAGCGATCAGGGAATCGGGAATTAAAATTAATTCTGCAAAGGATACACAACGCGGTTTTATTCATCTGTCATCTAAAGTCAGGTATAACCATGGGAAGAGGGAGTTTACAATTGACGGAAAGAATGTCAACGGTCTGGTAAGCGGCAGCCCGGTTCTGTTCGCACCGTCAGACGGGATCAGCGGTGCAGGAGTTGCAGATTTTCTTCTTTCCTGCAGAGAGCTTAATCTTCAGGCGGCATTGCTTAACGGGTCGTCAATACAGGATACAAACAATGCGCTGTTTATTGAGGAGTTCTATCGTAATGCCGGTAAAGGTATTTCGCTACAGAGATCATTTGCAATGGCACTGAATAAAGTTAAGAGCAGCAGTTACAGTTATCCCTCAAACTGGAGCGGGTACAGGCTGAATGTTTATGACCTGAATCTTCTGAAAGACTGAATCAGGAACAGGATTACTGGGATTTAAGGATTGGCAGGATTTACGGTATGCATATATTCTGAATCTTGTAAATTTTTTAATCCGGAAATCCTGTTCAGACTATGGTATTATTTCAAATTAGCTATATTCAAAACAATTCATTGTCGTAACAATCTGTATCGTAATATAAAATATGGAGTTTACTGCGGGAAACATTCCGTGAATATATATGAAAGATAATTCAGAACAGTATTTTCTGCGGATTGAAAAAAGCGTAGGGAGAGCTATAAACTCCTATTCCCTGATTAAGGAGAACGACAAAGTCGCAGTGGCGCTTTCCGGGGGAAAGGATTCTCTTGTAATGCTTGAAACAATTTCGAACAGGAGAAAGCGGCTCCCTGTAACGTATGATGTAATGGCCGTTCATGTACATGTAAAAAATATCGGTTATGAAACTGATCTGGATTTTCTTAATCGATACTGTGATGAACTCGGCGTTCCGCTCCATATAATTGAAACTGATGCCGATCTTGAAAGAGATAAAAACAAATCGATATGCTTTATATGTTCATGGCTGAGAAGAAAGGAACTTTTTAATTTTGTGAAAAAGGAGAAGTGCAGTAAACTCGCATTCGGCCATCACAGGGACGATGCTATTGAAACACTTCTGATGAACATGATCTCAAGCAGTTCAATAAGCTCCATGCCTCCTTCTCTCTCCATGTTCGGCGGAGAGTTTGACCTGATACGGCCGCTCATACTTCTTGGAGAGGATGAGATCAGGGAATATGCGGTGCTAAGAAACTATCCGCCGCAGGTAAAGATCTGCCCTCATGGAGATGATACAAGGAGAGCTGATGCGAAGAGGCTTCTTGTTGAAATGGAAAAGATAGATAAAAACGCGCGGCAGAATATCTACAGCGCCATGTCTAATATTCACAGTGATTATCTCCCGCCGGAAAAAAAATAATCAGTCAGTGTCATTGTATCCGCACCCTTCATATGGGCTTAAATTCTCCTCTTCCTGCAGATGCGAAACATCTTCATAATACGGGAAATCTTTGCACATTCTGGGACGCACGGGATGAATTGAACATGCCGGGAGTCCATGTTCATCTACTGTATAATGTTTGCAGTGATAATGGTATGGCAGGTCCTCTTCAGGTTTTTCGAAGAGAAAAGTAAGCATTGGATATATGAGATATATTTCAGAAAAATTCGGATCTATCTGTCTGGTTTTTTTCCAGTAGCCGTATGCTTTTTCAAGAAGATCCGGTGATTCTGCAAGCCTTACATCCTGGCAGCATTTCCCGCATCTTTTACAATCGCCCATTGTTACCTCTTCGTAAATACCGGATGGTTGTACGGTATTTTTATTTATTCCGCATTATCACAGGATACACATCTCTGCAATGCCGATGTTTCGCAACAAATATTTTTTTAAACTGCATCTATTTCTTGACAAATGTCGCTGTAAAAAATTATGTCGGACATTGACAAATTTTTTGTATTGTTTTAATTTTCTAGAGATATTTAATATAATTCTTTAGAAGCCCCCTAAATCCCCCGGAGGGGGACTTTGGAATAGTTTGACGAAAAGTATGCATATAACAATTCCAATGGATTATATTTCAGGGGCTTTAATTTAAAATTTTATTCTTATAAATAAGGGGTTAATATATGCCGACAAAAGATGGTTTTTCAGCGGAGGAGATTTTTACAACTTCTACCGGTTACGCTTATAATGATTTTATTATCCTTCCGGGTTTTATCGATTTTGCCCCTGATGATGTCAGTCTTGAAACAAATTTGACACGCAATATTAAACTAAAGAGCCCGCTTGTCTCAAGCCCTATGGATACAGTCACTGAAGCTGAAATGGCTATAGCTCTTGCACTTTGGGGAGGGATAGGCATTGTTCACTACAATAATACTATTGAACAGCAGGCCGAACTGGTCAGCAGAGTAAAAAGATATGAAAACGGCTTTATCAACAAGCCAATGGTTCTATCGCCGCAGCATAGAGTAAGTGACATTGACATGATCAAGGCGAGATATAATTTTTCAGGAATTCCCATTACTGAGAATGGAAAGCTGAATTCAAAGCTTGTGGGGATAGTTACAAACAGAGATATAGATTTTGAAAAAGACCGATCAAGAGCTCTTTCTGAAGTTATGACAAAAGATATCCTCACAGCAAAAGAGGGGATAGCATTAAACGAAGCCAATAAAATACTCAGAACCTCCAAGAAAGGGAAGCTTCCTATTATTGATGCGGAAGGCAGACTGGTTGCCCTGTTAAGCAGAAGTGACCTTCTTAAAAACAGAGAGTTCCCTCTTGCAACAAAGGACGGGAAGAAACAGCTGAGAGTGGGTGCTGCGATTTCCACAAAAGATGAATCAAAAGACCGTCTTGCGGCACTCAGCGAAGCGGGAGTTGACGTCGTAATAATTGACTCGGCACAGGGAAATTCGATCTACCAGATTGAAATGATAAAATTTATTAAAAAGAACTATCCGAATATTGATATCATCGGCGGAAACGTCGTAACCGAAGAACAGTGTGAAATGCTGATCAAAGCAGGAGCGGATGCTCTCCGGATAGGGATGGGACCCGGATCAATCTGTACAACACAGACTACTATGGCAGTGGGGAGGCCTCAGGCAACGGCGGTTTACCGTACAGCAAGGTATTCAAACAAACAGGGAGTTCCGGTTATAGCAGACGGCGGGATCGCGAATATAGGGCATATTTCAAAAGCACTGGCACTTGGCGCATCAACTGCAATGATGGGATCGATGTTTGCAGGGACAAACGAAGCACCGGGTGAGTATTTTTATGATAACGGTGTGCGTCTTAAGAAATACAGGGGTATGGCGTCTATGGAAGCAATGGAGGCCGGCGGCAACAAGAGATATTTTGCAGAAGACGCAAAGATTATTGTAGCGCAGGGAGTTTCCGGTGCTGTAATGGACAAAGGTTCAATGAACGATTATGCTCCGTATCTTATCCAGGGTCTTAAACATTCATTTCAGGATATGGGTATAAGAAACGTGAAGTCTCTTCATGAAAAGCTTTACTCAAAAGAACTGAGATTTGAAATAAGATCAGCAATGGCACAGAGAGAGGGCCATGTCCATGACATGTACTCATACAAAGAACCGCAATTTATGTAGTAACTGCCCGGATACAAATACAGAGGACAGGGGGCTTCCGCCCCTTGTCCTATTATACTACCTCATTGATTTTTCGCGACGCATCCGGAATTTTAATTTATATCAGCCATTGCACATAAAAAATTCTTGAATAATGAGAATACTATTATACAAATAACAAAAAAATACAATAGCGATAAAACTATGAAATCAAAAGTAGGCTTTTCATCAAACGGTATTAAAATACAGACTCCGATAACTTTTCTTTTTATATATTCAGTTTTCGGAGCTCTTCTTGGCGGAACAGGAATATATAATTTAGGTGAAATATATCCATTTGACCATATATTGATCGGTTTTGGCATTATCTTCCTTTTTTCAGGCCTTTTTTCGCTGCTTAACACAAAATATTATAAAATCCTGATTAATGAAGATCCCGGCTATCTCAGCCTTGTTGAATCGACAGGATGGGATATCTCCCCGCTTAAAATCCCTTATAAGTATTTTACCGAGATTGTAGTTCAGTACATTGTAAACAAGAATAAACCGGAATATGGAGTGCTTCTTAAAAACAGAATGGGAGCTCTTCTTCTTATAACTAAATTTCATAATGAAAAACGTGCTGCCGGTTTTAAAAGCAGCTTTGAAAAAACTATAGGACTACCCGTAAAAGAGAACAGGGAAATCCCATACGATATGATTGATAGTAAACATCCCTATAATCCGTATGGAATTGTTCTGCCTAAAAATTCAAGTATAAGAATAACTGAAAGACGTGATTCACAGGATATTACATGGAAAACAAAATACCATCCGCTGCAGATTGTATTTATGTTTGTTGTGTATTACGGTTTTTTTCATATAATTAATTTTGCAGTTGTCCCTGTTGCTAAATTAAATATTCCGGTTACAATTGTGATTTATACAGGTCTCGGGGTTATTCTTTCGTTACTTGTAACAGCTGTTTTTTATAATTATTTTGAGACTCATCATGTAATAATAAAAAAAGAATCTATAATTTATTATTATAAAGTGCTCTGGAAAAAATTTCATGAGAATGAAATGAAGAAATCAGATATATCTCTTATCAGAAGTTCTATCGAATTCAGTAATGAAGATATGATTATAGGCAGCAGAAAAGGTATAGAAGGTGTAAACAACCTGATTAAAAAATCATCCGCGGACAAAGAGATCAGAAAGACAGTAGATGCGCATGACAAGCATTTATTCAAAGAGGAGCTTATCAAACTGAATGAGCATAATCTCAAACTTGCCGAAAAGCTTTATATAGAACAGTTTATTTTAAAGAATCTTTAGGCTTTGTTTTAATGATCGGCAAATTAAAAGGTAATGTTGATGATCTCAAACCGACAGAGATGATACTTGATGTAAATGGTATTGGTTTTGAACTTACGATACCGTTCTCCACGTATGAAAAAATTCAAAGTGAAAAATCTGTAACTCTTCTTGTCCATACTATCCATAAAGAGGATCAGTTCAGGCTTTTCGGATTTTATACAAAAATAGAAAAAGATATCTTCAAATCGCTGATAAATGTCAGCGGGATAGGCCCTGCAATGGCAATCTCCGTTCTTTCGGGAATCACTCCGGAGAGACTCATTGAAGCGATAAAATCTCAGAACCCGGTGCTTCTCACAAAGATTCCGGGAATAGGGAAGACAAAGGCGGAGAAACTTGTTTTTGAGCTCAAACGGAAACTCCCTCTGCTTGAGAGAATAACCGGCCCTGTAAGTGATACTCCATCAAAGACAAGCGATGCCGTCGAGGCTCTTGTAGCGCTTGGATTTGATGAAAATAAATCTATTAAGTGTATTAATGAGATTACCCTTGCGAAAGGGGAGATCAGCATTGAAGAGATAATTAAAGAAGCTTTAAAACTGATTTCATAAATTGACTTTTTTTATTGACAGGAGAATGTAATTTTAAAAAAAGTATATTAACATCTAACTGACTGTCTTATCAAGAGTGACGGAGGGACTGGCCCTTTGAAGTCACGGCAACCATTCTGTTGAAAGAAAAGGTGCTAATTCCATCGGATAATTTCCGAAAGATGAGATTGCAGGTTTTG
>Ga0116171_10003844_pt1 | contig 13741 bp, 15 predicted proteins | sample AD_JPNHW2_MetaG_FD_89798 | JGI IMG/M metagenome (GOLD analysis project Ga0116171, IMG submission 89798) | Active sludge microbial communities of municipal wastewater-treating anaerobic digesters from Japan - AD_JPNHW2_MetaG | ecosystem: Engineered > Bioreactor > Anaerobic > Digestate | place...
TAAAATGCCCAAACTCGTGAGACACAACCAAAACAACCAAAATTACCAAAAATATTATTATACTCATATACGCAAAATTATATCAAAAAATATACAGATAGACAAAAAAATCGTCAACGAATGACGATTTTATACCTTAAGACGATCAACAGAATTTTACTTTGGATACATTGTTAAAGCATATTCGTGTTGTTCACCACAATGGAAACATCTAACAATGATTGTTTTCCATTTGAGAATTTGTTTACCAGATAGGCCAGAGTCAACGGGCTCCCATATTTCTTTTTCCATGGTGCTATTTCCAATAATCTCAGCCCTAACTGGTTCTTTCACTTTTGGGCAGATAATTTCTATTGTCATCATAATAAAGAAATTTTCTTAAACATTTTTTCTTTCACAATACATTTTTCAATTAGTAAAGTCAAGATTCCTATTCAAACCTCAAAATACCTAGGAAGAATTACTTTAGCTAGGTAATTATATCAAAGTGTAAACAACAGTTTTTTTATATTTTTTCTAATCGCTTTTTTAAATTATCTGCTGATATTGATTGATTATACTTTTTATCTATTAAGAATTTATTAATCTCTAAATGTAAGTGACCTCCATGCCCCAGAAGTGATGCAGATTCTCCTGTATGGCCAACAGTTCCTATATTCTCTCCCTCTGTGATAAGTTCTCCCAATCGTGCTGAAACTTCATTCAAATGGGCATATCGTATAAATTCTTTTGTTAAATAATTAAAAATTATTACTGTATTCCCCCCTCTTACAGAACTTGTAGATAATTCATTTTTAGAATCCCAACTATTTTCAGAAACTATAACAAGGCCACTTCCCATCGAATAGATTGGGGATAATTCTTTTGTATACAAGTCTATTGCATCATTATGACTTACACCAGAACCAAAAGCATACTTCTCTAACGGAGCAACTTCTTTTGTTGATATTTTTTTATTTTCTAAATGTTCTTTTAGTTTTGTTTGTTTTTCAAAATATAAAATTGAATTTTCTCTAAATTCTGGGGTAATAAAATGCGCAACTGATTTTATGATTTTTTCAGATGCATACTTAGGGTTATTTACATTTTTAAATTTATCAAAAAATTCTTGTGAATAATATAAACAATACACTAAGTATGTATTTGATAAGATTTTATTATATTCTTTATTAATAATAATTTCTTTTATTGTATCTATTTGATTATCTATAAATTGTTCCTCCCCTTCCAATTTATCTAATCTATTTGGGAAATCATTTTCAGCTATACCTCTAAAAGGTAAAGAAGAAACAGCAGCTCCTAGGGCTCCAATACTAATTTTTTTGAGAAAGTTCCTACGAGAAATATTAGTTTCAACTTCTGGATCATTAATTTTACCAACATAATTTTTATCCATTGGTGGTATCTTTTCCATATTTTTTAGTTCATTACCTCTGTTTCTTTTTTTGTGAAGATTGATTCGAGATTTTTATTTGATTCATCTACGCATTTTTGGATTTCATCTTTACCGCGCTTCTTCTCATCTTCAGAAAGATCGGATAATTTATCCATCTCGTCTTGACGTTCTTTGCGGACACTTATACGTGCATCTTCCAATTTCTCTTTCAAAACTTTAACTAACCTTTCTTTGTTTTCAGTTGTAAGCATTGGGAATATTACTCGGACACCATCACTATCTGAAGCCACAGAAAGACCGAGATTCGAAGCATTCACTGCTTTCTCAATTTCTTTTATTTGACCTTTATCCCAAGGAATAACCCGAAGTGTTTTTGGATCTTCGACAGATACAGAAGCAACATTCTTAATCGGCATCTTTGATCCATAACTTTCAACCATAACACTATCAAGAACCATAGGAGTTGCCCTACCTGTATGAACTTGACCATATTCTTTCGAAAGCCATTCTTCTACCTTTTTCAATTGTGTTTTAAAATTTGTTGTATTATACATCCCGTTAGAAATTATATATGTTATATTTTTAATAATCTATATTATGTCGACTTATTTTATCTTTTGATATTTTATTTCCCGCTATGAACGAGAATCTAAAGATTCTCTATTTCTAACGGGATACATATCTTTATTATATCACAAGTGCTAAATGTTCTAAAATCATTTTGACTGAAGAACCAGGTATATTTAAGAAATCTCTATTCTTTTCTATCTCTTTAAGTGATAATTGTAATTTTCTATTCATCCTATTTTTCTTCCACTCTTCATATAAAACTTTTTCTACTTCATTAATAAAAGAAACAACATACCCTCGTAAAACACTGCTATTATCTTCGTCTTTATTTTCTTTTATAATTTGCGAAATGGTTTCTAATCTACCTTTTGGGTTTGATTTGATAAATTTTATTGCTAGATTTCTTTTTTCTTTTGAAATATTTTGCCCAAGCTTTACAACTTGTGTTCTTGAAATTATGGTATCTATTAGTAAAGAGATGTTCGGCATTATTATGAAAATGTGTGTATTTTCTGACGGTTCTTCGAGTATCTTTAGCAACGCTTGCTCGGCTTCACGATTGATAAACGAAGTAGCTATTACACATATCTTCTTCCCTCCTGAAATACCCATACGGCTATTCCACTCCTTTATCTCTCTACTATCATCAATAGTAAACGATTCATAAACCTGGCAAAGAACGTCCGGACTTTTGCTCTTTATATCACCACGCTCTTCTAAAAATTTGATAAGCTCATAAGCTAAAACTCCTGGCTCACCTTCCACTACATAACTATGATATAAATTCTTAGGAAAACTTAATGACAGGTCCATACTACTATTGTATCAGAATCGGGTAAATATCAGAAAGCTCTCCTGAGTAATAAAATTCATAAGCTAGATCACCAAAAGTATAATCAACCCCACCGACATTTATAACTGCTCCACCTGCCTCAGGATTCTCTTTGGGAACCGAGTAATAAAAGCCCAAATTATAAAGGGTGGCTAAAATTTCTGGACGATTACTTATATCATATCCGGACTTTTGCCATTGTGCTATTATTTCTCTCATATAAAGTCCAACATATAAATATGAATAATATGGATCTTTGGAATTTGTAATCCTATTCATTCTTTCAGACTCTATATCCACATCATTTTGATAGTCGACGATATGTTCCATACTTGGACCAAGATAAAATGACGAATTTTTGTTTTTTAAATTATCCTCAATAATACCGACTGTTTTAGGTTTGAGCCCAGCAATACCGTAAGATGTATTCGAAAGCGATGCTAGAATTTTCAATGGTTCAAAATAACCCTTAAATGATTCTCGTCTATTACCAAAAAATCGAAACTGTTCTCCGATAACCCCACTTAGAATAAGTCGTGGAGAAATACCAGCATCTTTAGCTGCTTTCTTTATGATTTCTTGATCTCGTGTGAAAACCTCTTTCATCAAATTCCACTCATCTGTATCAGCCCAGTTGTACGCTGATATAGGAAGATTTAAATTCTCTTCTCTACTATCTGAAGTTTTGCAACTGTTCATATACTCTCCAAACAAACGATCATCTTTGAATCTATTCGAGGCTGTCTTGATCATTTTATTTATAAGTTCATCATTATTCTCTCTTACAAGAGTTTTATATATATTTATAGAAGTTAACGGTGCGTATTTGCTTAAAACATTTATTTCGCAAACAATTTCAAGATTATTGATATCTGTATTTTTATTATTTACTTCGTTTTTTAAATTAAAATAAGAATTCCTTTCTGAGATAGATCCACGAACATTCAACCAGCCAAATTTCATAGCTACATAAACAAAAGAAAAAAGTATGCCGACGACAGCAAATCCGTACAAAAATATGCGAAAAATATTTCGTTTTAATTTTTTATTAACCATAAAAATTATTTCTTACTAAGTATACTCTTCTTATATGTATCTAAGTGGTTCAATGCTTCTCCGGTTCCCTTTGCCACACACAAAAGTGGCTCATCAGCGACGCGAGCTTTTACTCCAGTGCGTCGATAAACAAGATCTGCCAAATTCTTTAGCTGACTTGAACCTCCTGTCATAATTATGCCATCATCTATAATATCTGCTGCAAGCTCTGGTGGTGTCTGTGAGAGAACTTCTTTAATAGCTCCGATCATCATTCGTAGTTCTTTATCTATAGCTTTCACAACTTCATTTGTTGTTATCTGTGCTGTACGTGGAAGACCTTGGATATAATCACGTCCTTTTATGGTGATTGTGAGTTCTTCTTCAAGCGGAACTGCTGCCCCTATACGAATCTTTATCGCTTCAGCTGTTTTGTCACCAATAGCAAGATTAAATGTCTTTTTTATATAATCTGTTATCGCTTGATCTATCTTGTCACCAGCACATTTCACTGAAGTTGAAGCAACAATACCTCCAAGAGCAATGACAGCAACATCTGTCGTTCCTCCACCGATATCCATGATCATATATCCCTTTGACTCTTGTATAGGTATCCCTGCACCGATTGCCGCAAGGATTGGCTCTTTGACTACATATGCATTCCTTGCTCCTGCCCTGATGGCTGCTTCCACCACAGCTCGACGTTCGGTCGAAGTGATACCTGCTGGTACAGAAACCATCACATCTGGCTTCACGAAATTATATTTTCCCAATGTTTTATTTATGAAATATCGAAGCATAGCTTCTGTTACTCTGTAGTCAGCGATAACTCCATCTTTCATCGGACGATATACGACAATACTCTCAGGTGTTTTACCTACCATCTCTTTAGCTTCAACACCAATAGCCATAATAGTGTTATCTTGCTCAGACACTGCCACCACCGATGGCTCATTAAGAACAATCCCCTTGCCTGGCATATACACAAGAGTGTTCGCTGTACCCAAATCTATTCCCAATTTCTTAGAAAAAATTCCCATAAATTTACAAAGCGATTATAGCACAAAATCGCCGAATTAAAAATCAGCAAAAACTGTCATTATTTTGTCACTTTGTGATAGAATAAAAGTGTCTATGTATATCGCTACTGTCATACCATTTCAAAAGGGGCCACAAAAGGAATATCTATCCTACTTTTCGCCAAACGAGATACCCGTGGGAACTATTGTCAGTATCCCCGTACGTAAGAAAGAAGTCGACGCCATAGTTATCAACATTGAAAAAGCAACTGATATTAAGTCAGAAATAAAGAACGCTGATTTTCAATTAAGAAAAATATCACAAATTAAGGGTGATTCACCTTTTAATAAAAGTTTCTTCATCGCTTGTCAGAAAATGAAAAATTATACCGTCAGCAATACAGGCACTATAATCAAAGCGATGTTCCCTACTGTCTTTATCGAAAATATTTCAAAATTAGAAAAAACCAAACAGGTAGAACAAATTGATATAAGTGAGAATATCAGACAAGAAAAATTAATCTTTCAAGCAACAAAAGCAGACCGTCTAGCTTTCTACCGAACACTCATCCGCGAAGCATTTGCAAAAAAGGAATCCATATTCATATGTGTACCTACCAGATATGATGCAGATAATTTCCAAAAGGAACTTTACAAAGGTATAGAGCAATATGTCTTCACTTTTCACAGTGATCTAACAAAGAAATCTCTCATTGAGAATTATAATGCTTGTCTTCTAGAAACTCATCCAATCGTCATAATAGGGACTGGAATGTTTCTCTCTATACCGAGGAATGATATAAAAACTATCATCTTAGAGAATGAAAGCTCCGAGGCCTACAAGCAGATCAGCAGACCATACCTAGACATAAGAAGCTTTACTGAAGTACTTTCTTCTATTCAAAAAATAAAACTCATTTTCGGAGACACCCTTCTACGACCAGAGACACTATATAGACATGATCAAGGAGAATTCGGAGAAGTATCCTCGCCTATTTATCGTATTTCTCAAGCTGAAAATGAAGAAATTATAGACATGAAAGAAGAAACGGACGAGAGAGGCAAAAAAACCTTCAAAATAATTGCAACAAAAACAAAAGAAATGATAGATGACGCTATAGGCCAAGGTAAATCAGTATTTTTGTTTTCAACCAGAAGAGGTCTTGCCCCGATAACAGTTTGCAATGATTGTGGGAGCACACTTTTGTGTCCTTCATGTCAGACCCCGATCGTTCTTTATGGTAGCAAGCAACTGACTGCGAATAAATCCACCTCTCCCAGAATCTTTATGTGTAATAAGTGTGGACGCAAACAAGACACAGAGATAAGTTGCCCAACATGTTCTAGTTGGAACTTGAACCCTCTAGGTATTGGCACAGATAAGGTTTATGAGGAAGTAAAAAATTTATATCCAAAAACAAAAATCTTTCAAATTGACAAAGAGACAACACCTACACAAAAGGATGCTCGAGAAACAATCATGGCCTTCAACAGAAATCCTGGAAGTATTCTTGTCGGAACAGAGATGGCATTTTATTATTTGCGTGATGAAGTTTACGTCAGTGCCATAATTTCTCTCGATGGACTCTTCTCTATCCCCAACTTCAATATCACCCAAAAGATTCTTCACATCATCGAGAAACTTCACAATATAACAACAAAGAAACTAATTATCCAAACACGAAACAGAGATAACAAAATTTTAGAAAATATAAAAAATGGGAATGTTTTATCTCTATGCCGAGAAGATTTGGCAGAGAGGAAAAGCTTCGGCTATCCACCATTCAAACGTCTTATAAAAATAACATTTGAAGGTTCCGCCCGTGATACTGAAAAGGCAAGAAATTTTATTGAAGAATTACTAGGTATATATGATCCACAAATATTCAGTGCTTTTGTTAGCAAAGTAAGAGGACAATATATCACTAACACTGTCATCAAAATAGATCATGACATATGGCCACTCCCGACAGACGATAAAAAACAAGTAAACGAGATACTCCGTAGGAATCTCGCACAATTATCCCCCAATTTTTCAATCAACGTCGATCCTGAAGATTTGCTTTAAATGTAAATGTGTGATAATATATGAGTTATGATTACAGTAATTGAAGTAAAGAAAAACGCAAATGAGAGCAATATGAATCTTGTTCGAAGATTTAGTCGCAAGGTTTCAGAGTCGGGCATCATTCAGAAAGTTAAAGGTAAGCGTTATAGTGAGAGAGCTGAATCAAAAGTTAAAATCAAAGCAGCAACTCTAAAGCGCATTGCCCGTCATAAAGCACAACAAAAACTTTTCAAGCTCGGTAAAGCAACTAAAAATTCAAAAAGAGGTGTAAAGTAATTATGACTCGTTTTGATAACTGCACAATTGCAAACAAAACAAAAGGCACTCCGACCCGAGTCGGAGTGCCTTTTGTTTCTATTAAAGACAAAATCTTGGGTAAAGATTATGAGCTTGATGTTGTTTTTCTTACCCCTAAAAAACAAGCTGAGATAAATAAACTCTATAGAAACAAGGAGGGTACGACCAATATACTATCTTTTCCGCTTTCAAAAACTTCTGGCCAAATAACCTTTGACCCCATCAAAATAAAGGGTGAAGCGCACCTTTTTGGCATGACTTATCCAAAATTCCTAAAATTCTTATTTATCCACGGGTGCTTGCATTTGAAAGGTTTGAAACATAGTAGTACAATGGAGAGAGAGGAGAAGAAGTATCTGAAGTTTTTTTCGTAGATGCAACTTTTTTAATTTATGATTAAAAATAATTACACTTGTGGTATAGACATAGGAACATATTCGACAAAAGTAGTTGTCGTCGGTTTTGACAAAGGAAGAAAGGAACCAGCTGTTTTAGCAACTGGGATTTCTGAGACAAGAGGTGTTCGCTTTGGCTATATAACAAATGTCGATCAAGCATCTGAAAGCATCAGGAAGGCTGTCCGACAAGCTGAAAATATCTTGGGAACAAAAATTCGAAAAGCGTACGTATCTATCGATGGAGTAAATTTAGGATCTCTGGTTGGTACTGGTTCTGCTATTATCTCAAAAGCAGATCAAGAAATAACTTCTCTAGATGTATCGAAAGCTATCACAAACAGTGAAGAAAACATTGATTTAGTGAATAAGAAAATAGTCCACACGATTCCTATCGGTTATAAACTAGATGGTAAAGATATATATGCCAGACCTGAAGGACTTCGTGGAATCAAGCTGGAAGCAAAAACTTTATTTATAACTTGTTTAAAGCAAAACTTAGAAGACCTTATAACCGCTTTTGCCCTTGCAAAGATAGATGTGGAAGAAGTAGTCGCTTCACCCATAGCCACAAGTGGAGTACTTCTAAATAGTAAGCAAAAAATGGCTGGATGCGTACTTGTAGACATCGGTTCAGACATAGTCACTACAGCTGTATTTGAGAACAACTTCCCTATTTCAATGCAGGTTTTCCCTATTGGTAGTATGGACATTACGAAAGATATTGCCTTGGGTTTAAAGATATCACTCGAAGAGGCTGAGAGCATCAAGCTCGGGAGTGTCATCGGCGGTGACTATTCAAAAAAGAAAGTTGATGAGATCATCGAAGCAAGAATAAGTGACATCTTGGAACTTGTTGGTAATCATTTGAAAAGATTAAAGAGGAATGAATTGTTGCCTGCAGGAATAATTATGACTGGTGGTGGTTCTGCTGTAAACGGCATTGAAGAAATGGCAAAGACAGGACTCAAACTTCCAGCAAAAGTTGGACCAGCAGATGCATCAATAAATAATAAATACAAAGTGCGTGATGCCACTTGGTACACAGCACTTGGGCTTGCTCTTTATCCTGGTGAAGAATTCTTAAAAGGAGAATATGGAAACTCGAACAATGGGAGTATGAAAGAAGTTAAAAGTTTCTTTAAATCTGTTCTATCTCAGTTGCTTCCTTAATAATATAAGGAAATATATAGGGGCTATTGTCAAATGTTCCCTTTTTTTTATTTTCTGATATTATGTATTTACACAATTTTATTATTAATAGAAAGAGAAATCTTAAAAATATATGCCTAAAATAAATCCAGAAATAGAATCATTTGCGAGAATTAAGGTCATTGGAATCGGTGGTTCAGGTAAGAATGCACTTAACCATATGATTAACTCAAAGGTCCACGGAGTTGAGTTCATTGTTATGAATACCGATACTCAAGATCTTCATAATTCTCTTGCTGAGAAAAAGGTTCACCTAGGGAAGAATCTCACAAAAGGTCTCGGAGCTGGTATGAATCCAGAAGTTGGACGTCGTGCTGCCGAAGAAACAAAAGCTGAAATACAAGATGTTATAAAGGGAGCTGATATGGTTTTCATCGCTTGCGGTATGGGTGGCGGTACTGGTACTGGCGCCGCACCGATAGTTGCCCAAGCAGCAAAGGAGCAAGGTATCCTTACAGTAGCTGTCGTAACAAAGCCATTCTCCTTCGAAGGTAATCAAAGAATGAAAATAGCAGAGATGGGACTTTCTGAATTGGAAAAAGAAGTAGACGCTATCATTGTAATACCAAATGATCGATTGATAGTCATTTCAGGGAAAGATGTCGGCTTCAAGCAAGCCTTCGCAATGTGCGATGAAGTTCTAAAGCAAGCCGTCGAAGGGATATCCGAATTGATTACAACCCCAGGAATGATTAATGTCGACTTTGCTGATATCAAGGCCGTTATGTACGATGCTGGAAGTGCTCTTATGGGTATAGGCACAGCTGCGGGAGAAGGCAGATCTGAGAAAGCTGCCCTTGCCGCAATCAACTCTCCTCTTCTTGACTTATCTATATCTGGAGCAAAAGGAGTACTATTTGCCATCTCAGGTGGAGAAGATCTTACAATTCACGAAATACAAGAAGCAGCAAAGATTATAACTGAATCAATAGATAAAGATGCTAAAGTCATCTTTGGGACAATTAAGGACGAAAAATTGAAGAAAGGAGAAATGAAAGTTACAGTTATCGCTACTGGCTTCCCTACCGACACTCCAAGACGTTCACTTTTCCAAATAGGCCAAAAGGCGAACAACGACAAAACTGTAGCCGAATCTTCAAAAGAAGAAATACTCCAAGCAGCAGGTGCTACTAAAGCCGAACCCAAAAACAGTGACTATGTAAAAAAGACAGAAAAAGTAGAAGATGATCTGTTCATAGACGATACAGATGACTGGAGCACAGTACCAGCATTTCTCCGAAGGAACAAAAAGTAATTTAATTAATCTATAGAAAACCAAATAAATCCATGTATCCCGTTAGAAATAGAGAATCTTTAGACTCTCGTTCATAATGTGGAGTATTCTATCAAAAAATAAGCTAAGTCGATTTTATAAAAAATAAATTAAAATTATAAAATATATAATTTCTAACGGGATGTACGATTTAATAATATTAGGAGCTGGACCTGCTGGTGCTTCCGCTGCAGTGTATGCCGCTCGCAAACAATTAAAAACAGCAATCATTACAAGTGAATTCGGTGGTCAATCAATAGTATCTGAAACTATATATAACTGGATTGGGACCCCAGAAATAAGCGGTGTAAAACTTGGTGAAAATCTAAGGGATCATATTCTTTATTATAAGGGTAAGTTTTTGGATATTCTCGAAGGAGAAAGAATAGTGGAAATAACCAAAGAGGAAAATAAATTCTTAGTGAAATCTACTTCTGGTAAAATTTTTGAAACCAAGGCCGTAATTATCACAACTGGAAGTGGTAGAAGAAAACTTGAAGCGATAAATGCCGATAAATTTGAACATAAGGGTATCACCTATTGTGCTTCTTGTGATGGGCCAATGTTTGAAGGACAAGATGTACTCGTTATCGGCGGTGGTAATGCCGCATTTGAGACAGCCGCACAACTTTTAGCATACTGTAAAAGTGTCACACTCATACACAGAAGTGCAGAATTCAAAGCCGATGAAATAACTGTTAAAAAGGTATCAGAAAATCCAAACTTTAAAGCAATAACCAACGCAGATATTATACGTGTAGATGGGAATCAATTCGTTGAATCTCTGACCTATAAAGACAAGAATGACAATACAGAAAAAACACTTAAAACTGGAGGAATATTCGTGGAAATTGGGCAAACTCCTAATACTGATTTTGTAAAGAATCTAGTTGAGTTCGATAAATTTGGGAAGATCGTTGTTGATCCGATGACTCAAGCTACTTCTGTTCCTGGTATCTGGGCTGCTGGAGATTGCTCAAACGGTAGGTATCACCAGAACAACATCGCTGCTGGCGATGCCGTCAAAGCACTTGAAGATGCTTATATTTGGATACAGAAAAATAAATAATTAAAGGTTCTGATTCGCAAGAATCCCTTCTAGTATTTCAAGTTCTTCTTTACTATTTGGTTGGAAAATTTCCATCATATTAGACACTGGAACTGCTTCTATGTTTTTCCCCTCTTTCTGAGCCATTTTGATAAGGTCAGTTAAATAATATTCTCCGGCAGCATTTTCATTTTTAAGTTTATCGATGTTATCCCATAGCCAAGCCGCATCAAAAGCATATATAGCAGGGTTAATTTCTTTAATCTCTCTTTCTTCTTCTGTCGCATCTTTATACTCAGTTATCTTCTCTACATTACCATTTTCATCTCGAATTATCCTGCCAAGAAAGTAAGCTCCCGCACGCCAATCTTTGAAATCTGGTAAAATGACAGTCCCCATAGTGATAACAGAATTACCCTCTTTGTGTTTATTTAAAATCTTTTCTATTGTATCTATAGAAATAAGTGGTTGATCATTAGAAATGACAAATATTGTCTTGTGTTCTGGATGGACATTTTCTTTAGCAGATAATACGGCATGCCCCGTACCAAGTTGTTCTTCTTGGAAAGCATAATTAAGATCATTTCCAAAAACTTCAAAAATCCTTTCCTTTTTGTGTCCTACAACGATAACAGGCTTAATTTTTAAATCAAGTTTAGAAACAGTATCTAATATGTGTTTTAGGAATGGTTTACCTCGAAGCATCGCAAGTGCTTTTGGATCATCGGAATTCATCCTTTTACCCTTCCCCGCCGCTAAAATTATTATTTGTGTATTTTGCATCCCGTTAGAAATTATATATGTTATATTTTTGTAATTTTATATTTCATCAACACGAATTATCTTCTGATGATACACTCCCATTATAAACGAGAATCTAAAGATTCTCTATTTCTAACGGGATTGCATAGTGCACGATAAGGGATTCTCGACTACCGTCGCGGGTATTTTTCTACCTTCGGTAAAGAAAAATCTTTCGAATCCCAGCGCAAGCAAAGCAGTTTGCTTGCTATCGCTTACACTGTGCGCGATAAGGGATTCGAACCCCTGGCCTACCCCACGTCAAGGGGTCGCTCTACCAACTGAGCTAACCGCGCAAAATAAATATCATAATTAAACAATTCTACTCCGACCTTACGTCGGAGTCCGACTTTGGTTGGACCAACTGAGCTAACCGCGCAAACTTTATCCCATCTTTTATCTCGTGCACTGCGGAGGTGGTGAGATTCGAACTCACGATACGGTTTCCCATATGTCACTTTTCGAAAGTGATGCTTTCAACCTCTCAGCCACACCTCCGCACTATACGGGATGAAAGCGGTGCAATCCCCGCCTGCAAAAGCTATGCTTTAGCATTGCGGGCAGGAACCTCTCTGCCAACCCTCCGCTTTGTGTAGGATTTAGAGATTATATAAAAATAAAGCCTAAAAATCAAACTATTTAACTTCCCTTATCTCCTTATCTATCATGTGTCCACTCTCATCTAAATCATAAATTATAAAACTTCCAAAAGGCATTTCTACATTCGCGATGTTTTCATCTGATATATTTTCTATATATTTCATAATAGATCGAAGAGAATTACCGTGAGCAACTATTAGCACATTTTCCCCTTTGTTAAGTAATGGTAGAATTTCTTTCAGAAAGAACGGCACAGATCTCTCATAAACCATCTTCAAACTCTCACCATTAGGAATCGGGCAATCAAAACTTCGACGAATTTTCACAAATTCATCATGACCCAGAACTTTTTCCATCTCCCATTTATTCTTTCCTGTGTAATCTCCATAATCACGCTCGTTCAATTCTTTTGCTTCTACCGTAGGCATATCTTTGTTTTCATTTCTAACGCCAAGTATTTTTTCTAGTGTCTCCTTTGCTCTTATTTGCACAGAAGTGAAGACTTGATCGAAATGAATATCTTTAATAAGTTCTCCCATTTTTTCTGCACCAATAAAACCCTCTGGCGATAAATGAACCTCTGTTTTCCCTGTCCATTTACCGAGTTTATTCCATTCAGATTCATGATGTCTGGCAATTACCAGTTTTCCTAATTTTTGCTCCATAATATTGTAATTTTAACACTTCACATGCAAGAATTATGTGACCATAATTTATAAAGTGTTCTTTAAAATTTCTTTTAATTGTTGTCTCCCATAACCACTTTTTAAATATTTTTCTCTGCTACGAGCATCAGATGAATTTAAAAAGCTTTCATAAAAAATTAGTTCGAATGGTAATCTATTTTTAGTTGATAAAGATAGTCCTTTATTGTGTTGCTCAAATCTTTTCTTTAAATCTTTTGTGTAACCAATATACAAACCTTCATCTTTTTGACTTTTTAATACATAAACATAATGCATAAAAATTCTTAGTGAGCACGTCAGACGTGCTACACCGCGTTTGTTGATGGTGAGCACGTCAGACGTGCTACACCGCGTTTGACGCGGTGACCCTACCGGGAATCGAACCCGGATTACCGGCTTGAAAAGCCGATGTCCTAACCGTTAGACGATAGGGCCATGCGAAGTAGTATAACATTTTATCCTTAAATTTCAAGTATTTTAGAGATAAAATCTAACTTGACAAATAGGTA
>Ga0116171_10003846_pt1 | contig 13740 bp, 10 predicted proteins | sample AD_JPNHW2_MetaG_FD_89798 | JGI IMG/M metagenome (GOLD analysis project Ga0116171, IMG submission 89798) | Active sludge microbial communities of municipal wastewater-treating anaerobic digesters from Japan - AD_JPNHW2_MetaG | ecosystem: Engineered > Bioreactor > Anaerobic > Digestate | place...
ATGGTACTGGCGCTAACAAAAGCATAAGAAATACCGGTTTGAAATACAGGTATATTAGTCGTAGGCATTCCTGTTGCAAGAACAGTTGCAATTTGAGTAGCAACTACAAGAGAGTTAGGGAACCCGTAAAACTGCCGTTCCTTGGATTCTACATACCCGCCACCGGCTGTAGGACCTGCTATCGCGCTTGGGCTAAAAGACAGTATAACAGGGGTATCTGTTCTGTTATATAGCGTAAAAGCCCGGGCTCCTGTAGGAATAGGCAAGTAGCCTGTAGCTGGTGAGCCTGCGGTAAAAGTAAGGACTGTTTGATTCTGGACTACGGGCCAAGGTTCACCAATTTGGTTCCCAGCACGCATAACTCCACGTAGTTCTGCCATCCGCTGGGCACCGTAATCAGTTGTGTTATTGTTATCCATAGGGAATTATTAAAAACCTCTTCCTCGTAAATATGCCCACTGTTGGAAGTTGTGTGCAGTAGTTCTCGGCGGAGCCATAACGTCGTGTCCAGAAACAGCAAACGGTTCAACGAGGCTCCAACGATTCTTCTTAGCTAAGGCATCCTGGAATGATGTTTTGCATCTATCATAATAAGTACCTAGTGTGGATATCATATCCTCGTCAGAAAAAATTAACTGGCGCTCTCTGAACAGTGGTGCAAGCATTAGCTGCTCTAAACAGCGTGTAGTAGCGCCAGAAATAAGGATACTATGCCAGTAGGGCGGATATCCAGATATCCCGTAGTTAGTGTAGGGAGGGATGTAGTTCATGTCATTTAGCGTCAAGGCTAAATTTTGGCGTAATTCACTGTCACTGAAATATGAGAATACATAACTGGCCTCAATTTCAGCGTAATTCGGAACTGCTTCGGTGAATGTTACGCTTCCGTGTTTGTAATCTATGTTGTAGGTATTAGCTGCACATAGAGACTCCTCGTCAGAGTCTAAACGGAAAATTATGGGTGGAAAGCCTCGGTGCCAGTTTGCCCATGTAAACTTGAATGTATTAGCCGTATCCTGTATTCCGGAATCTTTGGAAACTTCCGCGTAGACAGGAATCGCCATGACAGGTCCTAATGATACGGTTACTCCGTAAATTAAGGAATCAAGGATACTTAGTAAAATGATATCCGAAAGATCAGTTGAGGTGACGTAGTCCCCGCCATTTATTTGTAGACTGGGGTAGTAACGGTAGCCATTCCCTACTAATGCAAAAGAACCGTCGTATGTCCAGTTAGACACAACGGTACCGGTAGTATCAGATGTATAAGTACTTTGTTCGACTACAGGATCAGTACTAGGATTTCGGAGTGCATCGAACTTCCGGCGATGCACACGTATAACAAAAGATGCTCCCGGATTGCTAGCGTCTACTGCAACAAACTGTAACGTGTCATTTGGGCATGCTGATTCTATTTGATTAAGAATTTCTAATGTTGCAGCCATAAACAAGCATCTTTTTTAGGTAAAGAAACAGGGGCCGGGACGGGGATGTCCCGGCCCCTTGTGTACGAAATTACGAACAGAGAATGTAAGGCTCTAATATTTAGAGCGCGTTATGGTTAATGCTCATCCGGCAAACACCCCAGGTGTTCAGAATAGCCATGGAAATGTACTCGTAGAACACAAATCCATAGTTTAATCCCTTGGTATCCGGAGCATCCATCACGTCTAGGTCAATTAAAATCGGCATCACGCCTAGGTATTGGTCTGCAGTACGAATATACGCAGTCCCAGACGGGCAGATCTTCGACATATGCACTTGAAGGTTGAAGATTTTACCCATGCGGCCGGTTTGTATAACTTCGCGCTGAGTTTCGGTATCAACCTCGTCACGGCCCCAGAGCAACAGATCCGTATAGTCACGCGGATTTAGAATAATAGCCTCTGGCTGTAAGTCATGAGCAAGAATCTCACCCATGGCTCCAGTAATGAGCTCCTTAGTGACACCAGTGTTGCTCTTGAAAACAGTGTTCGGTCGGTGATCATAAGCATCGTCCCAAACATTACCACCGTAACCATAGGTAACGCCAGTTGCAGTGTTAATAACCTCAGTCGTGCTAGCAGGGGTAGCTGCACGATAAAGGGAAACACCACCACGAGCCTGAGTATTCTGGCCACCGTAGGTTGTAGTGTAATCCGGGGCAGCGCTAGGATCACCAAAGATTAAGCGGTCTTCCTCTTCAGCGAGGTCAGCGCGAGCCTTGACCTGAACGCGGTCAAGGGCATTATACCGCCGCAACTTGGTGTCGATAATCGGCACTAGCGGATACGACGCTATAGGGAAGAAGTCAAGCAAGACACGCTGAATATTCACGCGCTCCTGCGGAACTTCTCCACGCTGGGACAGCACCACCGCGCGGGTCTTCACATCAATGTCGTAATACGGAACCTCGCCCTGGCCGATGGGGTCAAGAATTAACCCCTGGCGGCCTAAAGACGTATAATCCCTCTCCTGTTTAATCGGCTCAGCCATGCGCTCAGCGATAAAACGCCTACCATCAGCATTTCCCATTGCCGAAGTGAAGAGCTGTGCCTTCTCCTCAGCAGTATGACTTTCAAAGCCCATGTTACTATATCTCTTTCTCTATTAGTGTCTATCTGTAATTGTAGTAAGTAATCAACTACACTACTTAGGCTTTCTGTCCGATAACAGGGCCGAACCACATAAATTCAATCCAGTCGCCCGAATACCGTAAGAAGTAACCCACAGCTAGATCTCCAGCGCTCGCGTCAGCTAGAACACCCAGCTTTCCAGCGTTGTCACTAGCTCCAACAAACAGAGGAACACCGACAGCAGTAGACGTACTAATGTTGGTAGCAATAAACTGCTTAGTCTGCGCTGCAAATCTATTGCACACCATTGTCACAAAACCGCTTTGCTGGCACTCATCCAAAGTAGCGGTATGCTCATCAAAAGCAACGCCTAGAAGCGGGACAAGCCCGGAGTTACCGGAAGCGTACTCGTTCTTTTGGGGTGTCTCGGCCTTAACAGCAATGCCACTACTAGGGGTAATAACCGACCCCTGCTGAAACTCGTTCGCAGTGGAACCACCCGAATCTGCCGAAGTCGGCCCAACCGGAATTCTCCACTTTACGGCAGTCTCCTCGGTCAATAGGCGAAAGCTCCGACCCTGCCTGCCAGGGATACTTTTAGCTAACATAAACTTACTCCTGTATTATTGTTTGTTTGCTTCAACATTCACCAGTTTTTGCAAAAACCGGTGTAGCACTAGTTCCTTTTTAGAAAGGATTCCTAGAATTTTGGTTTTTACGCTCACTGTTTTTTGTGAACGCTAGATCAGTTAACTTCGTCTTAAATAACTCCTCAGAAAATGGATTGCTAGCATCACGTGACGCATTGTCATTTGCTAGGAAAATGGCTAAGCTATTACTAAGCGAAGCAGTCTTCTTCTGTCCAGCAGTCGCAGTTTCTCCGTCATAGAAGGATGGAGAAATTACTGGGTGAGTAAGAACTGTCTTCATATATACATCCCAGGAAGTCTCATTGAGCTTAACGAGCTCCCGAGTTTTATCCAAAACTGCCTCGCGCTCCTGCTCCACAGCAGCCTCATGAGGAACACCCGTTGCCTCAAGATACGCTACAGACGGAACAAGAGGCGTGTTATTCGGTCCGCGACGCTGTAGTTCCGTATGAATAAAGTCCTGAATCATGCTGACCTTGATCCGGAGAGTAGCTTCCTTCCGTAACCTGTCATTCTCCGCTACTAATGCAGCCATCTTTTGCGGAGAAGAACCAGCCGAATTTGCATCAGCAGGAGCGTCCTCGGGAGCAGACACCTGAGCGGCTGCTTCAGGAGAAGTTTCCTTAGTCGCTTCAGAAGTTCCGGACTTATCACCAGTGAGATGGTCTGCCCGCTCAACAAGTGCTCCCTCAAATGCGGAGGCAGCGGTTTCGTCAGAGAAAATGTTGCGAAGTTCGCTCATCGCCTCTTGCGGGGTATACACCTCTGTTGCAATCATCGGAGAAAGCATGGACAGGATAAAATCACCAACAGTTAACTTTGCAGCATCATCCTCATTAAAGTTGTCAGTAGGATTTAACTGTGTGTCCTTTCCACCTTCAGACTGCTGTGGGAGATCCAAGGGTTGTGCGGGTTCTGTAGTCCCTGCTGGCTGTAACTCCTGCATTCCAGCAGACGGACCACCTGAGATAGGAGAAACACCGATTTGAGCACGCTTGACAAGAGTACCCCGAGCAGCCTCACAAGTCTTCTCAACGCCGTGGTTTGCTAACGCATCAAGCAGTTCGTTACCATAGCTTTCATCTGTAAAGTAATCAGCATAGGTTGCAAAAGTTGCAGGAAGCTCTAAAGAGGCGCTAGGGGTTGCAGTCAACATGTTATTAGGAAAGGCGTCATTAGCACAAACCTTAAAAATAGGATCACGGTCTAGTGTGTAAGCAACCCATGTAGCTTCCTTAATATTGTCATTTCCCCAAAGGACAACATAAGCTTCATCGTCTTTACACATCTTAACAGCCTTTAAGGATGCCTCTTTAGTTTCGCCATCCTTATCTTCTGAAGACTCGTCATCCTTGTTAGTATCGTCGCCTTCCTGATCGTCTTCCTTATCGTCTTCCTTATCGGAATCCTTATCAGAAGAATCCTTATCCTCATCCGTATCTTCGGATTCGGAATCTTCCTTTTTTTCTTTGGGTTCCTTGTCTGATTCGTCTTTGTCAGAATCGTCTTCGTTGTCATCAGACTTATCAGTATCCGGAGCCTCAGATTCGCCCTCTAATGCGGCAGGAATAATATCCTCAATAGCAGGGCTTTCATCCTCGATTACTTGAGGCTCTGTAGCGGCCTCTTCAGGAGTAGGCGGAACTTCGGGGCTTTCCATTTCCGGAGGGACAATCTCGGGAACACCACTAACGGCAGCAGAAGGAGCTTCCTCATCAGTTTCGCTATCCCCACCGGCTGCTGTAATATCTTCTGTAAGCTTATCGGGGTCCTTAGCCAATTCAACGACCGCGTTTGCAATTTCCTCGGGAGAAACCGTCGGACCTTCCGGACCGGTTTTCAACTCCATAAACAAACGCGAAAGAGACTCCTTGACCTTAGACGCCGTATCACCCGTTGTTTCATCAACAGGAGGAATAGCATCCTCAGTAGGTGTTTCCTCTAGATCACCATCGGGCTCACTAAAAGTATTAATTTGCTGCTCAACTGGAGCATCCCCTCCGGCAAGTTGATTTTCTTTTGTTAACTTCTTAGTCATACTATCCTCATTGGTGGTTCCTGCTCCAGCAGCAGGAGACGTGGTAATTTGAGCAGTTTTGCTACCCAAGTTCTCGCTATTTACTATAGTATCACTACTATTTTTCTTTTCTCGCAGCCTATCCGTAAAACTGCGTAGTTGCTCTAAGATTTCCATATGCGTTATGTACCTCTTGCTATATAGATAACTTTTTTAAGGAAGATGAGGCAGTAGAAGAATCACAACGCCTATCTACAACTTCAACCCCTCTACTATGCGCATTATCAATTGTAGCTTTTAGTGCGTTATTAAATAGAGTATCTTGATTACCTACCTGGTCAATCTCTATTTCCTCATCTTCTTCTACTGTAGCGTAAGTAGCTGGTGTCTTAATCTGTTTAGGGGTAGTAGAGACTTCAGAAGTAGGATTGCCAGCCAACGCCTGCAATGTAGCTTTGAGTAAGTTTGGATCGACATTAAAATGCTTAGCCAAATCCTCAATTGAACTTTCAGAAGAAATCTGTGTAGATGCCTGTACAGCCTTTTGCTGGTTACTAGCTTTGAGCGGAACTCCACAAGGACTTATGAGAGGTAAATTGGACGGAGCAGAATTACTAGGCCGGTTTATACCCCCACCAGGTCTATTTGATGCTGAAAGCCGTATGCCCGCGCCTAGGACCTCTTGTTGTAGTATTGCCTGTTTAGACGCTAGAACCTCTTCGCGTGAATATCCGCCAATAGCTGTATCGGCAGCATTTGTTGAACGATGAAAGGTAAAGTTACGTGCATCCGTAACAGGAACATTTAAGTTAAGATCAGACATTAAATTAATCCAAGAAGAGTAAACAATTCTAGAATACTATCGTTTTCAGCACTAGTAAGACTGGACCTATTAGATGCCATCTTTTCCAACAGAACACCAGCTTTACGATCATCTTCGTACTGGCTATGCTGCAGTGCCTTACCCAAAATGACATATTGAGTTGGGATGGGGATAACAGGGGAGGAAATACTAGCTGCCTTGGGCATTTCTTCTGCGGAATCGGGGGTTAACAACTCTAGCACAGTAGAGTTCAAAAAGGCTGGATTCTTAACCCACGACATCTCTAGACCAGTTGAGTTATGGCAATCTTCGCCGATACGGACCATCGACCCGTTCCCAATGGAAGCGGCTTTACAATAGTTCATATTGTGATCAATGAGAATAGGTCGTCCTTTCTCATAGCGAATATGGTCACAATAATCATTAACGGTTTTAGCTTCATGCCCACAGTAGGTGCAGGTTGAATGCTCAACCGCGCAACCCATAGAAACTTTATTTATGATTCCGCGCTCAATGCCATTAGCAAGTTGGGGATTTAATTTACGATCAGTTCCCAAAAGCATATAGACAGAAGCTTCTTTTTCGCTAGGCCAGCACTCAAGGACACGTCCATAGTGGTCCAAAGGGCCGTCATTTTTATGTTGAACACAAATTGGCTTACCTTGCCAAGTCTGCCATGTGTGTAAACCGTCGTTAGCGCGCTTTTGACATAACTCGCTCTTCCACTGCCAGAGATCATGATTCTCGTTCATCATATCACCCTGGATACCACGGACAACAGCGTAAACGGTGTCAGGATCAACCTTCTCGATAATAGAAGAAATCTTAATGCCCAGATCTTCTGTTGCGGTCGGTAATCCAATAAGACTGCTTGTTGACTTTTTAAATAACATGTATTACGACCTTGTTAGAAATCTCGATCACCAATACCATACATACCAAAAGGATCTGAAGGTTGCTGTTCCTTATCCTCTGCATCGGCAAGACTAATGCTCAGAAGTAAAGGAAGCTTGTACAAGTCACTTCCAGAAATAACATCAGTATAGGGAGCACTGCTTTTGTTTATAGTAACGACAACCTTAATCGTACCATCCCAATTTTCAGCTTCGGGGTCTTCTTGCGCAACTTGCGTTCTTACTTCATGAATTGCTTGTATAATTGCCTGGGATTGTGAATCTACTGCATCTTCTCGGCAATTACCTTCCCATATAGGCTGGTAATCATCCTCCACGGCAGGGTTTCCGTGAGCAAAAATCCTAACATAACCGCTTGCAGGCACCTTAGCTGTTTTACAGAGAGATTCAAAATCCGGCGGAGGAGAGGTTACGGACAGAACAGGGGAGGAGGGAAATATCTTATCAAGTGCTGTTGCGATATCTTTTTTTGATCTTAGCATTTTTGTGTAAAACCTTCTAATTAAAAACCAACTCCACCGGACGCTCCGGGGTTAAAATCAAATGATTCAGGAGGCATAGATAGACCGCCTGGAGAACCTTCGCCGCTTTCTGGCAGCATGTTAAAATCTTGCATGTTCTCTACTCCGGCGGGCATACCTACTAGGCTATTTTGACTTGAATCCAGAGGGGCAATTCCTCCAGCTTCGCCTCCGCCCATGCCTAAGCCACCTCCGCCCATTGCCATACCACCACCTCCGTTTGGCATGGAAGGAGCAATTTTCTGGAACTCGGTTGCTTCATGCTCAAGCTCTTTTAGCATAGTATCTGGATCAAGGTTGAGCATTTCATAAACGATCTTCCACGGAATCTTGTTGTTTTGCGCAAGTTCTATTACAGTTTGCAACTTCTGATAATCATCACGTATGTTTGCCTTGTCCCAAATAATCTTTGGGAGAATAGGCTTACGGCGACTACCCTTGACACGATAATGCCCGGCAAGCTGCCGTTTAATAGGTTGCCAGTACCCACGAGCAACAGCTATTCGCTTGAATAAATTCTCTCTTGCCCATATTTCCAGAGACTGCCGGTAGGCCATGTACCACGAAGCCATAAAGTCGGATGCCACGCTTGCTGATGCATAAGTGGGACCGGCGGCAGTTAAGATGGAATCATTGACCATCAAACCAACCATCTTTTGCCGGTCTATCCAGTCCCATTCTGGGGCTAAAGGCATACATGCTCCCGATGCACCGATAACATCGGCTTTCAGGGTGTGGTTCCAAATTACAGCTCTCTGGGGACTGGACCAGGTTGACTGTAACGTATCATTTAACTGTTGAATAGCATTCTGGTCTGCAGGGTTATCATCGTTTCCTACCGTCCATATCTCGGTAGGGGTAACATGTCTGTCAGCAATCGCAAGTTGTGCAGCTTGGAGTTTATCCTGATACATCAATACTTTGAATATCCGGTCAATAATGGAGGTTCCACGGATATCAAAATAACTAATCTTGCGGGCAACATGGGAGATAGCTTGAGGGTCAAGCTGGTAGGGCATGTTGTTTTTGATTTTTTCTACAACATCTGATGCCGTTTGCATCATATGCCTGTAGATATGCCCTGTTCGTGCGTCCTCTGGGCCGTTAGCCACTATCTTTTTTAGATAAGGGTTCCAGTTATTGATTGCGACAAATACGTCTTTAAGAGAAAACGGGTTCTTATCAATTGTAACAAAGTTTGGGTCCATGAGAACAACACTATCCCATTGCAGTGTCTCCTCGTTCCATATACCGAACGGCAGTGCTTCCCCACATACCCAGTATTCCTGTCCAACTTGCATAAACAACTCAAACAGGTTAATATCGTTAGCTATCTCATTGTACTCATCCGCTATATCGCCGAAATCGTCTCCATCGCAGATAATACGAAACTGAGACAGGGGGTAGCGAACATGAAGATCAATAGCAGTACCTACTATGGGATCGTGGGCATAGTAGAATCGCCTAAAACGATTCTTTTCCTCAATGGTTTTTGGCAGAACCATTGAGGAAATTTGCATGTCCGGTCCCCACATGAACGGAATCATACGGGATGTGTTAGATGCTACGGGGACACCAGACCATGCTTGCTTTTTAATGTTGTCAAGTGACAACGGGGGTAATGTTTTACCTGCATCTATTGTGGAAATTCCTTGAGCTGAAGCAACTTTTTGAATTTCCTTAAATAGCTGCTCACAGTGTTCCGTTGTCAATCGTCCATTTGCCATTTACTTTAGGACCCCAAAATTCGGTGAGCTTCCCTTGCTGGTATCTGATCTAACTCAGCTTTTATAGTTTTCAGTGCTTTATCCACTGCGGTAAGCTGAATTCCTTGAGTTTTTAGTAGAACAAGGTTATTATCAAATTTACTGATAAGTCCTTGTAACAGTTGCACCTGGTTTTTAATTCTTACGACATCATCACGCTTACGTCGTGTATCGCGATCAACCAATTGCAGTGACTCCTGTGTTACTGTGCCCAAGGTGGCAAGTTCTTACGATCATTCATATCTCCTGTACTTTGCTCCATATTCGTTCCTGGCTGTCCAGGAGGCGGAGGAGTATTTGAATTCGGGGACGGGTTTGGACTAGGATTGGGGTTAGGTTTTGGACTTCCCTTTTGTGCCTTTTCCCACTCCTTACCTTGCTTTTCATATTTATCAAGGTAATGGTCAATTGTTTCGATAGCGGGGTCAATGGGTATGTCAGCAATGCGGGAAGAAATAATCTTCAATCCTTCGCGGACGATTTTCAGAGATTCGGGGTCTGTCAAAGTCATTCGGTAAAAGCTTTGTGCGGCTTTTTCAATAATGCCTTTTAACGCTAGAATTGTATCTGAAATTTCACTTTCACTTACATTATTCCCATCATCTCCTAATAAAGACTGTTCTAATGCGCTATTTGCGTCGTTTCCTTCTGCCATAGGCTTATCAGTTAGCCTGTTTGCGGGGAAGGATGGTGCGTTTAAGAATGACGAATTAATAGAGGGTTCAAAAGCCGTTTTTGTTACATAGCAAGCAGCGATTTTCTTTCTGAGCTTGCTGGCTTCGATTTTAGATCCCTCTTCTTGCAATCCACAAGCTACAAGAAGATCTTCAATCTTACGCAATTTGTAGACCATAGCCATCTTGCATAAGCTGACTAGAGTCTCACGCTGTTTGTTTGAAAGTTCGCTCATACTGTTTACACCAATTAACGTTGAAATGCAAAAAGTGCATTACTAGGGAATGGCTATTGCTCTACAAGCATCGTAGGAGGGTAATGCCAATTACAGGTTATTAAACTCACTTTGACTTAGTCCACTTAACTCAAGTAACTTCTGGAATAAGTCTGGAAGAGTATACTTGCTGGTACTATTGTAGAGTTTCTTGTAGGTGGCTTGATCTACTACATCCTGCACGTAGTCTAATTTACGTGCTAGTTGCTCGGACCAAGACGAGTCAACAACATGCTTCTCTAAAAACTCTTTTAATGTGTGCGGCTGGCTGAATTGATCACCAGCATCCGGAGAAGGCGCAGGAGATTCTTTCTCTTCATCGAGTGTTTCTTGAACTTCCGGCACTGTTTGTTCAGCCGGAGAAGGACTACTCGGAGGCTCCGAAGGAGAAGTTACTGACAAAATAGGCTTGTCCTTCGGAACTGCAATGTGTGTTTGCTTTGCAGTAGCCTTGAAAAGTTTGATAGCCTTTTCCAAAGTGAATTTCTGCTTGTTCTTAACCTTATCATCCAGTAACGCCAGTATCTGGTCAGCAAAGACACCAGACTTGCGCCTCTTTACATACCAAGAGTCCGGGAATGCTTTTTCGCTATTCCACTCTGCAATTGTTTTCTTCTCGCTTTCTTTAGTATCAGTTTCATTACCAGGAGAAGTAACCTCAGGAGATTCAACAATTGCAGGAGAAGGAGTAGGAGCGTGAGCAGTTGGTGCCGCTCCTACAGGGAAACTTTTCTCAGAAGTTCCACCCGCAGTTTCCTCTTCCTCTTCTATATCTTCATCTTTTTTCGGATGCGCTTTTTTCCAGAGATCCTGTAGAATAGAAATAGCTTGATCTTTGTTATAGATTTGGCTTACATTCGTATCTTCAAGATTGAGCGAACCTTCATTTAGTGCTCTACGAAGGTAAGCAGGAAATCCAAATTCTTCTTGCTTCGCATCATCAAGCCACTCAGACAGAGGAACAACCCGGTCGAAGTTCTCAGGATTTTGCTGCTTTTCTGGGGAGGCATGCTGTTCTGAAGGTTCTCTGACTTGCTGCTGTTTATTAGGTACTGTTTCTTCTTTTTTTACTGTAGGCTTGTTATTCCGCTGTATAAACCTGTAACTATTTACCGCGTGCCGCATAGCTTTTTCAGCGTACCCGAGTACCATCGGCTGGCCTACATCATACTGAGAAAGCGTTTCAGGATTGTACTTTTTCTGCATAAACGCTTCCTGATAATACGGACTCATCATAGGAAGCCATTCGGTTAGTAAACGCTTCTCGGGTGCTTGTTTAAGCGGACTATACTTCTCCCTTACCTTCCCTAGGGAAGCAAGTGTTGCCTCGGGGAATGAAACAAAGTCTTCAACCCAATCCTGGTATGCTTCGCGCTCCTCAGCAGGGAGCATAGTAGACCAGCTCAACAAAAACGGTTTTAGAGGAAGTAATTCGTCTACCTTAGTTCCTCTGGGCATGCGTTGCTTAAACTTGTATGTATCTCCTTCTTTAGGGGCAAAGTACTGTAAGAAGGTTTTAACAGGAGTGTTGTTTCCGGCCCACTGAACACTTGATTTAAAGTCAGCCTTGGGGTCCTCGCGTAATGTCTCAACAAACTCCTTACCATCACGTGCATCTACAGAAAGCCCTAGTAACCTCATAAATTCATCATCGGTTGTAGCAGGCTGTAGGAGTAACTGCTTTCTGTCCTGCCAATAAGGCTTATGTGAGTCCATCCACGCCAAGACGTTCTTGTTTTCCGGCAACTGTAAATGCGCCCATGCACTCTCTGCAGGAGGCTCTGTAATCGTGGGTTTCGGAGGTTGTGGCTTAGTAGCTTCTTGGGGCTGCTGCTGCTGCTGTTGTTGTTGTTGTTGTTGTTGGGGAGTTGTAGGAGCCCCAGGCTCGGCAACTTGCTGTTGAACCTGATCTTGAGATAGAATAGGAACTCTCGGTGCCACTGCGTTCTGTTGCTGTTGCTGCTGATGAGCTTTACCTACAGAAGGAGTCACCTGGGAGGGCTGCTGCTTCTGTAGAGGTTCAGATTTTGCGGCTGGGGATGCTACGGGTGCTTCTGGTGCCACTGGTTCTGCCAATTGTGGTTTTACGCTCGGATTTTCATGAAGTTGTTGCGCGTTACCTAGACTTGGGGTTACTTGTTCTGCAGGTGGAACCACAGGGGACGTTTGCTGTCCCTCAGCCAAGTTAACGGAGAAGGGAGTAAACGGCTGAGTCTGCGCTTGCGGAGGCGTGGGAACAAAAGTAGTAACAACTACAGGTTCATTATCAGGAGATTGAACATTGGCAAACGCAGAAACAGGAGTAGCAAACTCGTGATTACCCTGTGACTTCTCAGTATGGAAAGTTTTTATAGCCCCATCAATCGTCTTTGATGGGTTCCGGAAGTTGTAGAAGTAGTTTCCCTGCTTAAAACCAGCAATACTCTCCTTATCCCTACCATGGGATCTTTGCACGATAAGGAACGTACCATCCGGAATCTTGTCCCAGTCATCTGCGCTTACGCCTCCTACTGGCTGCATAAGATAGTTTGTATAACCACCAGCAGGGGACGTAGTTTCGCCTTCTACTCCTCTTGTTCCTGCTTCTGCCGGTGCAGACGGGGGTGCGGCCGCAGTAGGAGCCTCTGGAGCAAGTGCCGGGGTCAGAGACGGCGGGATGCCCTCAGCAGGAGTTGCAGTAGTACCGGTTGTTCCACCTGTCGCGGCGCGTCCACCACCGCTCCCACGCGGAGCAGTTCCTTGGGTGACAGCATCCCCTACAGCGGAGATAAGGGCGTTTCCAAGTTGCTGTGTTAAAGGAGCCGTGTCGGAAGCAGGGGCTTCGCCCTTTGTAAACACGTAGTAACGGTCAGGTTCAAATTTGAAAACAACAAGTTTAGCTGTAGACTCTTTTTGCATGGTTATTAGTAGAAATTTAGGTTCTGACGCATATCGTTACTGGGTGATCCAGTATTAGGTTTTTCCTGAGGCTTCGGTTCAGAGGCAGGATCTGGTTTCTCAATAGTTACTTGGTATAGATCCGCGAGTTGCTGCTCTAAACCATGAGCATACTTAGAAGCCGAGTCTAATGCAAATTGTGTACGTTTTCTTTTCTCGTTTGCAGGCTCCTTAGTTGCAAAAAGACTTTCTAATGCCTTTTTTGACTCATCAAATCCTGTTGCAGCTATCCGATTATAGTTATTTTTACTAAAACCTTTAAGATCATCAAGTAGACCAATAGCCTTACTCGGATCGGCGATAACACGACTAAGGAATGTTGTTTTTGTAACAGCTTCGCTATTAAGGGGTAACAGGTAAGATAGTGTAGCTGGGTTTGCAAGGACATGCTGTTTGAGCTTATTGAAAACCTCAAACTTTGGAATTTCAGGATTATTTAGTTCTCCTGCAATGTCTAAAAGTTGCTGTGATTCCTGCTTAACCTTTTGCTCCTGCCATTTAACATTATATCCAGCACGAGCATGCAAAAGCTGCCTCTGTGTTGCACGCTTAATACACGAAACCAAGTCTATTGACGACTTATCAAAACCAGCCTGTAAAGCACTCTC
>Ga0116171_10003847_pt1 | contig 13737 bp, 15 predicted proteins | sample AD_JPNHW2_MetaG_FD_89798 | JGI IMG/M metagenome (GOLD analysis project Ga0116171, IMG submission 89798) | Active sludge microbial communities of municipal wastewater-treating anaerobic digesters from Japan - AD_JPNHW2_MetaG | ecosystem: Engineered > Bioreactor > Anaerobic > Digestate | place...
ACAAGACTGTTCCCATGTCCTGTTCCTTCCAAATCAAAATGGCGGGGTTTAAGTTTCTCTTTTACCATGACGCACTATCCTAAGACAAGTATACTGCTTTTTGAGGAACAAATGATATTTTTGACAAAAAATTGAGATGAATCTTTCCCGATTTACAGGGTTGATGGATGAACTGAACCGGCAGTTGAAAGAACCATTGCCAGGGCCGGAAGCGCAGCTCCGGATGGTATCTCTGCCACGTATCCGGCAAATGATGACGGGTATGCTTCCGGGGAAGCCGAAACCCAGCAGTGTTTTATTGTTACTTTATCCCCACCACGATGAAGTGTACACGGTTTTTATACGGCGGCAGCAATATAATGGGGTTCATTCGGGGCAGATTTCTTTGCCGGGAGGTCAGCGAGAGAAAGAAGACCGTGATGCCGAGCAAACAGCGTTAAGGGAAGCTCACGAGGAAATCGGTATTGATCCCGGCCGTGTCAGGATACTCGGGAAACTCACCAACCTCTATATTCCCCCGAGCAATTTTATGGTCTCCCCTTTTGTCGGTTATATGAATGCGCGGCCGGTGTTTGTAATCGATCCCGCTGAAGTAAAGCGAACGATAGAGGTGAAAATTTCCGAATTATTGCTGGAATCGAACATCCGGGAGGAGACATTCATCGTAAGAAATAACCTGACGGTCACGGCGCCTGCCTATGTGATTGGGAAAGAAAAGATATGGGGAGCAACCGCTGCCATCATATCCGAATTCTGCGAAGTATATCGCCGTATCGGTCAGAAGCAAGAGCAGTTTTGATTAATCCGCAGCAGTAAAAGCGAAGGCAGAAGGGATTCTCCCGGCTTTGAACGATCTCAGGAGGGCTCCGGTAGCGGGACTGTATTCGTAGACTTTCCCGTTCTGAACATAATCACCGGCATCAGTAACCCAAATGGTTCCATTATAAGGATTAATATCCAATCCATAGAGATTACTGCCGGAGGTTTCAATGAAAGGCGTTTCGGGAAGAGCTGTCGAGGTAACGGGCATTCTGCAGATACCTTTATTCAGGAAATACAGTGTGTCTTTACCGGGATTGATGCAAAGACGGGAAGGAACTGTTCCGTCAGACGGGAAAGTATACTTCTTTTCCACCTGGCGAAGGTTCGGGTCGATTCTGTAAAGAGCAGGTTTTTCAACTCCATCCCAGCCACCGGTACAGAGAACCCAAATCTTATCCTTTTTATCGATCACCATGCCTACCGGTTCTTTTCCGGTAACGATGCTGTCAATAATCTGATCTTCCTTTGCACTAATTACATAAACCTTGGGGTGACGAGCATCCGTGGCTTGGTTGAATTGTCCGATGGAGGTAACAAAAACATACTGATTGTACCTGATCATCTTTTCCGTCCAGTCGCTGGTGGGGATATTACCTGTGACTTCCAGGGATTTCAGATTCAGGATGGAGATGTTTCCGTAAAGGTTTGTTACATAAGCCTTGGAAGAGTCGATGATTTCCATATAACGCGGGGCGTTGAACCCTTCGATCGTTTTGACGGAAGTAAAATCGGTGAGGGAAACCACTTCGATTTTCCCGGAATTATTCACCACGATAAAGCCCCGGCCGTTAAAGATGTTCATCGATTCGGCCACATCGCCGAGCGAGCGTTTGTTTACCGTATTGAAAAGATCATCGACTACCGTTTCAGTTCCATAATCGAAAAAAGTCACTGAAGCATTGCCCCAGTTGAAATTTCCTTCGTTCAAAACGAAACAACCATCGCTGAAAGTGATTGTACTATCGGGAGGATCAGGAGGATCGACTTGCTGTTCACGGATCGGGTCCTTGCTGCATGATACGAAAGTCATCGTTGCGGCAAGAGCAGCAAATGTACTGAGGATTATATAACGAAAATTAATACGAAATGTGTCGATCACTATTTCTCTGTTAAAATGAATCTTTCAACCCGGCTTATTTTTTAAACTGTCCCCGCAAAGTAATCCCGTAATTTCTCCCCGGCATCGGACGGTCGACAATTGATTGATAATCCAAGTCAAAAAGATTATTAATTTCCAGTTGTAAAGATAAGATAATATTTTTCAGGTTTATATTTTTTCCGAAGAAAATATTAGACAAGTTATAACCAGGCATATAGGTCTCATTATCCGTACCGGTATACCGGCGGCTGGTATAAACAAAGTTATAAGTTACATAGAAGGTTTTCCATCCTGCATTAATAGTTGAATTAAAAGAATGCACGGGGATGTAAATCAATTGTTTGCCTTCCTGGTCTTGTGTTGTTGCCTCTGATTTTTCATTCGTGGATCTGCAATAAGTGTAGTTGCTGTTCAGGCCTGCAGCCCATTTTCTGATCTGGTATTTCAGGGTAATACCGGCTTCGATACCTCTGGCGTGAACCGTTGCCAGGTTAACGGGCTTCCACAGGTACGAATTTCCTTCAGTAGGTTGCCAGAGGATCAGGTTGGTAATCCAGGAATAGTATCCGGTCAGTTCTCCTTCCATAAACAAATGATTCTCGGCGGTAAGGAAGTTGAAGACATTTCCTGCTTCAACCATGACATTTTGTTCCTGTTTAAGGTCAGGGTTGCCGGATTTGTACCAATATTTATCATTCAAGGTAGGCATCCGGTAATTTCTTGAGACGTTTGCCGACATCGACCAATTGAATTTTTTCAGCGGTTTATATTGGATTCCACCGGCAAAGGTGAAAGGCATCAAATCGCCGTCAACCAGATCTTCCCGGAGCACCAGAGAAAGTTTAATTTTTTTCGATGCGTCGTACACAATTTCACCAAAGAGGCCGGCATTGGTTCTTGTCTTGACATCCTCATAGCTATCGGAATCTACCAGGTCATAGGTGAAATCGATGCCCGGTTTGATGGTCAGATTTCTGATACCTACCCAATTGAAACGAATCCGGTTGACGGAGGAGTAATATTTATGAATATATTCCACGGAATCACGGTAGTTCATATAATCATCGATGAGAGCTGATCGGACGGTTATATTATACTTTTTCTCCAGGAACTTATATTCAACGATTCCCCTCAGCGATTTATCTTCTTCCTCGGGATCATAGATGTTTTCGGAGCTGATATTCGGAGGTATTTGCCGGTAATTGTTGCTATACCACATTTTGAGGGAAAGAAAATGCTTTCGACCCATCCGGAAAAACAGATCCTCGGAAAGTCCATATTGGTGGCAAGCCGCATTGGTTTGTCTTTCAACTTTGTTACTGTCCGTATTGTTGTACTCGAAATTATTCAGGGAGGTTGAGAAATTGGCTTTTGTCAGTGACTGAAAATGCTGAGTGCCGGACGCAACGTTCAGGGTTGTCTTGTAGGTATCAAAGGATGCGAAAGATTGAGCAAGATCGATATTTAGCCGGTTATTCCAATCAGCCTCACTGACCAGGTTGATAATTCCGCCAAAAGCCCCGCTGGAATTGAATAATCCGGCACCTCCGTAAATGATCTCGATGCCGTCGAATTGTGAAACAGGCAGGATGGCCAGGTCAGTTTGTCCCATCATGGGGGAATTCAGGGAGATGCCGTTCCATTCCACCTGAGTATGGTGAGCAGAGGTGCCGCGGAATGAAGGTGTTGCCAGGCTCCCATTTCCGTAAGTCTTGATAAAAATGGATGAATACTTTGACAGGAGTGTTGAAAGGTCTGCATTTAAGTTTTGCACAAGGATGGTACTGTCAATTCTGACTTTTTTAAATCCATTATTATTCACCGGATAATTGCCAATGACCTCAAATTCTTTCAATTTAAGGGTATCTGCAATTTTTTGGGCATGAAGTATTCCCGGGCAAAGGAACAGGCAACCAAGAATGAAAGGGGAAATACCGTATTTGCTGATTCTTAACAATGGATTCCGGTTCTTCTCAACATTACTTTTTCAACACTTTTTGAGTCAATATGCTCCCATCCGGAAACAATGCCTGGAAGAGATAAAGTCCTGCAGGAAAATCTGCCATTCGGATTTTGGTGGTATGATTGACAGTGAGCCGGTCTATGATCGGTTGCCCGCTCATGGATTGAACAGTCAGGATAAAGACGGGTTGATCGCCGGAAACAGAAATGTAATCGGTAGCAGGATTCGGGTAAACCAAAAAGGCAGTGTTTCCGGAGAGATTCTCCGTAGATTCTGCGCTGATGTTGATCACGCCCACTGCATCCAGGTCGAATCCGCACGAGTGGAATGGTGTCGGCCAGGGTTCATTCACGATGGTACCGCGTGAGTCATAGGAGGCGAATTCGGGTTGAATACACCCTATTGCATCGACGAGGCGGATATGGGTAATGTGGTTGACATTGATATCCGAGCTGTCTTTGATATCCTCGAGGTCGAACGGTGTCCCAAAAAGCCTGCGGTACTTGCCGGCGAAGTTGTTGATCAGGGTAGCATCAATGGAGCCGAAGGTAGACACTTGTGAAGTGGTTGGGGTATTGGAGATGGCAGGGAAGCGGACAAAACGGGTTCCATCGGAGCTGGCTTCAACGAAAGCAAGTTCCAGGAAGGTATCGTTCAGGCTGTTTTCGAATACCGCAAAATCAGGTCCGGAGCCATTTCCAATGACCACGGGAAAAGTAAGGATTGCAGATCCGCCATCGCCGAGGCTGACCACGCTATCATCAGGGTGGCCAATCCCATATTCATCTTCGCCATAATAAGCCCTGTTATTACCCAGGTATGTAATAGTGGTATCGGAAATATTAACGAATCCTCTGGTAACCTCGCAACCGGTAGCCCAGGATTTAAAGCAAGAGCTGTCGTGAGGGATAGCCGTCGTTCCATTGACACCGGCAGGAGGCGGGAACTGGGCGCTGGCAGCCACTGATGTCAGTATAAATCCAAAAATTAAAAAATTCCGAATCGACATGGGATAAAATAAAAAACGCCCCCTGCTTCAAGGCGCAGAGGGTCGTCTCAGGTTCATGACTATTTCTTAATAAATTTCCGGGTCAGTGTTTCCTTATCCGTTTTCAGTGTCAGAAAATACAGTCCTGAAGGAAAATCTGAGCAATTGATCACGGAGACATCCATTCCGTTTCCTTCTGCACTGTAAACTTTTCTTCCGGTAAGGTCCATGACAGAACATTCTTTCACCGTTCCTTGTCCAAAATACTGAATCCTCAGGAAATCAGAAGTAGGATTCGGGTACATGCTGACCGAGGAGGTGGCGGATGGGTTATCATTTGTTCCGGCAGGAACACGATAATCGAGTGCGATGGCATCAGGGTTGATTCCGGTATTAAAAGAAGTAAGCGAGTCACCGGCTGTGTTGAACACCACGCAAATGCCCCAGGAAACCTGGTTGCTTACATTCACATACAGTTGATCATTGACATAGTCGACGGATCCGGTGGTGATAAATACGTGGCCTGATGATCCGGGATCGCTGACCAGAGCGGTATCCACAAGTTGTTTGGAATTCATGTTAAAGACACCGATTCCTTCATCAACTTTAAGGTAAAGCAAGCTGTCGATGAAACCAAGACCGTTAGAGAGGGCATGGGTAAAGGGGTAGGTGTTCTGGCTATGTGAATACACGTTATAGCAGCTGATACTCCCGGTGGTCCCGCCGTAAGGGGTGCGGTTGATCGAGAAGATATTTCCGCCATAGTTATACAGGTCGAAGATACCGACGGCACCGGTGCCCAGGTTGATCTCACGAACAACGTCCCAGCCATTGGGGGTGATCACGGCCAGCTTGCCTTCGGAGCCCATGTAACCGCCGTTGACAGCCACAAACACGGAATCTTTGGTGCAGGTGATATCGCCGCATTCACCCGAGATAAACTGGATCCGGTCAAGAAGGGCAAGTGAACCGGCATCAAGCACTTCCATGAAAAAGCGAACGATGGGATATTGTTTAGAGACAAGCAGTTTATCGTTGAATAATCCCAGGCAGGCAATCCCGGAATCAGCGATGGCTGCAACACGCTGGTAGGTATTGATATCGTATTTAACGATAGAATCCTGTGCAGCTACATATGCATAATCTCCGGAAATGAGGATATCCTGAACCGACTGAGTTTTAATGGTATTAAAAATACTGGTATTATGTGTTGAAGGATCATACTTCATCATATTAACATAATCGGAATATGGAGGGGTCATTTCGAATTTGCCGCCTATCCCGATAAGAACCTGATTCACCCATTCAGCCCGTTGTGCCGTACCCATCATGGGAAGAAGCAAGATTGTTCCAAAGAAAACAGCGAGAATAAAATTCTTTTTCATAAAAGTCCGTTTTTTGATGGTTTTGGAACAAAGATACTATTTTTTTTATGCGGGAGCACTTATTTTGAGTATTTTTGAAGTAGCCAATTTTAATATGTCAGTCATGAAGCGGTTTGTTCGTTTTTCTTTTGCCCTTCTGTTGTCCGGACTCATCTGCCTGATAGGCATGACCGGATGCTCCGGATCGGAGAAAACAATGTGCCAGCGGGATAATACCTATAAGAAACATGCAAATCTGAACAATCGTTCAAAATATTCTTCCCGGTACAATTTTAAGGCAAAAGCTGCGAGAAAAGACTATGTAGTCAAGAATAAAAGGTCCGGGAGACGGTATTAGTTGCCGTACGATTCTTTATTCTTCCTTGAAAAAAGCCTCATGCCCGGGATAAAACAACTGTTCCCGGGCTTTTTTGCTATCATAGGTAAAGTAAGTAACCAGTGCATTTGCGCACAGTACGTTATCCGCATCATAGAGATTTACTTCAATATCGGCCAGATTCCTGCGCATTTGTATGCATTTGGCCCGAAGGGTAATGGGACCGTTTTCGACATGGATACTTTTCCGGTAGCGGACCTGCATATTGGAAGTGAACCCGGTCGTTTGTAGTTTCGTATAGACCACCCAGCTGGCAATTTCATCCATCAAAGCCGCCTGGATTCCACCATGCAGGAGATTTTTATATCCCTGGAATTCCGGCCGGGGATGCCAGACGGAAACGATCTCATCTCCGTCGTCATAAAAAGTAAGTTTAAGTCCGATAGGATTATCGTGACAGCATCCAAAGCAATGATACCCTTTCTGTGAAGAGAAGGGATTGGAAATTTTCTTCATTGATTATTTTGAAACGCCGTTTTTGAACCGTTCCGATTTCGCCTTTTTTCCGGTTTCATCGAATTCGATCCATTCACCTTCTTTTATCCCTTTGACGTACTGGCCCTGGATTTTGACAACGCCATTGCGGTAAAATTCTTTGTAAGGTCCTTCCAGCAGGTTATTGGCATAATTCGAGACAGACTGGGTGGTGTCGTTTTCATAAAAAGTGCGCTGCATTCCGTCGAATTGCCCATTCTGGTAATTATACATGGCGATCATCCGGCCGAGTTTATTGTACCATTTTGACGGACCGCTTTTCAGATTATCTTTATAATAGGACTCTTCCTGAATTTTACCCGACTCATAGAAGATTCGGTATAAGCCATCCAGTTTTCCCATGTTATACGACATTTCTTTCTGAGGATAATCGCTGGCAGGGGCATAATAAACGCAAAGTCCGTTGAGGATGCCGTCTTTATAGTTTTCCATGCCGGTAAGTTTCGATTTCCGGTCAAACTGAAGTGAGAGACCGTCTTTGACTCCGTCTTTCCATGTTTCAAGTTTGAAGATCAGATCGTTTGAAAGAAATGTAACCCAGTTACCATCTTTCTTGCTATCATTATAATAACCCTGGTGGGTATATTCCCCGTTCCGTTCAACCCAGAATCCTATTTTAAGATTTTTCTCGTTCATTCTGTTCAGAGAATCGCCCGGAAGATAGATCATGGGTGTTTGTGCAAACTGCAATAAAGGAAGCATCAGGAAAGCGATCAGAAAAGAAATTTTCAAGGTTTTCATAGGTATCATTTTTTTTACAAAAATAGTTTATTCTGCAAAAAGATCATATGCCGTGGCCCCGGTGATGGTGGCCTTATAAAAACGGCCGGGAGTGATTTTATTGCCCGAAGGCTGTATAATAACTTCATTATCTACTTCCGGGGAGTCAAATTCCGTGCGGCCTGTAAAGTGGTCACCTTCTTTACGGTCCACCAGGATGTTGATTTGTTGTCCGATGAGATGTCGATTCTTTTCCAGGGAAATTTCTTCCTGGAGTTGCATCAGTACCTCGGCCCGGTGTTCTTTGACGGATTGGTCCAGGTCATCTTTTAGCCGGAAAGCGGATGTTCCTTCTTCAGCCGAATAGGTGAACACTCCTACCCTTTCGAACCGGGAAGTGCGGATGAATTCTTTCAGCTCTTCAAATTCTGCTTCTGTCTCACCGGGATATCCGACGATGAAGGTTGTGCGGATGGCTACGCCCGGGACTCTTTCCCGGATGAGATCCACCAGGTGGCGGGTCTTTTCGCCGGTCAGGCCGCGTTTCATTGAACGGAGAATGCGGTCATTAATGTGCTGAAGGGGGATATCGATGTATTTGCAAACTTTTTCTTCTGTCCGCATGACTTCGAGCAGATCTAACGGGAAGCCGCGCGGGTAGGCATAATGCAGCCGGATCCATTCTATACCCTTGACCTGTGTCAGTTTCTTGACGAGGTGAGCGATGCGCCGTTTCCCATAGAGATCAAGACCGTAGTAAGTTATATCCTGTGATATCAGGAGGAGTTCTTTCACACCTTTAGAAGCCAGCAGTTCTGCTTCCCTGACGATTTCTTCTTCGGTCCGGGAGGTATGAGCGCCGCGGATGCCGGGGATGGCGCAGAAGGAGCATTTACGGTCGCAGCCTTCGGCGATCTTCAGGTAAGCAAAATGACCGGGAGTAGTGAGGTGTCGTTCGCCAAGCAGTTCTTTCCGGAAGGTGCCTTCGGCGGCTTTCACTACCTCGGACATCTCATCGACCCCGAAAAAGCCGTCCACTTCCGGGATATCGGTGGCCAGCTCCTGCCGGTAACGTTGGGAGAGGCATCCCATGACCAGCAGTTTGCCGATCTTTCCTGTTTTCCGGGCTTCGGCAAATTGAAGGATGGTATCGATGGATTCTTCTTTCGCGTCACCGATAAAACCGCAGGTGTTGATGATTACGATATCGAAGTGCGAGATGCCTGAAGGGTCGAAATGGATATGGATGTCATCGCCTTCGAGTTGCCTCATCAGCTGTTCGCTATCGACGAGGTTTTTCGCACATCCCAGTGAGACGATGCCGATATTTTTCTTATGTGAACGGGTTTTCAAGGAAAGGTATTAACTAAACAAGCTGTCCACGAATTCAAACCGGTTGAAAACCCGGAGGTCTTCCAGTCCCTCCCCTACGCCGATATATTTAACGGGGATCTTAAACTGATCGGAGATCCCGATGACGACACCGCCTTTGGCAGTTCCGTCGAGTTTGGTGAGAGCGAGGGCATTGACTTCGGTAGCGGCGGTGAACTGTTTTGCCTGTTCGAAAGCATTCTGTCCGGTGCTGGCATCAAGGACCAGCAGCACTTCGTGCGGAGCATCGGGGATCAGCTTGGTCATGACCTTACGGATCTTCGACAACTCATTCATCAGGTTGATTTTATTATGGAGACGTCCGGCAGTATCGATGATCACCACGTCGGCATTCCGGGCGATGCCGGCTTTCACTGTCTCGAAAGCTACAGAGGCCGGGTCGGCGCCCATGCCCTGGGAGATGATCGGCACATCAACCCGGTCGGCCCAGATCTTCAACTGATCGACGGCGGCTGCCCGGAAGGTATCGGCTGCCCCCATCAGGACAGACTTTCCGTTTTGTTTGAATTGATAAGCCATTTTCCCGATGGTGGTGGTTTTGCCAACGCCGTTGACGCCAACGACCATGATGACATAAGGTCTTTTTCCTTCGGGGATCGTGAATTCCGAAAAATCTTCCACGCTGTTTTCCAGCAGGAGACCGGCGATTTCTTCTTTCAGGATACGGTTCAGATCCTCCGTTCCGACGTATTTGTCAGTGGCGACCCTTTTCTGCAGACGTTCGATGATCCTGACGGTAGTCTCCACGCCGACATCCGAAGTAACGAGCACCTCTTCGAGATTGTCCAGGAGTTCATCATCCACTGTGGATTTTCCAACAATGGCTTTGGATATCCTGGTGAAGATGGAAGATTTTGTTTTCTCCAATCCTTTGTCCAGGCTCGCTTTTTTATCTTTGTTGAAAATGCCGAAGAGACCCATTGAACCGGTTTGTATTTATCTTAAACAAAAAAAGCTTTTTTCTCAGGAAAAAAGCTTTCATGATCATTTCGTACGAAAATTAGTTCTCCTTTGTTGCGAGGAAGTCTTTAACCTGATCATTGGCAACAATGGTTTCCTTAAAGGAATATGCTCCGGTTTTCGGCGAGCGCAACATGCGGATCACCTTGGTAAAATCTTTTCCTGTCGAAGCCTTGAACGATGCAACTACTTTCTTTGCCATTTCCGGTAATTATTTAATTTCTTTATGAACTGTTACTTTCTTCAGATACGGATTATATTTCTTGATTTCCAACCGTTCCGGAGTGTTTTTCTTGTTCTTGGTAGTGATATACCTGGAAATACCGGGGACACCGCTGCTTTTCTGCTCTGTACACTCCAGGATAACCTGAATCCTCTGATCTTTACTTTTCTTAGCCATTTCTAAGCTGGTTTATAATTCGGAGTGCAAAAGTAATGGTTTTTAATGAAAACACAAAATTTTTACAGCCGCAATTTGTAATTTTGTCTCATGTCTTCCTGGCAGCCATATTTGAAAGGGTTCAAAGCCTACCTTCAGCTGGAAAAATCGTTATCGGGGAATTCCGTTGATGCATACCTGCACGATGCCGAAAAGCTTTCGCAGTATCTGGAGATCTCCGGGTTATCGCTTTCACCCGGACAGGTGGAACTCAGTCGGTTGCAAGACTTTCTCCAATGGATTGCGGAGCTGGGGATCTCAGCCCGGTCGCAGGCCCGTATCATATCCGGGTTACGTGCGTTTTACAAATATCTGCTGCTGGAGAATGAAGTCTCTGCTGACCCGACCGAGCTGCTTGAGTCGCCGAGGTTGGGCAGGAAACTGCCTTCGACCCTCAGCCTGCCGGAAATCGATCAGTTGATACACGCCATCGACCTTAGCACGGATGAGGGGAAACGGAACAAAGCCATACTGGAGACCCTGTACGGTTGCGGGTTGCGTGTATCGGAGCTGGTTACGCTCCGGATATCCAATCTGTTCTTTCCCGATGGTTTTATCCGGGTCATCGGCAAAGGAGACAAAGAGCGGCTGGTACCGGTAGGCGACATCGCGCAGAACGAGATCCGCCACTATCTCACCGACGTCCGTACGCACATTCCGGTAAAAAAAGGTCAGGAAGACATCATTTTTTTAAACCGGCGCGGTAGCGGGCTTTCACGGGTGATGGTATTTACCATCATCAAGAATCTTGCTGAAAAAGCGGGGATACGCAAGAAGATCAGTCCTCATACTTTCCGTCATTCTTTTGCCACTCATCTGGTGGAAGGAGGAGCCGATCTGAGAGCCGTGCAGGAGATGCTGGGGCACGAATCGATTACCACCACAGAAATATATACCCATCTGGATCGGGAGTATCTCCGCAGCACGATCATTCAGTATCATCCCCGAAAATAGACGATCCGGTATTCCCGGTTTATCTGAAAGTCAGCTATTTGAAAGGACTATCCGGTTCCTTGGCCATATGGTTGTATACGATTTTATCTGTCATGGCAGGGAAGAATTTATTCAGCAGGAAAGTTGTTTTTCCGGTGGCTGTAAGGATGAGGGTACGTTTTCTTTTTTCGATGGCATTACAGATATGGCGGGCTGTTTCAGCTGCCGTCACCATCTTTGACTCATCACGAGGGGATTCCCCTTGAGCAGATCCGTCTTTAGCCAGGGCTGTGAACCTGATGTTGGAGGCTGTAAATCCGGGGCAGACGACCAGCACGTGCAGACCCTTCTTGAGGTTTTCGGTCCGGATCACCTCCATGAGGCCCTGCATGGCAAATTTGGAAGCTGAGTAGCCCGACCGGCCGGGAAGGCCGCGGAAGCCTGCGACGGAAGATACGCCGATGAGCGATCCTTTTGATTCCAACAAGGCCGGCATGGCATATTTGGAGCAGTAAACAGTGCCCCAGAAGTTCGTATCCATGAGTCTGCGGATCACATTCAGGTCAAGTTCTTCAAAGGTAGCCCTCATAGAGATTCCGGCGTTATTGATCAGGATGTCGATCCGACCGTATTTCCCGATTGCCTGGTTGATGAGGTTTTTACATTGTTCTTCAACAGAGACGTCGGTTTGGACCAGCAGAAGGTCAGCCCCTTTTTTTTTCAGTTCTTCGCCTACTTCGTTGAGCTTATCTATATTGCGGGCGGCAAGCACGAGCCTGGCTCCCCGGCCGGCACACTCGCAAGCAAGCGCTTTCCCGATCCCGGAAGAAGCGCCGGTGATAATTATCACTTTGTCTTTCATATCGGTTGATATCTATTCCTCTTGTCAGCAAAGGTATATTAAAATTGAACAGTCCCGGATTGTTCCTAACTTTGCTTCTCTTCATTTTTATGAAAAACAGAGTATGACGAACAGGGAATTATTTTTTTCGTACCTGGGGTTACCCAGTTTCAACCCTCTCGGGTTGGAGATCGCAAAAGCGGAAGGAATATGGCTATACACACCGGATGGCAAAGCCTATATGGATATGGTATCGGGCATCTCGGTCAGCAATACCGGGCATCGTCATCCGAAAGTGATGGCGGCGATGCGGGATCAGATGGATAAATACCTGCATCTCAGCGTATACGGTGAAATGATTCAGACCCCGCAGACGACACTGGCGCACATGCTGGCTTCTCTCCTGCCCGCCCCTCTTGAATCCGTCTATTTCGTTAACAGTGGCAGTGAAGCCATTGAAGGAGCCATGAAGTTGTCCAAGCGTTTTACCGGACGGCGGGAAGTGATCGCCTTCAAAAATGCATACCATGGCAGCACACAGGGTGCATTGAGCATTCTCGGTAACGAAACCTTGAAACAGGCGTTCCGTCCGTTAATCCCCGACATCCGGTTTTTGGAATTCAACAATACGGAAGATCTGGAGCAGATCACTCCTTCCACCGCCTGTGTGGTGGCAGAGACCATTCAGGCGGAAGCAGGGATCATTCTTCCGAAGAAAGAATTCTTACGAAGGTTACGGGAAAAGTGCACGGAAACGGGCGCTTTGCTGGTTATTGATGATGTGCAGATGGGGATGGGCCGGACCGGTAAGATGTTCAGTTTTGAGCATTACGGAATTGTTCCGGATATTCTGGTTTTAGCGAAGGCACTGGGAGGCGGATTGCCGCTGGGCGCCTTTATTTCCTCAAAAGAGATCATGTCGACCCTGGCGTTTCACCCTGAGCTGGGGCATATCACCACGTTTGGAGGGCATCCGTTGAGCTGTGCCGCTGGTTTAGCGAGCCTGCGGGTCATCGTGGATGAAAAACTTGCCGCTGGCGCCGAGCAGAAAGGGCTGCTTTTTGAACAGGCTTTGAAGGATCACCCGGCGGTAAGAGAGATACGGCGTAAAGGGTTGGTGCTGGGTGTTGAGTTAAAGGATCCGGAGATGCGGAAGACCTTTGCAGCCAAGTGTATGGAATCCGGGCTGATCACCGACTGGTTCCTGTTCTCTCCGGTCACCTTCCGGATCGCGCCCCCGCTGACGATCACGGAAGCGGAGATCGGAGAATGCATACGGAGACTCATCCTGGCGTTGCCGGAATAACCTTTTGCAGATGCCCGT
>Ga0116171_10003849_pt1 | contig 13734 bp, 11 predicted proteins | sample AD_JPNHW2_MetaG_FD_89798 | JGI IMG/M metagenome (GOLD analysis project Ga0116171, IMG submission 89798) | Active sludge microbial communities of municipal wastewater-treating anaerobic digesters from Japan - AD_JPNHW2_MetaG | ecosystem: Engineered > Bioreactor > Anaerobic > Digestate | place...
AATCTTCTTCATTGCCAATCAGAATGTCGGCCACCGAAGCAATTTCTGTAAAGTTGGCGTGTAATTCAGCTTCGCGGCCTTTCCAGAATGATGCACGATAATTCAGGTCGAATGCTATGCGGGTACCATATTTCCTGGCAGCGCGGGCTATTTCGAGACAGAATGTGCTGGTTTCAGGAGAAAGCGCACCAATCAAACCTGAAAGATGCACAATTTGAACGCCTTCCTGACCAAAAATGCGGTCGAGGTCAAAATCTTTCACATTCAATGTGCGGCCCACTTCGCCGGCGCGGTCGTTTTGTACGCGTGGTCCTCGGGTTCCAAAGCCACTATCAGCAATGTTGAACTGGTGACGATAGCCCCAGGGATCGCCCTGTGCCACTTCCGGTCCTTCATAATCCATTCCGCGGGCGCGCAGACTACTTTTTATGAATGCCGCAATCGGGCTGTCTTTCACGAAAGTGGTCAGTACTTTTACGGGCAGACCGAGCGAAGACGAAATGTTGGCCACATTGGTTTCTGCGCTGGTAGCCTGCATTTCGAACAGGTTGCTGGTATGTACCGGTTGTGCGTTTACCGGCGTAATGCGGACACCCATGCTGGTAGGAACCACCAGGGCATATTTACAGTTTTGTTTTAATTCGATGGTCATATTTTAGATTTTTAGATGTCAGAAATTTAATAGTTCCAAGTTTCAGGTTTCAAATTCCAAGTTAAAATCCCGCTTGGAACTTGAAATTTGGAATTTGAAACTCGTTTATACTCCTCCAAATGCGCTGTAGCCGCCGTCAACCGGGATAACTATACCGGTGATGAAGCTCGAAATATCCGAAAGCAAAAACAGCAGAGCACCGTTTAGGTCGGATGGATCGCCAAATTTACCCATGGGTGTGTTGTTTACAATCTTTTGGCCGCGAGGAGAGAAGCCTCCTGTTTTTTCGTCCAATACCAAAAAACGATTTTGGTTGGTGATGAAAAAGCCCGGAGCAATCGCATTCACGCGGATTCCCACTTTAGCCAAATGAACGGCAAGCCATTCAGTAAAATTGTTGATGGATGCTTTGGCAGCAGAATACGCCGGAATTTTAGTCAGTGGCTTGTACGAATTCATCGACGAGATGTTCAGGACAACACCTTTTTTAGCCTTCAGCATATCAAGCGTGAATACCATTGTTGGCAGTAGCGTTCCCTTGAAATTCAGGGCAAAAACTTTGTCGAAACCGTCCATTTCCAGTCCGTAGAAAGTATCTTCCAGGTGGTCGATACTGTCGTCGTCCATTTGCTCCACTTTGGTGGTAGCTGTTGGGTGGTTTCCACCTGCGCCGTTAATCAGGATTTCGATTGGCCCAAGCTTTTCGTTGATTTCGGCTTTGGCTTTTTGCAACGATTCTTTATCCAAAACGTTGGCAGCCACGCCAATAATTGTTGCACCCGATTCGGCAGCAACTTCAGCAGCTACTTTGTCGGCCACTTCCTTATTAATGTCGGCAATGGCAATTTTAACGCCAACCGAAGCAAGCGCTTTCACCATTTCAACACCCAAAACTCCTGCGCCGCCGGTGATGACGCATACTTTTCCGGTTAAATCTTCAAAATTAATTGGTTTCATTTTTATATAGTTTAGTTATCTGTAATAGTCCAGATTTTCTTTGGTAATAATATCAATTGAGGTGTAGTTTTCAGCTTTAACCTCTTTCTTCAAAACAAGATGATCGAATAAGGCAATTATCGCATTATAGCCCTGTTCTTCAGGTCTTTGGCAAATAAGAAAGTCGATTGTGCTTTTATTCAGAAAGCCAATATTTTCTTTAATAAGGTCGTGCCCAATTACCTTAATGCCAGTCATTCCCAGCTTTTCAAGAATTCGGGCCAGGTAATAAACCTGGGAATTTGTTACAAAAATGCCTTTGATATCAGGTGTGGTCTGCAATAAATCCGTTAATACTTTTTCGGCTCCTTCTTCAGTAGGGTCTGCAATCTCTTTAGTTATGAGGGTTCTGTGAACTTCATTTCTATTGAAATACTCATAAAACCCTTTTTCTCGCTGAACAAGGTGATTCATATTGTCGAGTTGCTTCGCAAAGTGAAGAATAAGGATAGTTGAGTCTTTCGGTGTTGAATAGTCAAGCAATTTAGCGGCCAAAGTTCCAGATTGAAAAGAATTTTGCCCGATATAGCTTAGCTGCTCGCATTCCTTAATGTTCGAGTCTATAAATACATATGGAATACTTCTCTCCTTCAGTTTTTCGATAAATTCTTTGGACTCACGCGAGAAAAATGGAGCCAGAACAACGCCATCAGGTTTACTTTCGATAATTAGTTCGGCTTCATTTTTAAACATTGCCGGATCGTTTTGCTTGAATTGGTAGATGGCAATTTGAACCCCATACTGGTGAATCTCGTCAAAAGCTTTTTTTACACCGGTAATAGGTTTGCTCCAGTACGATTCGGCTGAAACCGGCTCTGGTACGAGCAGGGCAAACGTGAATGTTTTCTTTGAAGCTAATGTACTTGCCAGCAAATTAGGCTGGTATCCCATTTCCTCAATAATCTTTAAAATTTTCGCGCGGGTAGCCTTGGCAACTTCTCCGCGGTTGTGAATTACACGGTCAACTGTTCCTATCGAAACATTTGCCTGTTGTGCAATATCTTTTATCCGGGTACGACTAATTGATTTGATAGCGCTTCAGTTTTAAGGTTGAAAGTTATAAGGACAGGAACAAATCTATTAAATTTTTAAATTCGTCGTGTCCGTACACGGCAAAAACTATTGTATAACATTTTTATTGAATTTTAGTTTTTTAATCTTGGAGAATTAAGATAATGTCTATACTTTCGTGTCCGTACACGGATTTTTGTTACGTTTTATGAATCAATAAATTAATACAATATGCAACTTGGAAAGTTTAGTTTAGGAATTGGAGATCGATTCTCTCATCAGGGGGTGGCTCAGCTTCGTGGTGTTTTAAAAGCCAACAGGGCTGGTTTGAATATCAGTCCGGTTTGGAACAAGTCGAATCGCGAACATATTTATGTACATTCTCATCCTGCCGATGTGCGTAAGGAAGCTGATGCAGCCGTTGCCGCCTTGGGCTACACCGGAAAATATTTTGTTGATGCCGACCACATCAACCTGAGTACAGTGGCTCCTTTTGTTGAAACAGCCGATTTCTTTACGCTCGATGTTGCTGCTTTTATTGGAAAAGAAAGCGCCGAAGCCGATGTGAAAGCGTTTGTGGCTTCGTGCTCAAAATATATAGGACAACTTAATATTCCCGGGATTGATCATCCGGTTGAAGTAACTGAGGATTTGCTGGTTAAAATTGCGGGTAAATTTCTGGCAGCAACGCAACAGGCTTCGGAAATTTACAATCTCCTGAAAGAGAAAAAGGGAGAAGGTAATTTTATTACCGAAGTTTCGATGGATGAAGTTGAAAGTCCGCAAACACCGGTTGATTTGTTTTTTATCCTGAAAATGCTCGCAGATAAAGGCGTTCCGGCACAGACTATTGCTCCGAAGTTTACAGGGCGATTTAATAAAGGGGTGGATTATGTGGGCAATGTTGACCAGTTTGCCAAAGAATTTGAGGAAGATGTTTTGGTTATTGACTATGCAGTCAAAGAATTTGGACTTCCAGAAGAACTGAAACTTAGTGTTCATTCAGGCAGCGATAAATTCACCATTTATCCAATAATGGCCGACATTATTAAGAAGTATGACAAAGGGTTACACGTAAAAACTGCTGGTACAACCTGGCTCGAGGAAGTGATCGGTTTGGCTGTTGCCGGTGGCGAAGCACTGGAAGCCGCTAAAGCAATTTATGCTTCAGCTCTGGGGCGTAAAGAAGAATTGTGTGCTCCGTATGCCGACGTTATCGACATTGATGAAGCAAAACTTCCTTCAGCAGAAGAGGTTGCCGAATGGTCGGGTGAAAAGTTTGCCAACACCTTGCGCCATATTCCGGGACATCCGGATTATAACCCAAATTTCCGCCAGTTAATTCATGTTGGGTACAAAGTAGCTTCGGAAATGGGAACTACTTATACCGATTTGCTGAAAGAAAATGCTGAAATTGTTGGCATCTGCGTTGAAGAAAACATTTATGACAGGCATTTGAAACGCCTATTCAATCTATAGTTCGAAGTGAGCTAAAGTTCGGAGTGCCTAAAGTTATTTTGCCTCCGAACTTTAGGCACTTCTCATTCAAAAAGCAAACTTAAAATCAAAGAAATATGAAACCTTTCATGGACGAAAATTTTCTGTTGCAAACCGAAACGGCACAGAAACTTTATCACCAACATGCGGCTAAAATGCCCATATTCGACTACCATTGTCACATCAATCCTAAAGATATTGCCGACGATCGCCGGTTTAAAACAATTACAGAAATTTGGTTGTATGGCGATCATTACAAGTGGAGAGCTATGCGTACCAATGGCGTTGACGAACGTTTTTGCACAGGTGACGCCAGCGACTGGGAAAAGTTCGAAAAATGGGCAGAAACTGTTCCAAATACGCTGCGCAATCCATTGTTTCACTGGACTCACCTCGAATTGAAGAAATTCTTTGGAATCAACGAGGTTTTAGGCCCACATAATGCCCGCAAAATATACGACGCCTGCAACGAAAAACTGAATTCGCCTGAATACAGTTGCCGGGGAATTATTCGCATGGCCAATGTGCATACCATTTGTACCACCGACGATCCGGTTGATTCATTGGAATATCACCGTCAGATAAAAGAATCGGGTTTTGAAGTTGCTGTTTTACCGGCATGGAGACCCGATAAAGCGATGATGGTTGAAGATCCGAATTTTTTCAACGCCTATGTTGACCAATTGGGAGCCGTTTCCGACACCAAAATTTCTACTTTTTCCGATTTAATTGTGGCATTGGAAAAACGCCATCAGTTTTTCCATGACAATGGCTGCCGCTTGTCTGATCACGGTTTGGATACGGCTTTTGCCGAAGAATATACTCCAAAGGAAATTCGGGCAATTTTTACTAAAGTTCGCTCAGGAAACAAACTGACTGCCGAAGAAATCCTGAAATTTAAATCGTGTATGTTGTACGAGTTTGGAGTGATGGATCATTCACGAGGCTGGACTCAACAACTGCATATTGGTGCACAACGAAATAACAATACCCGTTTGTTTAAGAAGCTTGGGCCTGATACCGGTTTTGATTCAATTGGAGACGTGCCCGTTGCTGCTCCACTGGCTAAATTGCTCGATCGACTTGATCAGGAGGATAAACTTTGCAAAACCATTTTATATAACCTGAATCCGCGCGACAATGAGTTGTACGCTACGATGCTGGGTAACTTTCAGGATGGGAGTGTTCCGGGAAAAATTCAATATGGCTCGGGCTGGTGGTTTCTCGATCAAAAAGACGGTATGGAAAAACAGATGAATGCCCTTTCTAACCTTGGGCTATTGAGCCGTTTCGTGGGTATGTTGACCGATTCAAGAAGTTTCCTGTCTTACACACGTCATGAATATTTCCGTCGTACGCTTTGCAACCTGCTTGGAAACGACATTGAGAATGGCGAAATTCCGTGTGACATGGAATTACTGGGTCAAATGGTTGAAAATATTAGTTTTTATAACGCTAAGAATTATTTCAATTTTTAAGAAAAGGTTGTTTATCCCGCCTTTTGGTACGAACAGAACTTGGTGAATTTGATAAAAATAGTAGATTTGCAATCGATTGCATAAAGAGCCTTCCCAAAATTCCCTCCAAAGGGAGGGGACTAAAAATGCTCTGAAAAGCATTTCGTTTTCAATAGTAAATTGTAAATCAATAAATAGTAAATAGAAGAAATGAAAGTAGTTACATTCGGAGAAATCATGTTGCGTTTGGCAACTCCTGGTTATTTACGTTTCAACCAAACTGATAGTTTAAATGCTACGTTTGGTGGTGGTGAGGCTAATGTGGCCGTATCACTTGCTAATTATGGCATTCCGGTCGATTTTGTGACCCGCTTGCCAAAAAACGATATTGCATTAAGCTGTGTGATGGATCTTCGCAAATACGGTGTTGGGGTTGATCAAATTGTGTATGGTGGCGAACGACTTGGCATTTATTTTCTTGAAACGGGAGCTGTTAGCCGCGGAAGTAAGGTGGTTTACGACCGAGCTCATTCTGCAATTGCTGAAATAAAATCAGGAATGATTGACTGGGACAAGGTGTTTGAAGGCGTTAACTGGTTTCATTGGACCGGAATTACACCAGCGATTTCGCAGGGTGCGGCCGATGTTTGTCTGGAAGCTATTCAGAAAGCCAACGAAAAAGGCATCACTGTTTCGTGCGACCTGAATTTCCGCAAAAATCTTTGGAAATATGGTAAAAAGGCTAGTGAAGTGATGCCAGCTTTGGTTGCCGGAACAGATGTTGTTTTGGGTAATGAAGAAGATGCTGAGATGGTTTTGGGCATTAAGCCTGAAGGAGTTAATGTAACTGGCGGACATGTTGAAGCTGCGGCTTATGAATCTGTTTCAAAGCAGATTATGGCTAAATTTACACGCTGCAAAAAAGTTATTACTACCTTACGTGGGTCAATCAATGCCAATCACAACAGCTGGTCGGGTGTACTTTGGGATGGAAAAACTTTGTTTGAAGCTCCAACTTACCAGATTACCGATATCGTTGACCGTGTTGGTGGCGGCGACTCGTTCATGGGTGGTTTGATTTATGGGTTGCTGACTTATACCAATGACGATCAGAAAGCATTGAATTTTGCAGTAGCAGCATCGTGCCTGAAACATACAATTTATGGCGATTATAATCAGGTAACCGTTGATGAGGTTGAAAAGCTGATGGGCGGCGACGCATCAGGTCGCGTTGCGAGATAGTAATTTGGAAATTGGTTATTGACGGTTGGGTATTGGATCTTTTGAAAATATTCAATGATGAATAACTAATATCCAATAACCAAATAAATACAAATAAGGTTCCTGGCACAACTTGAAACTTGGAACCTGAAATTTTAAACTTTCAGAAATGGCAAGATTTACAAGAATAGAGGTAGCATTAAAAATGAAAGAAACCGGCATGGTTCCGGTATTTTACCATAAAGACGCCAATGTGTGCAAACAAGTTGTAAAAGCATGTTACGATGGTGGCGTTCGAGTCTTTGAATTTACCAACCGTGGCGATTTTGCGCACGAAGTATTTGCCGAAGTGTCGAAATGGGCAGTAAAAGAAGCTCCTGAAATGATTTTAGGTGTAGGTTCGGTGATCGACAGTGCAACCGCAGCATTTTACATTCAGTTGGGAGCAAATTTTATTGTAGCTCCATTGATTGATGAGCAAACAGCTCTCTTTTGCAACCGCCGCAAAATAGCCTGGAGCCCGGGCTGCGGTTCGGTTACCGAAATTAACCGCGCTCACGAATTGGGAGCTGAAGTTGTAAAAGTATTCCCCGGCTCGTCGGTTGGTGGACCCGATTTTGTATCAGGAGTGAAAGGTCCGATGCCATGGGCCAGCATTATGCCAACAGGTGGTGTTTCGCCTGACGAAGCAAACCTTAAAGGTTGGTTCAAAGCAGGTGTTCATTGCGTTGGTATGGGTTCGCAACTATTTCCGAAAGATGTGATTGAATCGGGAAATTACGCCGTCATTACCGAAAAGTGTGCAACGGCGCTTGAAATAATTCAAAAATTAAGATCGTAAAATAAAACTAAACACTAAATCTAAATTATGCAGACAGCCAATAGCATCACAAAGATGACTAATTATAGGTGGACAATAGTTGTTCTTCTGTTTGTTGCTACAACTATCAACTACCTCGATCGTCAGGTATTGTCATTAACATGGGACGAGTTTATAAAGCCCGAGTTTCACTGGAACGAAGATCACTATGGTACCATCACTTCAATATTTTCCTTTGTTTATGCCTTCTCTATGTTGTTTGCCGGCCGATTTGTTGACTGGCTTGGAACAAGAAAAGGATACCTGTGGGCGATTGGAGTTTGGTCGGTTGGTGCCTGTTTACATGCACTTTGCGGCGTCGTAACCGAGCATTGGGTTGGTTTGCACTCAGCCGCCGAACTGGCTCAGGCTACTGCTGATGTTGCTGTGGTTATTTCAACTATAAGCATGTATGCCTTTATCGTTGCCCGAATTGTTTTGGCGATTGGTGAAGCAGGTAACTTTCCGGCAGCAATTAAAGTTACTGCTGAATATTTTCCTAAAAAAGACAGGGCGTATGCTACAAGTATTTTTAATGCTGGAGCATCAGTTGGCGCATTAATTGCCCCACTGTCAATACCTTTTCTTGCAGCTGCATTGGGATGGGAAGCATCGTTTATAATTATTGGTGCATTAGGTTTTCTTTGGATGGGATTTTGGGTATTTATGTATAAAAAGCCTGATCAAAATCCTCATGTAAATAATGCAGAATTAAATTATATCCTGTCAGACAGGGAATCGCAGGACGAAGATGAAAAACTCGCATCGGCTGTTCAGGAAAAGAAAATCTCTATGTGGGATTGTTTCAAATACAAACAGACCTGGTCGTTCGCATTTGGCAAGTTTATGACCGATGGAGTTTGGTGGTTCTTCTTGTTTTGGACTCCGTCTTATCTGAGTACTCAATTTGGTATTAAAACATCTGCCGGGTTAGGTGTAGCTCTTATTTTTACCTTGTATGCCATTGCTACACTTTCGATTTATGGAGGAAAACTACCTTCAATTATTATCAGAAAGACGGGTATGAATCCTTATGCCGCTCGCATGAAAGCTATGTTGATATTTGCGTTTATTCCGCTTTTGGTATTAACTGCTCAGCCATTGGGAACTATTTCGCCCTGGTTGCCGGTTATCATGATCGGGTTGGGTTGTGCTGCTCATCAGTCCTGGTCAGCAAATATTTTCTCGACTGTTGGCGACATGTTCCCGAAACATGCCATTGCAACCATTACAGGAATTGGTGGTATGGCTGGCGGTCTGGGCTCTATGATTCTGCAAAAATCGGCAGGAAAACTATTTGTTTATGCCGGCGAAACCAAAATGACATTCCTCGGATTTGAAGGGAAACCAGCTGGATATTTCATAGTTTTCTGTTTTTGTGCAATCGCTTATCTGATTGGTTGGGTTGTTATGAAATCGTTGGTGCCAAAATATAAACCGATTACTGATTTGTAGTAATTTACGAGTATAATTGATGAAGTATAGCAGGTCCTTGGGCCTGCTTTTTTGTTTTTTTAACAGATGCTCTGACAACATTCTCGATGTTTTTCCTGTTTATAAAGTACTGTTAATTGGAAAAAACTGATGAGGATTTTATTTGTATTCATAGCATTATTTCTTGTTTTTTCTCAGGTGGCGAGTGCTCATACAACTAGAGAAAATGAATTGGCTATGGTTAATTTTGACAATCAGAATCAAGAGTCATCAGAAAATGACACAACAGATAATGAAGACGAAGAAATCGTATTTATATCTGCAAATTGTTCTCCGGCGCTTTCTGCTATTGAGCCGGAAGAGGCAATTTATCTACATATAAACCATTTAAAATCTCATTTCTTTTTTTCGCTCTGGCGCCCTCCGCGTTATTAGGTTTTTGAATTAGCATTTTTTATTTATATAAACCTCGGGTTTATGCTTTTATAAATTCAAAAACAATAACTATGAACTTATTAGATCATTTTGACCATCCGGATAAAAAACAACAAAAGGAACACTTTGGCCATTTATTGCAGATAGCTTTAGCCGACGGGAAAGTTGAAAAATCGGAACTTGAATTTTTGTACCAGTCTGGCAAAAAAATGGGATTGACCAAAGAAGAAATCGATTATTTGATTGAGGACAGTAAAAAATCGGCATTTATTCCGCCCTACGAATTATCGAAACGGTTCGAACAACTGTACGATATCATTAAAATGGTTTACGCTGATGGCCAGGTAAACAGCAACGAAATGAGGTTGGCAACCGGCTTAGCCATCAAGCTTGGATTTGATGAGGTAGAAATTCCTTTCTTGCTGACATTGCTGATTAACGGTGTCAAGAATAAGGAAGACGAAGAAGATTTACTTTCGATGTATAAAAAGAAGAGATTGGTGAAATAACATCCTGTAATAATTTAGTGAGCGGGTGACTTCGAGTCACCCGCTCACTTTTTTAATGGCTTTTTCTTTGTATTTAAGCCTTTTGGGCAAGTTCTTTTACTTTTGCCCAGACTCCGTTATCAACAGGAATGCCCATTTCGAGGTTTTCTTTTCTTGTTTTCAGCGACTGTTCGCCTGGGTAATAAATCTCATTTACATCCTCTGCCTTTTGCGAAAGCTTTATCTGTTGAATCGTCTCCTGAATGGCATTTTCTACAAACGCCACGGAGTTGAACTTTAGCGGGTCAATTGCAATAAAAATCTGGCAGCAACTACCGCAGCTTCCCAAACCCGCTTTATCAATTTTTGCAGTGGTTAATCCTCCGGAAAGCAATGCAGAAAAGAGGTCGAGCATCACGGCAAATCCTGAGCCTTTCCAGTAGCCGGTAGGCAAAATGCGACGGGTTTGCTCAATTTCTCCAGGATTATTGGTTAATGTTCCACTTTGGTCAAACCCGCCCGGATAGGGGAGTTGTTCGCCTTTTAGCCGTGTTACCTGAAGTTTTCCATACGAATATTGCGACATGGCCATATCGAGCACCAAATGTCCTTCTTTTCGGGGAACGGCCATGATGAACGGATTATTCCCGATGGCCTCCGATTTTCCTCCCCAAACCGGCATGCACGATTCGGTGTTGGTCCAGCAAATGGCAGCAAATCCTTTATCGGCAGCTTGCCAGCCATAAGCTCCACCGCGCATCCAATGCGTCGTGTTGTTCAGGCTAACCATCCCCAAACCATGAATAGAAGCAAGTTCAGTGGCACGATTCATGGCAAACCGGGCATTTAAAATTCCAGGGCCCAGTTTACCATTGTAAATTTCAATGTTGCCAATGCTTTTTTCGAGTAAAGGCTCGGCATGAACATCGACCCAACCTTTCCGGATATAATCGACAAATCGTTCCACCCGATTTAATCCATGCGAATAAACTCCGTCGCAACTCGATTCGGTATGAATTTGCGCGCAGATATCGGCTTTTTCTTCTGGCATTCCAGTATTCAAAAAAGCCTGTTTGATGGTCGATTTCATCAGGTCGAATGGAATTCGTGTCATGTTGTTCAGAGTTGTTGGTTGTTCAGTAAAATTAAGTCAATGCGGCAAATAAAAAAGCACCCCTTGAATTTTCGCTTGTCTCACCCCGGCCCTAAAGGGAGCCAGGAGAAAAACCGGACTGTTTCCTTCAGGGCATAGGGTAAAAACAGTCTGGTTTTTCGAAGGAGTAATCGTAAAATTAATAAGTTTGGCTTACCAGCTTCGTTTCTGTTTCCTGAATTATGGCCTTTTTTATCAATATACCAAGTCGTTTAATGCCTTCTTCAATCATTTCTTCTGAAGCGTTGGAATAATTCAGGCGCATATTCTGGTAACCATCGTTGGTGGTGTAGAACGATCGGCCGGGTACAAAAACTACTTTTTCCTGAATAGCTTCCTGAACCAACTTGTCCGAATTCAGAAAAGAGGGAATTGAAGCCCAAATGAACATTCCGCCTTCAGGATCGGTGTAACTTATTTCTTCGGGAAAATGTTGCTGAATAGCTTTTATCATGCAGTCTTTCTGTGTTTTATAAGCCTGCCGAACTTTGACAAGATGTCCATTTGGATCGTTGTCATACAAAAAGCGGTAAATCAACCGCTGAACCATGTTGTTGGTGTGCAAATCGGCGGCCTGTTTGATGCGGAGCAAGTGCGGCATCAGTTCTTTCGGAGCACAAACCCAGCCTGCGCGAATGCCGGGCGATACCATTTTTGAGAACGACCCACACCAAATGGTTTGCGCCGGATTAAGTGCATAAACGGGTGGGAGGGAATCCCCTTCGAAGCGAATTTCGTTGTACGGATCGTCCTCGATGAACATGATTCCGTACCAGTCGAGCAAAATGGCCAGATCTTCACGCGTTTGGTGCGAATAGGAAATGCCGGTCGGATTCTGAAAATTGGGTATTCCGTACAAAATTCGCGTTCCGGTTTTCAAGACTACATTTTCGAGTTCGTTCAAATCGATTCCTGAGTTGGTTAACCGGATTTGATGAAACTCGGGCCGGTAAGCCGAAAAGGCCTGAATGGCTCCCAGGTACGATGGTTTTTCCATCATCAGCGGTTCGCCGGGATTAATAAAAAGTTTGGCGGTCATATCCAGTGCTTGCTGCGATCCGTTGGTAATCAGGATGTTTTCAGGAGTGATTTGCATGGCATACTTGGCGTTGTACCAATCGCAAATCCATTGGCGCAACGGATAATAGCCCTGGCTTTCTGCATACTGTAAAGTGGCTTTTCCGTCGGTTGCCATAATTTTTTCAAAGGCTTCCTTCATTTGCTCTACAGGGAAATACGTTGGGTTTGGCAAACCACCGGCAAACGAGATGAATTCGGGTTTGTCGCATACCGAGAGGATTTCGCGAACGAACGATTTGGGGATGTTTTTACAACTTTTCGAGATCAGGCTTTCGTAATTTGTGTCCATAATATTTAGTTTTTGGGTTGAAATGAGTTCAAACAAAAAAGCCTTCCTCTAAATACATAGAGAAAGGCTTTCGATGAATCAGGGCAATGCTTCCTCTATGTGAACTCGTCCACAAGAATAAACGCTACCGCCACTAGAATAAAATTCATCATACCGAACTGATTGAAATAAAAAAGCCACTCCCCTTTGGAGGGAATGGCTTCAGAAATTAGTTTATATTTTTTGATTTATGCCATATCCCTCCTGCGTGATGCCACGAATGCGGCCACGATAGCGACTAGAATATGGATAAATTGCTTTTTCATACTTCTGCAAAGGAAAAATATTTTGTTTTACTTAAAACTCTCGGTTCGGCACTTCTTCCCCGAGTTTAGAATTTGGTCACATTCGGATGTTACTTCAGTTTTCGCTGAGGAACGCCTTCCCAGGTCATTTTTACTGGTTGAATGGTACCGTCGGCATTGAAGTATATGCGGTCGACACAAACCACGCGGTGATCACGGCCTTTGTTTGGAATAGGGCGGCGATGATAGAAAATGTACCATTCGTCGGTCCCCGGAACATTCACTACTGAATGATGGCCTGCCCCTGTTGCAATGGCTGGGTCTGATTGCAGAATGGTATCCAGTTTTTTGAATGGTCCGAATGGCGAATCGGCAATTCCGTAGGCTACTTTGTACGAATCATTCGTCCAGCCACCTTCCGACCACATCATGTAATATTTTCCGTTTCGGATAAACATGAGTGGCCCTTCGACATAACCTTCAGGAGTGATTTCTTTGACCATGCTTCCATCGGGGTAAGGTACTAAGCCTGTGAAATCGTTCTTGAGTTTTGCAATGTTGCAATGCCCCCAGCCGCCGTAAATAATGTAATACTGGTCGTCTTTATCGTGAAAAACAAACTGGTCGATGGGTTGTGCTTTATTATAAAACTCCTGAATGAGAGGTTTGCCGAGGTAATCTTTGTAGGGGCCTTCTGGTTTTGAAGCCACTCCAATGCCAATACCTCCAATTTTGTTTTCCTCTGCTTTATAGCCCTGACGGAATGGCGCCTGAATATCGTTGGCCGAAAAGAACAGGAAATATTGCTTATCTTTTTTTACAATCGCAGGCGCCCACATTGCTCTTTTAGGCCATTTAACGGCTGAAGTATCGATAAG
>Ga0116171_10003851_pt1 | contig 13729 bp, 10 predicted proteins | sample AD_JPNHW2_MetaG_FD_89798 | JGI IMG/M metagenome (GOLD analysis project Ga0116171, IMG submission 89798) | Active sludge microbial communities of municipal wastewater-treating anaerobic digesters from Japan - AD_JPNHW2_MetaG | ecosystem: Engineered > Bioreactor > Anaerobic > Digestate | place...
CCATGCTGGTTAGCCGACGCTCCGCATAGCGGAGCGAGCCATGCGAAGCATGGCCCGAAGGGTGGCACTCCGCCGCGCGCTTTTAGCGCGCACGTCAATAAACTTCCTCTCGGTACAGGACGCACAGCGTCCTATGGGCGGTATGGGCGGCATGGACTACTAAGCGTCCAAACGCTACTGCCTTTGTTCGAAGGGCGCTCCCGAAAGGGGGCGCCCTTCTTGTTTTGAACGAAGCCAGAATGGCCCATTCCACCCATGCTGGTTAGCCGACGCTCCGCATAGCGGAGCGAGCCATGCGAAGCATGGCCCGAGGGGTGGAACTCCGCCGCGCGCTTTCAGCGCGCACGTCAATAAACTTCCTCTCGGTACCAAACGCGAAGCGTTTGACTCCGACGCCCGCGATAGCGGGCACGATAATCAACTTCCATACGGAACAGGACGCGCAGCGTCCTATGGGCGGAATGGGCTGCAAGGTATCCGACGACAATGGCCGTCGAAGGATAGGGAAGAGCGACCTCGGCTGCGGCTCCATTATCTGCGGATTCATAAAGACAGGATCGGAATCGGTACGGCTTTGAAGGACGGCAGGTGGATCAGGGAGAATCAGCCAGTTCGTATGAGACGGGCTTTTCAACTTTCGGCGTTTCCAGGTCCCTTCCCTTTGAGAACGGAATCTATGGCAGCCTCGATCTCGCGGGTCAACCTGTCGCGCACATCGGCGTTTTCCCTGGTCCAAGCGACTGCTTCGCTATCGGGCTTGAAAAGCTCGAAAACCGGGACGCCGAAGGCCTCGGCCAGCCGGTCGAGGAGGTCGGCCGAGGGAAACCTTTTGCCGGTCTCGACATTCCCGATCATGGTAGGCGAGCAGCCGCTGCGCTCCGCCAGGACCTCCTGGCTTATGCCGGCCGCGCCCCGGAGTCGCTTGAGATTCTTCGAGAGCAACGCACGAGAGCTGGACCTGCCTGCCACTCCATCCCCCTAGGGAAGGAAGTGTCCACTTGCGTGAGGCCCGACTCAATAAACTATTAGCCTTCTTTTTTGACGGCTATTAGTCTATAATCGGAGGACTATCAAGCTGGCACCCATCTTGGCCGGGTAGCCGCAGTGCCGTAGGAAGAGAAACAAAAATGCTAAACCTTAAGCTGCGTCAGGAATTCCTTGGGAAGCGACTGAAGGGAACCGCAATCGAGCTGGCCAACCGGGAAGGCAGCGGCGCAACGCAGGTGGCGGCGAACGAATTCCTCGAGATTACCTATCCGACACACGATGTTCTGAAAGGCATAGAGGCCATCGGACCGGACCAAGGCAGGCCGATCGTGGTGATCGGTGAGCGAGGCTCGGGCAAGTCCCACCTCCTCGCGACCCTCCACCATGCCGCGAGCAGCCCGGACGAGACCTCCTCGTGGCTCAAGGAATGGGCCGATAGGCTCGGCGAGCCGGCGATATGCAAAATCAGGCTCAGACCCGGCATGCGGGTGATCGGGACGAGCATGCATCAGCAGGAGCATAAGTTCCTTTGGGATCTGCTGTTCGCCGAACATCCCAATGGCGCCTATATCAGGGGCAAATGGGAGGGAATGGGCGGGAACAAGACCGAAGTCCCACCGCGATCCCTGATCGAGGAGCTGCTCGCATCGCAACCGGTCCTCCTCCTCCTTGACGAATTCCAGACCTGGTACGATGGCCTGACCAGCACCAAGCAATATCCCTGGCGACAATGGGCTTTCAATTTCATCCAGATGCTCTCGGAGCTCGCCAGCGAAAGGCCGGACCTCTTGGTGCTGGTGGTTTCCGTGCGGGACGGCTCAAGCGATGCGTATCAGCAGATTCACCGAAACAACCCCGTTCATATCGATTTCAAGGCTGGCGGTAGCGCCGAAAGAGTCCAGCAGGATCGGAGGCGCATGCTCCTGCATCGTCTGTTCGAGAACAGAATGCAGGTGCCGCCGGGCCAGATCGAGGAGCTCATAGGTCCTCATGTCAGCGAGTATCTTCGTCTCATGGAGGTAAGTCCCTCCGAACGCCAGAATGCCAGCGAACTTTTCCGGGAGGCCTGGCCATTCGCTCCCCATCTGCTTCGGCTTTTGGAAGATCAAGTCCTTGTCGCGACGAACGCGCAGGAAACGAGGGATCTCATCCGCATCCTCGCCAGCCTTTTCAAGAGCAGGGGAGATTCCGTACCTCTCATCACCGCGGCCGACTTCCGGCTGGACGATGACGTGTCGGGCATCGGCGCGCTCCTTGATTCCGTCGCCAACCAGAGACATCGTGAACTTCGAGAGCGGGCGCAGAGAAACATGCTCGCCGTCAGGGAAGCGGTGCCGGGCCACGCTTCCCTGGCACCACACCTCGACGACATCATGGCCAGCCTCTGGCTTCGTTCCATCGCGGTAGGCAACCTGGCCGGCGGAGAGCGCAGCATGCTGCAGGTCGACGCGACAAGAAGCCAGAAGATCGATGACAATGTCTTCCAATCCGAGCTCGCCACGATCATCGAAAACAGCTTCAACATCCACGAAGAAGGCTCTCGACTGGTTTTCCGCATCGAGGAGAACCCTCAAGCCAAGCTCATGTCGACCGCGCGAAACGATCGGCAATTCGCCGACGGCTCGGATTTGATCCAACTTGCAAAAGAAACGCGCTATGTGCTCGCGGGCTCGGGCGATGTGCCAAGAGAATTCCGAGTCGTCGTCCTTTCGGCCGACTGGATATCGACCCCCTGGGCCGGCCTTGACGATGACGAGCAGCCCGTAAATTGGGACGAAAGGCTGCCGATCCTAGTCCTGCCGGAAGAGCCCGACAGGATACATGAGAGACTGGGGAACTTCCTGAAGTATCGGCTCGATGCGCGCCGGAATTGCGTGCGGTTCCTGATTCCGAGCAATATACAGAACATTTACAGGGAACGAGACCTTGTTATCCTGGCCCGCGCGATCTTGAGGGCCGACGAGTGGAGCAAGCAAAGTCCCGAATACAGGGCATTGCATAAAAAATACCAGGGAGAGCTCAGGGAAATATTGAAGTCGCGTTTCAATAGAGTAGCCGTTCTCGAGCGCTGGGATTATACCGATCCTGCGCAGTGCAGCTTTCATATCGAGGCGCTCAATAAAACCGGGGCTGACATACCCGAGCGAATAAAGGTTATCTGCAGCACCGACCTTTGGGTGCAGGAGGATTTCGAGGACCTGGTTCTCGCCGCGGCGCGCAACAACGACTCCTTGGGGAAGCTGCTCAAGGAGCTCAAGGAACCAAGGCCGGCCGGCGGCCTCTGCATCCCCTGGCTCGGCGAAACCGAGATGAAGGAGCGCGTCCTGCGTCTCTGCGCGCGAGGGAAAATCGCCATTAACGCGCGGGGCAACAATCTCCTGCAGGCGAATCCGGGCGAGTCGGACGAAGGCGCATGGAAACGCATGAGGGCTAGTCTCGGGTACACGGGGCGCCAACTGGATGAAGTCTTCCTCCTCCTTCCGAGCGCCAACCCGACGACGGGCGGCAATGCCCCTGAGCCTCCGCCCGCACCCGCGATAGTTGCTGGCGCAGGACAGGTCGACTCGCCCGGAGGCTTGTGGGGAGCCGGGACCAGCCAGGACGGATCGACAAGCCCGCCTCACGATCAGCCAAGATCCACAAGGCTGGTCGCTCGGACGAAGGAACGCAGCTCCACGCTGGGCCATATCGGCCAGATGGAATCATGGGGCATCGGACCAGCGACACCCATGAAGGAAATAACTCTACGAATCCCAAACGCGACGGGAGCCCAGCTCAAGGATATCCTGAAAAGGCTTCCCGACAGTCTCCTCTTCGACCTCAGTCTCGAGCAGGAAGAACCATGATGCAGCTCACTCCCTCGTTCCTCGGCAAGGTCGCCAGCCTCGAGGCGCAGGAGGCCTGGCGCTTTATCGTAGATGAAGTCTTCTCCATCTGCCGCGAGCCGCTGACCCTTCACGACGCTTCGAAGGCGATCACGCAGAGGGAGCGGCAGGTGGGAGCGATCGACACTCTCCTGTCCTCGACCGCATGGGAGCTCTGGAACAGCTTCCCCCAGTGCGTGGAAAGCAACGGCGCTTCCCTGGTATCCTGGTGGCGGAGCGGTCCCCGAGCCAAGGCCATTCTCGTTCTGGATGGCCTCTCTTTGCGAGAGCTTCCCTGGCTTCTTCAGGGAGCCCAGGCCCACGGCTTCACGGTAAAAAACGCGGGCGTTAAGGCCGCCGAGATCCCGCCCGAAACGCGCTACTTCGCCAAGGCCCTCGGCTTCTCGAGCCGCGCCAGCTTGACGAACAACGGAGCCGGAGCGAGCCATCTCTTCCCCCCGGCCAAGACCGAATGCGTGGGCATACCATGGAAAGACGCCGCTGCTCTCATCGATGCCTCGCCTTCCTGGTTCTTCTGGCATGAATGGCCAGACAGTACCCTCCATCAAGGCTCCGGTCTGGGACAAGGGCTTGATGGTTTGTCAGCGGAGTGCGCGGAGGTCTTGAGCGGCGACGATTTCTGGTCCTTTGTAGCCTGTCTGGCCCAGGGGCGCAGCCTCGTGATCAGTTCCGACCATGGCTATGCCGCGTCAGGACTTTTCACCGACGCGAATGACCAAGCCAATGAGTTCCTGAAAACCCAGCTGAAAGGCGGGAGATCGGCGGAAGGCGAAGGGGATATCGGCCCCTTCATTCCGCCGATGATGGTGCGCCACGAGAGCAGCCATGGCGTCCATCGCCTGGCTTTGGGACGCTGGAAGTGGAAGAGCCAAGGTGGCTATCCCACCTTGACCCATGGCGGCATGAGCCTCCTGGAAGTGCTCGTGCCCTGGGTTGAGCTGACGAGGAATCCATAATGCCCAAGAAACCCGGCCCGAGCAAAAAAGAGACCCTGCAGTGGGAGATAGCTCGGGCTGTCGGCGCAGGCAAAGAAGTGTCCATGGAGAGCGTGGATTTCTCCGACCCCAATCGCCCCAAGACCTGTCTCGAAGTGGACTTCCCCATATTGCCGGTCAACCAGGTCGCCATAATCGAGGGGAACGCGGGCAAGCCCATCTACCAGATGAGCAAGTGGTGGGCACGGCGCCGCTCATCCGTCTTCCGCTCCATGCTCATCGCGGCGGCCACCAAGGCCCCGGACGACCCCTCCCACGCCGCCAAGCTTGTGTGGGACAACTACTACGCCAACCACCAGAAGTTAGGCGCTTTTAAAAACCTGAAGGTCGCGGACATCTTTATGGGCGGCGGTACCACCTTGGTGGAAGGCTCGCGCCTGGGTATGCAGATGTTCGGCAATGACCTCAACCCCGTAGCCTGGTTCGTGGTCAAGCAGGAGCTGGCCAAGGTGGACATCGAGGAGGTGAAGCGCCTCCTCGCCGATATCGAGGCCGAAGTCAAGCCGCAAATCATGCCCTACTATTGCTGCGACGGGCCCAAGGGCGAAAAGGGAAAGTGGACGCACAAACCTACGGGCAGGGTTGAGGGGCCGGACTTCGATCCGCTCTCCATCCCCCGCGACGAGCGCAAGGACTATAGCTACGAGGGCCCGGAGATCATCTACACCTTCTGGGCCAAGCATGGTCCCTGCCAGGTCACCGGCTGCGGGCACCGTACGCCTATCATGACGAGTCCCGTGATGGCGATTAAAACCCTGACGGTAAAAAGTTGGGACTACGCTTGTGCCCAGTGCGGCAAGAAATTCGACCTGGAAGACTGCGAAGCCCGCATGGCTCCCGATGCGCCGGTCTATGTGGTACCGGACGAAAAGCCCTATGCGACGCTCCAGCCCAATAACCGCGTGAAGTGCCCCCACTGCAAAAGCGAGTGCGCAGTAAACCCTGCATATCTGGGAAAGGGCGTGAGCAAAAAAATCGAGCTCTCCCTCCTCGTGCATCCGCAGTGGCTCGCGGGCAGCTCCAGCATAGACGAAGAGGGCAGGCCCTACGGCGGCTCAGCGCAGGACGACGCGGAGTCTACGGCGCGGTGGAATGCCGCGCGGGCGAAGAGCATCCGCCTCCTCGAGGTGAGGGGCAAGCTGCCTGACGAGGTGGAAGATCCCGAGACGGGCCTGCGATTCGCGCCGGAGAAGGGAACGGTACCAAAGAAATCACATTACGCATGTGGCGCTTGCGGGACAGTGCAGGACGTGCTTGGCTCGATCAAGCCGACGGGCAAAACCGGAGCCATGGCGGGCTATGTCATTCAAGGCTACGCCCCCAAACTTGCAGAGAGAAACAATGCCTACAACGGCAGATTCTTTGCGCCATTCAATGAACCCTTGGCGAGGCAATACGATGCTGCCTTCGCTGAGTGGAGCGAACGGAGCAAGACCGATCTCGAGCCTTACTGGCCAAAGAGCGAATTGCCTTATGGATTCATGACGCATATCCTCCAAGGCGGAGTTCCAAACCATGGTTTTACGCATTGGTGGACAATGTTTAATCCTCGGCAACTGCTTGTCCATGCCCAATTATTGAAATCGATAATAACTGTCGGCAGTTATTCTGAAGAAGCTCGAGAATACGTCATGGCGGCCTTTCAACAATATCTCCGTAATCAAAGCCTTTTTACATTATGGAATGTTGGCGCGGATAAACTTGAACCAATGTTTGCAAACAACAACTATCATCCCAAATCTACAGTAATAGAGAATTGTGTATTCACCAGGCTAGGTCGTGGTAACTGGGCTTCTTGCATTGAAGGATTAATTGAAGGGCAAGACTGGGCAAAAGACCCTTGGGATACAGTCAGTGTAGAAATGCTTAAGCGTACTCAGCCGGATATTGCTTCACAGATTAGTGCAAAAGGGGAAAAAACGTTCCCTCAAGATTCGATTAGCCAAGTCGAAATCTTCCAAGGTTCTTCGACCGATCTTCACCACATCACAACAGGAAGCTATGACCTCGTAATCACCGACCCACCTTTCGGCGGCCTTCTGCATTACTCCGAGTTATCCGATTTTTTCTACGTCTGGTTACGGCTTGTCCTGAAAGACAAATATCCTTCTATCTTCGGGCCTGAGTTTTCGCCGAAATCGCTCGAAGTAGTCGCAAACCGAGCTCGAGAACCCGAAGATGCCGATGGCTTCTACCAACGCCTCCTTACCCAATGTTGGCGCGAAGCGCATCGCATTCTCAAGCCCGCGGGAATCCTTGCCTTCACCTTTCATCATAGCGAGGACGCACCTTGGATCGCCGTCCTGGAATCGCTGTTCAATGCTGGCTTCTATCTAGAGGCGACCTACCCCATCCGCAGCGATGAAACAAAGGGCGAAGGCGAGTTCGGTTCCAAAACAATCGAATACGACATCATCCACGTCTGCCGCAAGCGAACCGAGGAGCCCACGCCGGTGAGCTGGGGACGCATGAGGCGCGAGGTTCTCTCCGACGTGCGCAATCTCCAGGCCATGCTCGAGAACCACGCCAAGGCAGGCCTGCCCACGGCTGACCTGCAGGTGATCAGGCGGGGCAAGGCCCTCGAGTACTATAGCCGGCATTACGGCAAGGTCTATGTCGACCAAGACAAGATCATGGATGTCCGCGAAGCCCTCGTCGGTATCAACCAGCTTATCGACGAGGATAGCAATAGGTCCAAGGATCCGCCGCCGGCCAATGCCGAGCCGATGACGAGGCAGTTCCTGCGCATCTTCGACGGCGTGACTGAAGTGGCCCGGGACCAGATGCAGAAATTTCTGAAAGGTTCAGGGATCACACCCGACGAATTTGTCGAGCGCGGCTGGTGCGAAGAGAAGGACAAGGTCTTCCACCTCGCACAGCCTCTGGCCTATGCCCAGGCTTGGCGCGGAGAGAAGCGCAGCAAGCTGAGCGCCGACCTCGACCAAGCCCTCTTCCTCGTCGGCGCCTGCGTCGAAGGCAGCGGAATAAATGCCGGAGACACGCTCCGGAACGGCAACTTCAAGCCGCACGTCGCCCTCAGGAGCCTCCTCGAGTACTTGAGCAGGCATCTTGCCGATCCGGTCGCGAAATACGCGGCCAGCCGTGCCCACACGATCCTCAAGACCTGGATGGAATCGAATCGCCCGCAAAGGGGCCAAATGGACCTCTTCGGAGAGGACGAAGCATGAAAACCATGAACACCGATACATGGACACGGCGCGGCTTCAATTTTCTCTGGGACGAAACGGCCTTCGCTCGCCTCTCGGCTCCTTCCCAGGTCATGAGTTTTCGCGCTGCCTGGCAGTTGTCCACGAGCTGGGACGAGGAGCTACCGTCCAATGACGGCAAAGCCTTGGTGGTAGCCGGTCTCGATGTTTGCCTGGACTTGATGACACCGGACGACGCTGAGGCCTGGATCAACGAAGTCCTTCGCCCCTTCATCTGGAAGTTCCAGGCCGAGTTCGACGGCGAAGGAGCCCTGGTGTTCTGGATTCCCGGAGGCGCTCGTCGCATATCCATGAATCCCGCCAGCGAGCAGTACTATTGGCGCTGCGCGCCGCCCTTCAAGGATCAGAGCCTCGAAATCGGGCGGCTCCTCCTTGGCGGCGCGGAGCCGGATGCCGCGCGCATCATCGATCCGAAGGCGGCCAATCAGGATCCCGACGGCCCCGCCTGGATCGGGCTGCATCACCCGAGGATTTCGTGATCGGGAAGTCGAACCGCGTTAGCCACAAGGACTTCGGATCGGGCGTGCTCCTCGAAGAGCCTCGCGATGGCTACGTCCGCGTCTTCTTTGCGTGCGGCGAGAAGCGAGTGCCTCTTTCGTCCCTCACGGCGGAAGAATCCCGCGCCCACAAGATTCTCGCTGGTGTGACCGGGACAGCAGAGCAGGCTCGTTCAGCTTTTCTGACCTACGAAGCCCACGCGATTCCGCTCATGGAGAATGCGGCGGCCCTCACCGCGGCGAAAATAGACTTGCTGCCGCATCAGGTCGTGCTGACCCACCGCATAGCGAGCGCTTCGCCGCGCAGGTTCCTCATCGCCGACGAGGTGGGCCTGGGCAAGACCATTGAGACCGCCCTGATCCTTCGCGAACTCGCGAGCCGGGGCGAGTTGCAGCGCGCCCTCATGGTGGTGCCCGCGGGCTTGGTCAACAATTGGCACCGGGAGCTCAACGAAGTCTTCAACCTCGACTTCGAGATCTTCGGCTCAGAGGGCGACATAACCGACCGCAGGAGCAATGCCTTCGCCAAGCATGACCGCCTGATCGCGAGCATCGATACGCTGAAGCGCCCCGCCCGAATCAAGCGCCTCCAGGAGGCGCCGCGTTGGGATCTCGTCGTCTTCGACGAAGCCCACCACCTGGCCGCCTACAAGAGCGGCGGCAAAGTTCACAAGACCGAGAACTATAAACTCGCCGAAATCCTCAAAGGTCATTCGCGCGACCTTTTCCTGCTCTCGGCCACCCCTCATCAGGGCGATCATTTTCAGTTCTGGATGCTCATCCAGCTCCTCGACCCCACGCTCTTCGCGGCTCCCGAGGATATGCTCGAGAACCGACATCGCCTCAATTCGGTAGTATTCAGGCGAACCAAGGCCGATGCCTGCCGCCCCGACGGCTCCCCCCTGTTCGCGAGAAGGTGGGTGCATACCGAGTCTTTCCTCATGAACGAAGAGGAGAGGTCCTTCTACGAAAAGCTACGCGCCTATCTCGAAGAAGGTTTCAGTCTGGCCAAGCGCCAGGGCAGCAAGGGCAGAGGCCTCGGCTTCCTGATGGCGATCTTCCAGAAGATCGCAGCCTCCAGCTTTTCCGCTGTTGGCCGAACCCTGCGCCGACGCCTCATCATGCTCACCTTACAGGAAGCGCTGCTCCGGGACCGGGATCTGGACATCGAAGGCCGCGAAACGCTGATGGCCGAGCTTCGCGATCTCGTGCACGCCGAATACAAGATCGCCAGCACTAGTGTAGGGGAAAGCGAAGTCGACCGCCTCATCGCGGACCTGCGATACCGCCTCGTCAAGAAGATGGACGAGGAGGAACTGCAGATGGCCTGCGATCCCTACGGTTTCGAGTTCTCCTCGGCGCACGCGGAGGAAGCAGCCGCCGATATCGTCGACGTCCAGCTCCCGAAAGAACGACTTTTAATCAAGGATGTCCTGGCGAGTTTCCCTTCAGCTCGGGAGACGAAGGCCCAGAAACTCATGGAGGGCCTTGGCTTCCTATGGAGGCAGAATCCCAGGGAGAAGGTCGTCATCTTCGCCACCTACCTGGGCACGGTTGATCTCATCGAACGGGAGATCGATGCCGTATTTCCCGGGCAGGGAGTAGTGGCGCTCAGGGGCGGCGACCAGGGAGCCAAGCTCGCCGCGGAGCGGCGTTTCCGTCGCGAAGATGGCCCTCGGGTGATGGTATGCACCGCCGCGGGGCGCGAGGGCATCAATCTCCAGTTCGCCCACATACTCTTCAATTTCGACCTACCATGGAACCCCATGGACGTCGAGCAACGCATAGGCAGGATCCATCGCTACAAGCAGGAGCAGACGGCGCAGGTCTACAATCTTGTCCTCTCGGATACCATCGAGGGACGGATATTCCTGCTTCTCGAGGAAAAGCTAGACGCGATAGCCGCTACACTCGGGAAAGTGGATAATGAGGGCAAGGTAGCTGAAGACATGCGGTCCCAGATCCTCGGCCAGCTCTCCGAGCAGCTTAACTACGACAGGCTCTACCAGGAAGCTCTTTCCGATCCCGAACTCAAGCGGACAAAGGTCGAACTGGAAGCGGCGCTCTCCAATGCGAAGGAAGCCCGCGAAGTCGTCTTCGACCTGTTCCAGGATCTCCAGGGATTCAGCCTGGACGATTATCAGCCCTTCTCCGACATCTCCCGAGGAGTAGAGCGGGTCGCAAGATTCCATGCGCTCGCATGCCAGAGCCATGGGCATAAGCTGATCCGGACAAGCCCGGACACCTGGCAGCTACAGGGCCATGACGGACGCGAAATCGAAACCTACACGTCGAATCGCGATAGTGCTGCCGCATCCGATACGCTTTCACTGATCGGAATCGATCACCCGCGAATCGCGGACGAAATCGCCACATGGGTCGACACCCCGCCCGAAAGAATCGGATTGTCTGTACGGATCAAGGACCAGACGAACGCGATCTTGAGCATGTGGCAAGTCGAGTTGATGGAGCCGAATGGGGAACGGAAGAACCTCATAGTTCCAATAGCCATCAGTTTGGATGGCTTGCGCCTGCCCCTTCTCGAAAAAAAGCTCGAGGAAGTCCTTTCGGCGCCCCCGGCTCGCCAGTCAAGCTTTCCCGTCGAACGGGAGAGCTTTCTGAAAGATCATATCGAGCCGGCGTTGTTCCGGGAGCTAAGCCTACGCTGCCGATCGCAGGAGAATGCCAGCTACTCGACCAAGCTGATAGGATGGGTAGAAGTCGGGAATGGGTCTGGATCGGCATAAGGCCGATGCAGAAGGCAATGCGATATGCGATCTCTTCTGCCTCGTCAGCATCAAGTACGCCGATTCGTCTGGGAAAGCCAGACAAAGCTGTAGTTCATGATCTTTGTTCCCATCGTCCTCCCGGATTCCAGCCCTGATCGAAGTTCCTTCCCTGTACGATAGCCCCACGGAGCGGCGAGAGGAAGGCGATGATACGACCGCCTATCTCCTCGAAGGCCGCTGGCGGAGCTACGAGTATGGAGCCGGAGGCGCGATAGCGGCGCCAGCGCTCGGCGAGCTCGGGCATCGAGTAGAAGGCCGGGCTCAAGGCTCGGGGAAGCTCCTCGGTCCACGGCGTTCCGCGTCTCTCGAAACAGGCTGAAAGAGATCTCTGCAGGGAGGCTCCCTCGAAGGCGAATGCTCCCGAGAGGGCCCAGAGGTCGTGGAAGTCCTTCATCCTGCTGTTGCGGGTATCGAGCTTGACCATGGCCTCGAATTTCTCCGCGACCGCGGCCTCGCGTGGATAGGCGCGCAGGCGTGGCGCGGCAAGGGAGGGAAGGAGGGTCGGGTACTCGACCTCTTCCGGCGCTGGAACGACGGCATCTCCAACGCCGATGTCGAGTTGGAGGGCGATGCGCGCGTTTCCGAGAAAAGCGCGGAATCGTGCGCGCTTCCCCGAGTACTCCTCCTCGGGCCTGATGGTCTCTACGGAAAGCTCCGAGAGGTCAAAGCGAAGGCCGTCCTCGGGACACCCGACGTCGCAGACTTCCCTTACGAGGGCCCTGATCGCGCCCTCGTCGGCCGCGCCCGAGGCGAGGATGTCGACGTCGCGAGTCGCTCGGTAGGGATCGGGCAGCCAGAGCGTGAGGAGACTTGCGCCCTTGAGGAGGCAACGCTCCCTGGCCGCAGAAGCGCCAAGGCGGAAGAGGAAGCGCTCGGCGGCGAAACGCGCGAGGGTCCGCTCGAACTCCTCGCCCCGGGCCCTGGCCTGGGCGAGGAGTCTGGCCCGGATGGAGGCCGCGATGTCGGCGCTCACAGCGATCTCGTGTCGAGGGCAGCCTTGAGGCGTCGCGAGGGCAGGACCTCCGCGATGCGTGAGAGCTCGGCAACCGAAAACTTCCGCTGACGGAGCCCATCCTGGAAAGCCTCCATGGGGATCTCGGGCCCGAGGAGGCGCTCGAAGCGGAAGGCGTCAGCCACGCTGCGCGCCGGAGAGGTGATACGGGCCGGGACGCCTTCGAAGTTCGTCTCCTGGACGCCAATGGTCCAGGCAGGGCCGCTGAAGCGGACGATGCGGAGCTTGAGGGCCTCGACCCGCGGCTCCCTGGCCTTGTGCGGAATGGCGAGCCAGACCTCTGCCGGGGACTGGGAGCCTATATCGTGGACCCTGAGGGCCGAGAGGAGACAGACGACGCTGTTCGGAACGAGTGCGCAGGCCATGGCCAGGCTGTAGTTTTCCGTGATCTCGGCGTCGGCGAGCCGGTAGAGGCCGCGGGCGATCCGCTCCACGAAGCCCGCGCGGAGAAGGGCCGGCAGCTGATCCCGGGTCAGGCCCGCGCCTTTCATCTGGCTGGGCCGGAAAAAGGAGCTTATTCCGGCCTTTCTGAAGCGCCCAATTATCTCATTCGGCTCTGGCATCTGACTCATTTTGTCGGCACCATGACTCCTAATGCCGACATTTTGCGTCAAGGCAGAAGAGCAGTCAAGCGAAAACGTAAAATGTCGGCATCGATACTCTCCAAGCGCTACAGCGCGACGAAGCGGAGGATGATGTCCTGGTATTTGCCACGCTTGAAGGTGTCTCGGACAAGGTCTATAAGACCTCAAATCAGCGTCAATCATCGCCGCCAACGATCGCACATTCCGTATTGAAGGAATTTCCCGTGGCTATGTCTGTGCCGTCTCGGCCTCATCGGACTTCCGGATCGAGCGCTCCAGCCATGCGCAGGTTGCCGTTGTGATCAGGGATACGGGGAGTGGGGGTGCCGGAGAAGACCGGAGCCGGCCCCAAGGCGCGTGCGCCTTGGAGATGGCGAGGACTTCGAAGGCAGGGGGAGCAACGTAGTCGACCGTGCGCGAAGCGCCGCGATCCGCCTGGCGCTCCCCCTTTCCTACCGACCGGGAAAGCGCCCTTGAGCCGAAGGCATAGCGGAGCGAGGCGACAGCCGAGCGGAGCGTTAGGAGCCCATCCGCCAGATCGCGGAACGAAGTTTAGCGGAGCGGAGCCGAAGGCGAAGCGGAGCGTTAGAACGCCGGCGTCGATGGTTCCATCATCGCCGACAAGGCCAAGAACGAGAAGAAGGGCATCGGCTTCGATTCCGTCGCCCGCGATAGCGGGCATACAACCAATTCCCTTCGGTACAGCGCCGAAGGCGCTATGCTCAGAAGATGGAGTGGACCGACATGGTGAAG
>Ga0116171_10003854_pt1 | contig 13727 bp, 16 predicted proteins | sample AD_JPNHW2_MetaG_FD_89798 | JGI IMG/M metagenome (GOLD analysis project Ga0116171, IMG submission 89798) | Active sludge microbial communities of municipal wastewater-treating anaerobic digesters from Japan - AD_JPNHW2_MetaG | ecosystem: Engineered > Bioreactor > Anaerobic > Digestate | place...
AGAGCCGAAGCTGCACAATCTGAGATTGTGAAGAAACAGAAGGATCTGCAGGATATGGATGGAAGATTATCGCAACAACTGATGGAACAGCAGCAGAAAATGAGTGAACAACTGCGCGATACCATCAATGCTTTCATGAAAGATTTTAATAAAGATGGAAAATATCAGATGATTATCAGCAATACCGCCAATGATAATATCCTCTATGCGGGAAAGGCTTATGATATAACTGATGAAGTAGTCAAACAGCTCAACGGAAGATATTCCAAAGCCAAAAAGTAACTCAACACAAAATCATTCAATAAGAAAATAAACGGAATCATACTTATTATAGTATGGTTCTTTTTTTTTTACACTTCTTATAACTGCGAACGGTAAAATTATACGTTTGCAAAGCCCAACTTCAAAACACATTCAGAAGGGATTATTTTCAGGTAAACATAAAAAATTATTATAAAAAAATCACTTTTTTAAAATATATGTGTATATTTGTTTTTGTGTTATCAACAATTACCAGAATCTTTTTTATGCAAACGCCACGAATTATTAAAAATATCTATGTTTTTTATCGCGACGGTTTCAGGAACATGACCGTAGGAGTGACTCTCTGGACATTAGTGCTGATCAAATTATTCATCATGTTTGCTATCCTCCGGGTTTTCTTTTTCCCAAACTATCTCAATTCCAATTATGATACCAATGAGGATAAAGCCAATCATGTCAGAAACGAATTAATTAAAAATGCGCATCCTGTACAGCCTGAGAAAAATTAAGTATTTAATGTCTGGAACGTATGATTGATTGGCTGGAATGGACTGGTACTGTTTATGTTAAAAATGAAAAATTATCCTTATGTTTAATAAATTTAATACATTATTTTTATGGATTTACTTGATGTGTCTTTAATTAACTGGTCGCGGGCGCAGTTTGCCCTGACAGCGATGTACCACTGGCTTTTTGTGCCGCTAACTCTCGGGCTTGGTATCATTCAGGCTATCATGGAAACTATCTATGTGAAAACCGGTAAGGAGGAATGGAAAAAAGCTGCTAAATTCTGGATGACCGTATTCGGCATCAACTTTGCCATCGGGGTTGCAACTGGTATTATACTTGAGTTCCAGTTTGGGACTAACTGGTCCAATTACAGCTGGTTTGTGGGTGATATTTTTGGTGCACCACTGGCCATCGAGGGTATCCTGGCTTTCTTTATGGAAGCTACGTTCATTTCTATCATGTTTTTCGGCTGGAACAAGGTGAGTAAAGGCTGGCATCTGGCAGCAACCTGGCTGACTATTGCCGGTGCAACCATCTCTGCGCTCTGGATTTTGGTAGCCAATGCCTGGATGCAAAATCCACTGGGTATGCAATTTAATCCGGCAACAGTGCGGAACGAGATGATTGATTTTTGGAGTTTACTGAGTTCGCCTGTTGCTATCAATAAATTTTTTCATGCCGTTACTTCAGGCTGGGTTCTTGGGGCTATTTTCGTAGCCGGTGTCAGTGCGTGGTATTTGCTTAAAAAACGCGAAGTTGATTTTGCAAAACGCAGTATCAAAGTTGCATCCGTTTTCGGTTTAGTGGCCACACTGCTGGTAGCCTATACCGGTGATGGCTCTGCTTATCATGTAGCGCAGAAACAACCCATGAAACTGGCTGTGATGGAAGGCTTGTATAAAGGTCAGCAGGGTACTCCCCTTATTTTAATGGGGATCGTAAATCCGGCTAAAGAAAAATACAACGATAACGTTGAGCCTGTACTGGTTCCTCTCCGAATTCCAAAGATGCTTTCATTCCTTGGTTACCGCGATTTTAATGCTTTCGTTCCCGGTATTCAGGATATCATCGACGGTGGTTACACAACGATAAATGATACGACAAAAGCATTGTCGTTCGAACAGAAAAAAATGATGGGTCAGACGGCAATCAACGCGCTGAAACAGTACAAAGAAGCTGAAAAAGCGAACGACACTACCGCGCTGGCAACCCACAAAGCGGTGATTGACGCTAATTACAAATACTTCGGGTACGGTTATCTGGATAAACCCGAAGACTCTATACCCAATGTGCCGTTAATATTCTATTCTTTCCATCTTATGGTGGTGTTAGGCTTCTTCTTTATCGCTTTGTTTCTGGTCATTTTGTTCTACGATTACAAGAAAATACTTGAAAAACAGAAATGGTTATTGTGGGTTGCTTTATTCACCATACCACTGGGTTATCTGGCAGGCGAACTGGGTTGGATTGTAGCTGAAGTGGGACGTCAGCCCTGGGCTATTCAGGATGTATTACCCGTACAGGCTGCCATTTCCAGTATTCAGACATCATCCGTGCAAATCACTTTCTTCCTGTTCCTCGTATTGTTTACGGCTCTTTTGATTGCCGAGGTACGTATTATGCTCAAGCAAATCAAAAAAGGTCCGGCTGAATATTAATCGGATTGCCGGTTTTATAATATGATTTTTCCTTAAAACAGTAGAATAAATTTTCATTAAAATCAAATAAAATACACTATGATAACATATTCATTTCTACAACATTACTGGTGGTTCCTAATCTCACTGCTCGCAGGTATTCTTTCCTTCCTGCTTTTTGTGCAGGGTGGTCAGTCTATGATTTTCTCACTGGGAAAAACGGAGGATCAACGCCGTTTGCTGGTCAACGTGCTGGGAAAAAAATGGGAATACACCTTCACCACCCTGGTCACTTTCGGTGGCGCGTTTTTTGCATCTTTTCCGTTGTTCTATTCCACCAGTTTCGGTGGCGCCTACTGGGTGTGGATGCTGATACTTTTCTGTTTTACTATTCAGGCAGTATCCTACGAGTATCAGAATAAACCCGGACGTTTTTTCAGCACCAATACCTATCGCAGTTTTCTGTTTATCAATGGATTGCTTGGGACTTTTCTGTTAGGCGCTGCTATTGCGACGTTCTTTACAGGCTCCGAATTTACTGTCAACAAACAAAACATCACTGAATTTGGCGGACAGCTATCGCCGGTAATCAGCCAGTGGGATAATCCGCTGCATGGACTGGAGGCATTGTTTGACGTTCGCAACTGGTTGTTCGGTCTGGCGGTATTCTTTCTTGCACGAACGCTGGCTGTTCTTTTCTTCAAAAACCGTTTGAATAATAATGAAATCGAAAGCCGTCTGCACAAAGTCCTCGCTGTGAATGCTGTACCTTTTTTGGTTTTCTTCCTCGCTTTTGTAATCTGGACACTTTTTGCCGACGGATTTGCTGTGAAACCGGGCACGAACGAAGTATTTATGGAGCCTATGAAATACCTCAATAATCTGCTCCAGATGCCGCTGTTACTTATTTGCTTCCTGGTTGGAGTAGTTCTGGTGTTGTTCGGAATTATAAAATCATTCCTCAAAGACAGCTGGCGCAAGGGGATCTGGTATGCCGGAGCAGGCACAATTATTACTGTTACCACCTTGTTTTTGGTCGCAGGTTATAACGGAACAGCTTACTATCCTTCTACTTCCGATCTGCAGAGTTCGCTGACAATTTTCAATTCGTCCTCCAGTTTTTTCACCCTGAAGGTGATGTCGCTGGTATCGTTGCTCATACCATTCATTGCTGTGTATATTTTCTTTGCATGGCGTGCACTTGAAAGTACACACACCAGTATAGAGGAAATTAACGAAAAAGACTCACACGCTTACTAAAAAAGCAATATAATTAACTGAAACAATGACCGATTTGCTTCCAGACCGGTCATTGTTTTTTTTTATTTCTGCCTTAATAATTTGTATGTTAATGCATGTTTTACTAATTTTTCAGATGCCGGAAAGTTTATTCCTGTTCAGGACTGTAACCACACGCCCTTCAGTACTGATAATACCTTCATCTTCCAGTTCCTTAAGCGTGCGGGCAAGTGAAGGACGCTGAACACCGAAGTACTCGGCAAGTTGAGTCCGCGAACGGTTCAGGATGAAATAGTTTTTTTCGGAAGTTGTCTTTTCCAGTAAAAAGATTGCCAGCTTGTATTTCAGGCTTTTGAGCGAGATCATCTGAAGTTTATGCGTCAGAAACACTGTCATGTTTGAATTCAACGTGAGGAAATTCATCAGAAGTTTTTCGTTGTTGACCATTTCATTCAGCCAGTCGGATTTTGATATCCTCAGAAACTTACACGATTCCATGGCGATAACATCAACCGGGAATTGATTGTTGTCTGCATAGATGAAAGCCGGAGCGAGGGGGGTGACTGCTTCAAGCAATTCTATTTCCAGTGTATTACCTTCCTGGGTTATCATTTGAGTCCTGACAACTCCCTGTATCAGCAGGTACATATAATTTATAACATCGCCCTGTCGAACCACTGTTTCACCCTTTTTGAATTCCACAACGTCCTTTACGTTCCGTTCCAGAAAGTCATCGTGCTCTTCCTGACTCATATTTCTGAAAAGCGGACAGTGACTATTTGTTGTATCGTCCATAAGATTCAATGTTTTTTTCTAGTGAAAATAATCAGTGTAATTATTAAATAAAATCATCTCAAAGTGGCTTGCAATAGGGCTTATTTGTTTATGTTCAATCGAAAATGATGAGCAAGCAATGATTATGAAATATTATCGGAAGACCGGATCAAATTTTTCCAATAAGTTCTTTGAGGCTTTTAATTTCCAGGATATTGTCAGTAGTTTCATTTTCCGTGCCCGTGTTGTTGAGGTACACGGCATCGATGCCCGCGTTGATGGCTCCCAGGATATCAGCGTCGAAGCTATCACCTATCATCAGCGCTTCTTCTTTACGGGCGTTGTTGAGTTTCAGGGCGTATTCGAATATCTCCGGACTGGGTTTCAGCGCTCCGGCAGCTTCCGAAAGCACTACGTAGGCAAAATACCCTTCTATGCCTGAGTTGCGCAGTTTGCGGTATTGCACTTCGGTGAAGCCGTTGGAAATGATGGTCATTGGCAGCTTTCTTTCCGAGCAGTAATCCAGCAATTCTTTGGCATAAGGCATGAGTATGGTCTTGGTTGAAAGATTTTCAAGAAAGTCGGTGTTCATATTGTAAGCCATTTCCCGGTCATTGATACCCACTTTCTGAAGCAGGTGCAGGAAGCGCTCCACAATCAGGAATTCCTTTGTTATCAGTCCCTGGCCGTATTGCGACCAGAGTTCCAGATTTCTTTTGGAATAGATGTGATAGAATTTTTCGAAGTCGGGGTAGTGTTCGTACAACTTTTGATCGTGGTAGATATCGTTGAGCGACGACTTGGCATTGGCATGAAAATCCCAGATTGTATCGTCGAGGTCAAGGAATATGTAGTTGTATTTGTTTAGCAAGACTTGTCGTTTCGGGTTTCGTGTTCAGTGTTTCAAGTTTCATGTTCCGTGTTTCTTTCAGTATACAGGACTTGTAAAAGTCCCCGGTTTAGTTTTCTGCCGGGGACGTTGTCCCGATAATCAATCGACTTCTATCACCAGGTATTTGCTTACACTCCAGAATTCCGAAGGGTTCACTATCACTAGTACATAATTGTCGTTTTCTTTCTCAAGTGTATAGCTCGTTTTAGGGTGACTTGTCAGGATGGTTGCTTTCGAAGTGGAATACAGAGGTATTTTCTTCGTGTTGCGTGCATCCACTTTCACGAAATAGTTTTTATTGAAGTCAGATTGAAGCACTTTTTTTGAACTGAAAATACCCTCCGATGAAACGATTTTGTTTTCTTTCAGTTCCTTGCGTGAACCGATGGCATACCAGGCTGAATGAATAGTTGCATCCTGTTCCTGTATTTTCGTATCTTTTTCCTGATTTTGTGTATTGAGGTTTTCCACATTCTTGCCCAGTTCTTCCACCTTTGTTCCCAGTGTGCTGATGACGGAGTCTTTCTGCTGTATCTGAGCCTGGAGCGCGGCTACCTTAGCCGATTCCTCGTTTAGCTGTTTTGTAAGCGAAGCCAGTGTTTTTTCCACATCAGACAGTTTGAACGAACTCCTTTTGAGGCGTGTACGCAGGCGGTCGAGTTCTTCCTGGTTGGTTTTTATCATGTCGTTGATGTAGTTCATGTCTTCCACCACTTTGGTACGCACATCTTCGGGTGTGTTTTCGCTAAGCGGTTCGACTGAAATTACATTCTGTGCGTTTTTAATTTTCTCAATATTTTCCTGTACTTCGTTCATGGCCGAGAAGTATTCGTTCACTTCTTTTTCCAGTTCTTGTTTTGAGTTCATCAGCGAGTCGTTCTGGGCTTTCAACTGATCAACTTCACGTCCGCTTTTAATTCCGCAGGAAGAGAATAAAAACAGGGCAGCGACGATATAAAAAATGTAAGACTTCATCTTTTTATGGTTTGTTATCTGGTAACAGAACGGATTTATTATTTGTTTGTGATGTAAGTGTTAATTTATGGTGATAATTGTTTTATTATCTAAGCGCAAAGGTAACGCTATTCTTCAAACCCTGCAACAATTATAACAAATTCCCCTTTGGGATTGTTGGTGGTGAAGTGCTCAACCAGTTCAGCCAGTGTTCCCCGTACCGTTTGTTCATAAATCTTTGATATCTCGCGCGATACGGAAGCTTTGCGGTCTGCTCCGAACACTTCGGCAAGCTGTGTCAGGGTCTTGACTACCCGGAAAGGCGATTCGTAGAATATCATGGTTCTTGTTTCGGCAACGAGCGAATTAAGTTTTGTCTGACGTCCTTTTTTCTGGGGCAGAAACCCTTCGAAACAGAAGCGGTCGTTGGGCAGACCCGATGCAACCAGTGCCGGTACAAATGCAGTTGCTCCCGGCAGACATTCCACTTCCACTTCATTCTCAACGCAGGCTCTCACCAGCAGAAAACCCGGGTCGGAAATTGCCGGAGTGCCCGCGTCGGAGATGAGCGCCACCTTTTGTCCGGCTTTGATACGTTCCACCACGTTTTGCACCGTTTTATGTTCGTTGAATTTGTGGTGCGAATGCATTGGGGTTTTGATGTCGTAGTGTTTAAGCAGAAAACCGCTGGTACGCGTATCTTCCGCTAAAATCAAATCGACCTCACCAAGTACCTTTACAGCACGATAGGTCATATCTTCCAGGTTACCGATGGGTGTGGGTACTACGTATAATTTCATGTGTTTATTTATATGCCCCCTAATTTCCCTAAAGCGGGACAAGGCTGGTTATTATTCATTTACTTTTTATATCCAAATAATTTATTTTGGACATGAGTGTATAATGCAAAGACAATCGTGTTTTTGATATCATTTCAGCATTTGAAAAGTAATTCTGCCAGTCACCAATCACCGGTCACTAATACCTTCTTTTCACAATCTGTAAAAAATCCTCTGCATGGTTATTATCTGCTGTCCAGTTGAATTTAGCCTTGAGAAACGAATGCGCTTCCTCGAATTTTTGCAGTTGGTTGAGGTACGCGATGGTTTTATTCATCACTTCACCGTTGCCGTTGAACAGTTCACGCTGGAAACGGAAGCGGTCGCCGATGTTGATAGCCTGACGGATATCCTCTATTTTATGGTTGGCTATTGTTTCGCCCAGTGATTCGTTGTGGTCGGCCATCAGTTCATCTACCAGTATGGTTGCTTTGTTGGCAATGATGATTGGTTCGGTATGTTCCGGTTTCACTTCCTTTGTTATAATCTCCGGGTTGTCCTGAAGGGTGATTTCTGAAGTATCATCCGTAGCGGTATCAGTGGTAAAAGTATTTATTTCAACAGTTTCCACCACTTCCTGATGCGGAGCTTCGTGTTCCTCCTGTGCCGTGTACCGTGTTGCATCACTTTCATCGGTCATGATAATTTCAGGAGTTTCTTCCGGTGTGATAATATCTTCTGTTACCGGTTTTGTTTCAGCCGCGATGTTTCCAGTTTCTTCATCCTGATGAATGGGAGCGTTAAAGTTCTTTTTCTCACTTACCGGTTTTCTTTCGTCTTCAAACGGCATATAATCAATCTCTCCCAGTTCGGTGTAGTTTTGCGCGCCGTCCAGCTGGCTCAGGCTTTTCAGAATGTTTTCGGCTTTCTGTGTTGCCAGTAAAAGCAGCGGAGCAGGAAATTCGGTTAATTTCTCAAATCCTTCGGTCAGCAGGTTCAGTTCCTGAATATCTCTTTTCAGCAAGAGCACAATCATGTCTTTGTTCATATCTTTTTCCTAAAAAACAGGTTCTGTAAAAGTATTTTTTTTATTTTTGTACAAATTATTGGTTATTTGCAGTCCATTCTGAAAATACGCTGTAAAGATACTAATTAATGAATTGAAAAGAAAACGGTTAAAACATATTTTTCAACAAAATACCAATGATCTATTCGGAGAAAAACCATCCCAATCAGGTAAAGAAAGGCAGTATCGAAGTAATCTGCGGTTCCATGTTTTCGGGCAAAACCGAGGAATTAATCCGCAGGTTGAAACGCGCCAAGTTTGCAAAACAGCGGGTGGAAATCTTTAAGCCTAAGATTGATACGCGCTATTCGGAGGAAGATGTTGTTTCGCACGACCGGACTGCGATACGTTCCACTCCTGTAGAATCATCGGGAAGCATCCTGCTTATGTCCAGCGAGGTGGATGTTATCGGCATTGACGAAGCACAGTTTTTCGACGACGGACTGGTTGAAGTTTGCAAACAGCTTGCAGATAATGGCATTCGTGTGATTGTTGCCGGTCTTGATATGGATTTCCGATGCGTTCCCTTTGGGCCTATGCCTGCCCTGATGGCTGTTGCCGACGATGTTTTTAAGGTTCACGCCATTTGTGTACGCTGCGGCGCGCTGGCCTATGTTTCCCATCGGTTGGTGGCAGGCGACAAGCAGGTGCTGCTGGGCGAGATGACCGAATATGAACCAATCTGCCGGGATTGTTACAACAAAGTAAAAAAGGACTAAAATAAATAATAAACGCTGAGAATAATCTCAGCGTTTATTATTAAAATTAATTAGATAAAGCATCAACTCTCCTCGGGGTAGTCTCCGGACGTTAATATGTGAAAATCTAATTTCTGTCAGGAAAATCTATTCCCGTTTTCATTATAACTTACTGAATTAAATAATCATTCGATTTTCCGGGGCTAATATACCGAAAACAAAAATACCTTGCAAGGAATTTGCAAGGCAGAACAAAAAGTTGATGTAAATAAGATACATATCTGTATTATAAACAGACAGATAGCTTTATGGAAGTTGATATTCGAAATGATTGGTCGAAATGGGTATTTCTTCAAATATCGTTAAATTCTATTTCTTAAAATTTCAGTTTTCAACTCTATAAACCTCCTTTTATTGATGTGTCTTCGCAAAGTCAGGATTTAAGCCAGCGCACTGCTTTATGTAATGCCGGAGCATTACTTTTAGCACGAGGCTTCGGCAAGCTCAGTTCAGTACGGGAGATATTTAAGCAGACGACACCGAGCCTTAGGGGAAATAAGTACCCTGCTGCTACACGTTACAAATGCGCAGCAGCGGGGCTCTTTTATTTTTGACTGGTATTTATTCTATAAACAATAGACTGTAAACTCTCCCGAACACTATTTCTCCACTTTCCGGATGTCCCGTATCATCAGCTGGATGTTTGTATTTCCGTTGAAAGTGTTTTCCTCGAGGGTATAGCAGATGTCGAGTGGGTTCAGGGCTTTCAGGTGGTCGTTGTATTCGTACATGCGGAAGGCGATGCCGCTCATCACATTCTCCGAGCTGCTGTCGATCAGTTCCAGTTTGAGGTGTTCCTGCTCTTTACCTACTAGGCGGCTGCTGCCGTAATCATACACGTTTTTCGATTCGAAGATTGGTTTCATGTTTCCCGGGCCGAACGGACCGAATTGTTTCAGTACGCGGAAAAATTTGGGTGTGATGTCCTTGAATTCGAGCACCGCGTCAATATCGATTTGTGGGTAAGTCTGGTCTTCCAGGATGTTTTCAGCTACGTATTCTTCAAACCGGCGTGTAAATTCATCGACATTTTCTTCCTTCATGGTAAGTCCCGCGGCATACATGTGTCCGCCGAAATTCTCAAGCAGGTCGCGACATGTCTCGATGGCTTTATAAAGGTCAAAACCTGATACTGAACGGGCGGAACCCGATGCAAAGCCGTTGGATTTTGTAAGCACAATGGTAGGCTTGTAGAATTCCTCCGAAAGGCGCGAAGCTACAATCCCGATTACTCCCTTGTGCCAGTCGGGTTTATACACCACGATGGATTTGCGGTTGGAATAGCATTCGTCCGACTGTATAAGCGACAGCGCTTCGTCGGTGATATTTTTATCCAGGTCTTTGCGGTCGTTGTTGTAAACATTGATTGTGCTGCTTCGTTTGTAAGCGAAAGCATAATCGCGCGATACGAGCAGTTCCACTGCCTCGGTAGCCAGCTTCATTCGTCCCGATGCGTTGATACGCGGCCCTATTTTGAAAACAATATCGCTGATGCTGATCTCCTTGTCTTTCAGTCCGCATACTTCCAGAATAGCTTTGATGCCGGTACTCGGGTTGGTGTTGATTTGTTTGAGGCCGAAGAAGGCGAGAATACGGTTTTCGCCCGTGATGGGTACAATGTCTGAGGCAATGCTCAGCGCTACAAGGTCCAGCAGGGGGATGAGGTTCTGAAAGTCAATGCCGTTGGTTGTGGCAAAAGCCTGCATCAGTTTGAAACCCACTCCGCATCCCGACAGATGTTTGTAGGGATAATTGCAGTCTTCGCGTTTTGCATCGAGTACGGCAATGGCAGGTGGCAGTACTTCGTCGGGATTATGGTGGTCGCAGATGATAAAATCAACGCCCAGCGAATTGGCATACTTCACTTTTTCCACTGCCTTGATACCGCAATCGAGGGCAATAACGAGTTTAAAGTCGTTTTCGGCTGCATAATTAATGCCTTTGACAGATATTCCGTAGCCTTCGTTGTAGCGGTCGGGAATATAGAACTCGAGGTTGGAGTAGAACTGAATGAGAAATTTATAAACCAGAGATACGGACGTAGTTCCATCCACATCATAATCGCCGTAGATAAGTATCTTTTCATTCTTTTGCATCGCCTTGGTCAGTCTTTCCACCGCTTTATCCATATCCTTCATCAGGAAAGGATCATGTAAATCACCCAGGTCGGGACGGAAAAAACTGCGTGCGTCATCGTATGTGTTAATGTCGCGTTGCACCAGCAGCTGTGCTAATATGGGACTAATACTTAATTCATTGGCAAGATTATTTTTAATTACTTTTTGTTCTTCGGAAAGATCCGAATAAATCCATTTATTTATCATTTTGTGTACTATTTTTTCAGGCAAGGGTGAAATATCGCTATATTTCACTGTAAAAATCAACTCCGTAATCATCCCCGCGTTCAAACCCCGTTTACTCAACTTTTATTCACAGAAAAACAACTTACCCAGCGAATCGTTCAAATGTTTTCTGTATAATCTGTAAAAATAATACATTTTAATGTAAATGACAAAATTCAACGGTAAAATTATTGTAGAATTCTGCTCCGTAATTCATTTGTAACTGATAAGAAAAACTTCGGAAAAATGTTTGATATATGAAATATTGTTCGTATTTTTGCGAACGTATAATTCGAACATGGATAATAAAGCGGAAAATATCGAAAAGCTGACCACCTTCGCCAAAGCGATGGGGCATCCAACCCGTATGGAAATTCTGGCGTTCCTGCTGGAGCAGAATACGTGTTATTTCGGAGATATCCATGATGTTTTTCCCAACGCAAAAGCAACCATCTCGCAACATCTGAAAGAATTGAAAAACGCGGGACTAATTCAGGGCGAAATAGAAGGACCGAAAGTGAAGTACTGTATCAATAAGGAAAACTGGGAACTCGCGAGACTTCTTTTTGCAGACTTTTTCAAGTCAGGTGTAAAAACAAAATGCTGTTAACAGCTTTTTTTTGAAAATAATGTTCGTTAATCGACGAACAGATAACTATACATAAAATAAAAAATATGAAGATTGAAGTTTTAGGAACCGGCTGTCCGAAGTGCAAGTCACTTGAAAAAGCTGTACGTGATGTTGTGGCTCAAAACAATATCGATGCTACAATTACCAAGGTTGAAGACATTATGGAGATTATGAAGTTTAATGTATTGACCACTCCGGCATTAGTCGTTGATGGAAAAGTGGTGGTGAAAGGCCGTGTACCATCCAACGATGAATTAAAGCAAATTCTTACAAATCAAATTTAATATCTATGAAAAAGTTCATTTCATTATCTCTGGTAATGCTTTTTTTAGTCTCTTTTTTTTGGGTAAATAGTCTTGCCGCTGATAAAAAAACGAAGACTGCAGTTTCCAAAACAGCTAAGGTCGAAGTCTATTATTTTCATTTTACGCGTCGTTGCGTAACTTGTCAGGCTGTTGAAACTGAATCTCAGAAAGCCATTGCCGCACTTTATCCGGCACAGTATAAATCCGGTAAAATCATTTTCAAATCACTAAATTTAGACGAAGATAACAGTAAAGCTTTAGCTGAAAAATGCAAGGCAGAAGGACAACAGCTTTTAATTATCAGCGGAAACAAACGCTTCGATATTACCGAACAAGGGTTTATGTACGCCCGAAGCAATCCTGACAAACTGAAACAGGAATTGAAAACTACCATTGATCCGCTAATCAAATAATCAATATATGGATTTTTTGCAAGGTATATTAGACAATTCTCAATATGCATTTATCACGGCATTTGTGTTGGGACTAATGACAGCCATTAGTCCCTGCCCACTGGCTACGAATATCTCGGCCATTGGCTTTATTAGCCGCGATATTGAGAATAGACAAAAAGTATTCATAAACGGCTTTATCTATACATTGGGCAGGGCGTTCAGTTATACTTTATTGGCAGTCGTTATTTTCTTTGGAGCAAGCAAACTGAATATATCCATGCTGTTTCAGGGCTGGGGAGAAAAGCTGTTAGGTCCTGCGTTGATTCTAATCGGATTGTTTATGCTCGATGTAATTAAGCTCAAATTCCCCGGCTTATCCGGTTTAACCGAAAAGTTAGGCGAGAAAAGCAAAGGCAGCTATTGGAGTACATTTTTCTTAGGCGTAGTTTTCGCATTGGCATTCTGTCCTTATAGTGGCGTGTTGTATTTCGCCATGCTTATACCTATGACAGTAGCCAGCGCAAGCGGACTTTATCTGCCTGTAGTTTTTGCCGTTGCTACCGGATTGCCCGTTATTCTTTTTGCGTGGCTATTGGCTTATGCAGTGGGTAATGTTGGAAAACTATATAATAAGATCAAAACCTTTGAACTTTGGTTTCGCCGCGTTGTATCGGTGATTTTTATAGGTGTGGGTATTTATTATGTTGTGATATTTTATTTTATATAAACCTGCCCCCTTAAGTCAGCCCCCTAACCCTCCCGTAACAAGTCCGGGACAGGCTCTAAAGGGGGAATTTTAACTATCCTAATTCTACTTATATAGTTCATGATCTTACGAAAAGTAATTATATTCAGGAATGGAAAAAACTAAAAGAACTAAACTTATTCTTTCTTTGTCAGCAGGATTGCCTGCTTTGATACTTCTTTATCATTTCTTACAACCATTAGTTAATTATTTTACGTATAATTTGCTGGGATTAAATCCAGATTCACATTTTGGTACTTCGGTGAACTTCTTCTTCTACGATACGATAAAGATCTTAATACTGCTTTTCGTCATCAGTTCGCTTATGGGAGTGATCAATGCCTATTTCCCAATAGAACGACTGCGTGTTTATCTGACCACCAGAAAATTATTCGGATTGCAGTATGTGTTTGCATCCTTTTTTGGCGCCATCACT
>Ga0116171_10003855_pt1 | contig 13725 bp, 5 predicted proteins | sample AD_JPNHW2_MetaG_FD_89798 | JGI IMG/M metagenome (GOLD analysis project Ga0116171, IMG submission 89798) | Active sludge microbial communities of municipal wastewater-treating anaerobic digesters from Japan - AD_JPNHW2_MetaG | ecosystem: Engineered > Bioreactor > Anaerobic > Digestate | place...
CATCTGCACCATTCCATGCCCATTCGTGATATCCAACTGCCAATCCCTTGAATTGAGTTGTAATGATTCTTTGTCCTCTAATATTGAATATCTCGAGCGAGCAGTCGGATTTCACAGGTAGTGAGAAGCGGATGGTTGTCGTCGGATTGAAAGGATTCGGATAATTGCTGATCATAAAAGGCATTGATGGAATCGTTTGATCGCTTGTTTGGACAGAACCATCTTCACTTAGCTGGATAAACTGGTTCGCACCGATATTCAGATTCGTGGTGACTGTACCACTGGGCCAAAATACAAAAAGAGTATCCACCTGCTCAGCCTGGTCAAGACCGAAATGCAGATAGAGTGAATTCTGTGCACCATAACCGGTTTGCCCCAACACATCCTGTCTCTGGTGTATTCTTTGCCCATGATCCATATAGGAAGCAATCGCCTTTGCACCGATGGCTGACTGGTTTGATGTGATACCTCTTAAACGTACCTCCATCCAATGTTTGGCTGGTTGGGTATTTTTATACACAGTGGGGGCGTTATGCATAGCAACAAAGTCCATCGCACCGTCCCTGTCGAAATCGGCAATCGCTAATCCGGCTGTATTATGAGCATCCTGTGCAACATATTCCCTGTCAAGTAAGCGAAATTGGTCATTCCCTTCATTATGATAGATTTGGAAAGGACCATTGTTATTGGCGAGAATGATATCAAGCAATCCGTCGTTATCCATATCAATGAATGTCGAACCTCTCTGCAGATAGCTTTGCGTTCCAAAAGTCATGGTTTGCAATTGAGTGAAATTGAAATTGCCATTATTCCTATAGAGGAGAGTGGCGTTATTCGAATTTGTCACCAGCAGATCGAGGTCTCCATCATTATCATAATCACCTGCGGATGCACTCAACGAATTGGAATTGAGAGAAACGATATCTCCACTCGTGATTTGACTGAACTGACCACTCCCAGGGTTCCGATAGAGTGAATTCGTGCCATTATTGGCGATAAAGCAATCCTGTAATCCGTCATTATTCAGGTCAGCCCAGATGGCGGTATTGGTATTGCTTCCTGCACTTTCAAAAAGTGTCCCTGTCATTTCCGTAAAGGATGGATTATACGTGTCCGTGGTCGTGTTCATCCATAATCGATGAACACTTCCATTGCCAATGGCTACAAAGAGATCGAGCTTACCGTCATTATTGAAATCGACAAAGGAAGATGACATGGAGTTCTCGTGATATGGGAAAAGTGTTTCAGTGATCGGATCGGTCATCCAATTTTCACCCGGCACACCCATGAAGAATTGATCCGGATGTGTTCCCCTATCCGCCACATAGCCATCGATAATACCATCATTATTGATATCTCCCCAGGTAGATGAAATGGCATTGTAATTGCCGGTAGTCAAGCCGAGGGAGTTCTCCTGTGTAAAATCAAAATTCCCGTGATTCAGCAAACAATGATTGAATTGGGTAACTGCACAGGAAAGGTAGAGGTCAGGATAACCGTCATTGTTGAGATCGGGACAGGATACTCCGGTAAAATTACTGCCTTGTGTTAATGCTTCGGTCGCTACAGGTGCAAAGTAATTCGTATAGATCAATTCTTCCCTGGTAACTGTATAACTTTGATCATCATTTAACACAATAAGCCGAACCGTATGATAGCCAGGTTCATTATATATCCAGGTAGGATTGGGTAAATTCGAATCCTCTGTGAATGTCCCGTGATAATCAAAGCACCATTGATATAATGACACCGGGGAAGGGAATGACTGAACCATGCTATGGAATTGAATTTCCTGACCTACATTCGAAGTCGTGATGTCCGATGAAATGGTTGCATGCAGGATATAGCCTGTTTCATTGATAACCAGATACTGATTCGCTGTTACATTGGTCAATGTCTGCACGATACCGTTAGGCCAATATACGATGATCGAATCAGCCACAGTTGCCTGTCCAAGACCGAAATGCTGCTCCACCGTGTTCATCGTCTCATGACCGGTTTGGCTCATCACGGTTCTTTTCTGCCACCTGGGAGTTCCATTCACATTGGCTTTCACCCAGATGATGGTCCCGATTGCCTGCGTATTGGATACTCTACCGGTACATTTGATAGTTAGGTAATTTCCGGCAGGATCGACATTATCATAGAGCATATTATTCTGGTTGAGTTCATTGGTAATAAAGACATCGAGTTTTCCATCCCTGTTATAATCAGCGACTGCCACAGCACTGGACATCCATGAGTCCTGTCCCATGATATCCGTTGTATCCTGCGTAAAATGTCCGCTTCCATCGTTGTAAAAAAGGAGATTCGGCTCTCCGAAATTCACGATGATGAGATCCAGGTCACCGTCATTATCCAGGTCTGCCCAGGCACTGCCTCTTCCGTTTCCGCTCGAGGTAACCACCGGGTCATTCGTTACTCTTGTGAACGAACCGTTGCCGTTATTATGGAGAAGAATATTTGAATAGCCATCTTCTCTTGTAATGACCACATCATCAAATCCGTCATTATCATAATCTCCCCAGCTTGCACCTCGCGAGTTGGTGTATTGGGCGTTGAATACCGGATCATTGAATATCGTGAATTGCCCTTCGCCGAGGTTTTGATATAGATGATGATATCCGGTCGTTTCGTCGAATACATGCAGGTCGATCAATCCATCATTATTAAAATCCACCCAGGTGGCGGTGCTCGCATTTCCCGAATTACCGAATATGGGTCCTGAGGTGACAAGTGTGAAATCTCCTTGCGCATTATTATGGAAGAGATAGTTCGGGCCTGCAAACAGATCAAGCCAGCCATCATTATCATAATCACCAAAACAAACACCTCGGCAATTGGTATCGTTTGCGCTTACAGGGGAGTTGAGCAGGAGATTAAAGTTACCATTTTCATCGTTGCGGAACATCAGATTCTTATCCCGCAGCGTTGCCATAAAAACATCTATATAACCGTCATTATTATAATCACCACAGGTTAAACCTTCAGTGGTGCGATTATCATTTGCCAATGCACCTTCGGTAATCCTGGTAAAATCACCATTCCCATTATTCAGATATAGGAAATTCGGTTCGGAATAATTCGCCACTACCAGATCCAGGTCATTATCATTGTCGATATCGATCCAAGCAGCTCCTTCTGATGTCCCACCATCAGTGCAGATGCTTATATCGGATCTTCTCTCAAAGCGTGACAGTACGACAGGATCGATGAAAGCGATGTTCGAAGAAACTGATTCACCCGATGAATAATAAGCAGTGACAAAAACCGACTTTCTGGTTTCCGGAGAGGCGTTTGTGAATGAATAAAAAGTTTGAGTTGTTTGTGCATAGTATAGTCCATTCATGTATAACTTATACCCCAGGCATTGTGGGTCTGAAACACCTGTCCACTGGAGATTGATATTATTTCCTGACGTACTGCAGGACAATTGTGCTGGAAATTGCAGTCCGGGACTATGTATCCCGATAATCGCATTCTGACCGAACGAGAACTGGTAACCGGATGGTGTGAGAGCAGTTAAAAGGTAAAACCCATCGTTGGAACCACCCCAGCCCATATTGAAATGGAAAAAATCCGTCCCCTGGTATCCATCACAGACAAATGCATGGTAGGCATTTCCATAAGGCATGGGTCTGGCATGGTCGAGTTCAAAGCGCAATAGGTTTTTCCAGGCGTCTGTACCCATTCCGGTTTTTGTTGTCAGTTGGATGGAATTCGGATATTGGAAGTAATAATTGAATGCATATGGAGAATACCAGGAAGCAGAACCATCCGAACCATAATCCATATTCACCGATACACCGACCTGGTATAGGAATTGGCTGGTCACATTGATCTGATTGGCAGAGGCTCCGGCTAAAGTATTCGGCATATTTGACCAATCATAGGTTGTTTGACCAAAATTAGCCGACAATTCCTGGTCATGCCATATATAACTATGATAACCGTTTCCCTGTGGGGGATAGGCGTAATATCGAATGACCTGTGCCATGGATACTGCCGTGCAGCCTACAGGACAAAGCGCATTGTTGATGGTTGGACACTGGTTATTGTATAACGGGCTTTGATTCCATCGAGTTGTGACAAGCGCTGCCACATCTCTGTCATCCCTGAAAGAATCATAACTTCCCTGCAAAAGATCAGTCCATTGCCTGGTTACAGCTTCATCAGGAACACTTCTACTTTCATTTTCCCTGATACTATATTTAATGCTGTTGAAGAATTCTGTGCGGGCAGCATCGGAAAAATCATTATCCCATGGGGAATCGAATGAATACCCGATGATCGGCTGATATGAATTCGTTGAAGATACGAGGATGAATCCTTTCTGACTCTCCCGGTTCCTCATGGTCAATGGAAACACATAGAAACACGGCTGACCATCCAATGATTGCGTCACCGATGTATCGATCGTGAATTGCTCATTCGATTTACATGAGAGCCAATGATTGGCAGCCTGTCTTGCCGTTTGAATTGAAACCGGAAGGGAATATAGCATCGCAATCGAGATGAAAACAAGGCAAAGAATGAACCAGCGCTTTTTCATATGATACCTCCAACCTTCCTTCATTACGATTGTGGTAATTCCAAAGTCAAGAAGAATATATAAATGCCGTAGCGATTACTTCAGTAATCGTTGGAACAGGATTAATCCTGTTCATGCCGGAATGGGACGATTCAAATCGTCCCTACGACGGCTAAAGCCTTCGCTACGACACCATGATCATAAGCGTGATAGCGAATGCGAGGATCCATGTTTAATCAAACCCTGAAAGGGTGACCGCACATAGCCAAAGGTGTAAACCTTCTGCATATAATGATCTGTGTCCATGAAACCCTGAAAGGGTGACCGCACATAGCCTAAGGTGTAAACCTCAGGAAAGAATCACAGAATAACCTCCCAAACCTCGATAGAGGTGATAGCGATAATAATGATGTCACCCATAAAGGGTTTAGCGGAAAGAAAAGAGGATAATGGTCTCATTCTACCTGAGGTTCACACCTTAGGCTATGGGCTGTCACATCTGCGATGTTCATTGGAAACCAACACCCTTGGAGTTCGAAATGACTTCTGGATTTTTTATTGTACAATGCCACCAACAGGCTTTTCGGACTTCAAGCCTGCGCAAGTCATTTCCTTATGATAAACTGGGAATAGCCTGAGCGTTTCCTGGGACATACCAATCCCTTTCCAATCGGATACCAATCCCATACCAATCTCTTTCCAATCTCTCGAGATTGGAAACCCATAAGAAAGTGATTGCTTACAGCTTGGATACCCATAGGTATTTCTAAGTGTATTCCTCGGTTGTTCCTTGAGAGCAGCTTGTTCATAAGAATGTCATTCCCCCCTGTAACCGGTAACCAGTAACCTTTGCCATCATTTCTCCCTTATGCTAAGGGAGATGCCTGAAGGGCAGAGAGTTAGTTTCCCCTCTTGTGAAGGGGGATTGGCAATCCCCAATGCAGGGATAAGCCTATGTGTTTATCCTCTTCCTCTATTCCTTACTATTTGAAAAGGGAAGGCGATGCAATGAGCTTGACGTAGGCTTGCACGAAGTGACGAGAGCTTGAAACTAAGCCGATTATTTAACTAAACTTGCTACGCATAATAAAGAAATGTGATTGAGTAAGTCAATAAGTCTTGTAATAATTCGTTAAAGCTGTATCTTACTTTTTTTCTTTTCAGAATTGATTTTTCTTCTGTCCTTTTTTAACCGATAATCAAATCTCCCGATAAAATCATGTAAATCAAAGTCTGGCTTAGATAAAGATTCCTTTATAATAATTGCCAATTCCCGTCGAGTTAAGAGTTCAAAAATATTATTCTCATCTGTAGAAAACCGTAACATTTCCATCTCAAGTTTTGTGAAAATTAAAGATGGCAACTCTTCCGATAATTTCTTTTTCTTTTCTTCAAAACATGGTGGTAAAACTTGGAAAACAAAATCAAAACGACCCTCTCTTTTTGCAGCTTCATCAAGATCATTAAAATAATTCGTAGATATAATAAAAAGACTTCCAGCTTTATCATGAAGATTCTGTAGCTTTGGCAACAAAGAAGTAGTTAGAAATTTTTGTTCGAATGTTGAGAATTCACCTTCATCAGAACCAACAGGGTGTCTTCTTGCTTTCAGCATTTCTTCCATTTCGTCAAATAAAATTACAGTATCTTGCAATTCAAGCAGTTTGTCAAATATCTTACTTGTTTGATGCGTTACAAAGGGCATACCGTCTTTAGCAAAATCACTAGGGTCAAGAATAATAATTGGCCAGCCTAAGTATTTAGCAATACGTTTGACTATAGTAGTTTTGCCAGTACCAGGTGGGCCAAATAGAATACCTGATCTAATAACTAGTTTTTTATTAGATTTTTTTACTAGAGAATATTCATTTGTATCATCGATTTTGTATTGTTCTAGAATTTCCCGTTTAATAAATGCAAATAATAATTCTTCTTTACCATCAATGAAAACAGATGGTTGGAGAAGATCGTCAAACGCAGTTGCATCTGGCTTCGGATGAGGTATGTGCTTAATTTCCTTTAGTATAGAAACTTGTATATTCCAAGTTAAGTAATCATAAAATCGTTGTAAAAAAGAGTATACTTCAGCTGTTGCCCATGATTCAGCTTCATAAGGACTATCGAAACGATTTCCAGATGAATAAATGCTAATGTTATTTATAATCTGTCGATTTCTACATATCCAGCGAACAGAGTCTATGAGACTATCGTTAAATTTTATAAGAAAACTATATTCAGATCTAAATTCATTAAAAAGAGCGTTCAGAAATTCAAAAGTAAAACAGTATGCATCTCCATAATCTGCATAAATAAATAATGGTTGCTTTTTCTCCCAAACACCTCGTTTCAATTTAGCGCTAAAAAGTGTTTTCAGAGCTAAATCAATGATATCTGGGCTTAGGGTATTTCTATTAAAATGATATTGTATTAATAAGTTATACCCCAATTCATATGGGTCACTTTTCTCATATTCATTTGCATGGAAATAAGATATTTGTTTGAATAACTCATTTTTTGACCATTGTATACAAGCAAGATTAGATTCTATTTTTTTATTCCATTCCTGCATACCAACTAAATTGTAATATGTCAAATAACCATTTTGAGGGTATTCATTAATTCTAAAGCCATCTTTTTTTGCCATTTTTTCAGAAATTTCTACACATTTCATCACAATGTCATCCGTTTCATTGAATCCTAAATTTTTTAAACATGATAACAAGATTCCTACCGTAAATGGATTTAAATTGTGTAATCCAGCAGATTTGATTCTATTTTGTTTGAAAAGATTTTTTAGGGTACTTTGAAATTTGGAATAATCGAGTCTAATCAATCTTGATCTATGCTCATGACTTAACAGCAAAGAGTTTAAACAACTTACAGAACTTGAGATGCTAAAATGATTTTTCTTAACTCCGGGTATGTTAAAAGAAAATCCAGTTAAGGCAAGCGGTATAGAATTAGCACAAATCTCCTCTCCCAAATTGAATACATTAAGAGCCTTAACATGATTCTCTGATAATTCAACACTAATGAAATCTCTCAATCGTGTAAGACAGATAAAATTATCTTCGTGAGATAAAGATGCCTCTAATTCAACTATGTTCATATTATTCTAGTATTAAGCCATCTGAAATATTCAAATTGCTAGGAATCAAAATTCTTATGTTATATAATTCCATAAAAGCGATAGCTATAGCGTTAGAAGCAATCGATCCACTTAGCCACTTTTTATCTAAACTATATTTTATTACTGCTTGATCAATATCATTATTACAAAAATCATATGCAAAATTGGTAAAATCTCTTCTAGAAATTTGAGAAACATGAGTTTTAGAAACACGACAATACTTCAAAGGTGCTAAGCAAGATAAAAGAAAATCCAATTCTCCACCTGTGTGTATCATATAAGATAAATGTGTCATTACGCAGGAGGGATTCGATAAAGAATGCTCTTCTTCAATAATCTTTTTTATATTATTTACTATTTTCCGAAAAGTATGCCTTTTTATAGCTTTATCCCATTTCCACTTTGAAGTAATGTAATTCGTGCCAAAATCAATTACAATATTGTATTTTTGAATCGAATCCTCAACCACAGAAAATTGGATTGAACCACCTCCTAAATTCAAAATCGCTATTGGAAGGTTAGAATTAAATTGTCTTATTATTGGAATTTGTATCAAAGATTGTTCATTTTCCTTTGATAAGACTTTTAAATTTGTATGGAAAAGTGAATTAATTATATCATTAAGAGTTTCAATATTTTTTGTAATACGTAATGCTTTTGTACCAATTACGATAGTATTTGAACAATGATAACTCTCAATTCTTTGTTGCCAATTTTTTAATAAATCAAATAGTTTATTAAGAACATTTTTCTCAAGAATTCCATTATTTATGGAATCGATAATTCCTAAAGAATACGATTCATTATATATGTTCTCATTACTATTTTGCGAGAAAATCCTGAATATATTCAATTTTATAGTATGTGACCCAATGTCTACTATAGCTTTGTTGAAAGGAGAGAACATTATTGTATTTTTTGTAATATCAGGTATTATTTCTGCTAATATCTTTTGAATTTCTTGTATATCAGTATATTTATAAATATGAATTCTATTATTCTTATGACTTATTGAAGATAAACCCCATATTAAAGTACTCGGTTCATGACTCTCATGATAAAACATTATTATAGTCTTGTTTCCTAATCCAGCTGCAAACCCCAATTCAAGATGAACTCCCCTACCATCTTCTGCTATAGCAACAATAATATCGCTTGATAAAACATGACGATAGCAAATAGCACTAATCGTTTCTGGAGGGTAGTATTTTTTCCCCCAATGACCTTCATCTCGGTGGGGCAAACATGTAATATAACCCTTCTTTATAAAAGTGCTTTCTATCGATTCTAAAAAATCAGTATACGAATTCTTGTGAAGAATTCCATAAGCTAAATTATTGGAATTATTATCTCTAGCTGAAAATCTTCTAAAAGCTGCTGCTATATATACTTTAATACTCATTGTTTAATCCTCATACCATAATTGTTTAAATTTTATATGGAAATAACTTTTGTCAAGGGATTTTCAGTCCAATCCAGGATACCCCATTTTTTTAGAAAAAGCTGACCCTCAGTTGTGAAGGCTCTGAATTTCTTGCTCCATAGTCATATTTAGACCTGTTTACGAAGATAATTTCAACAGCTTTTGAAAGGGCGAATAGGCTAATTCATAGAGACCTTTCAGGTTCTTTAGGTATTGACTGAAAAGTCTGGGAAAGCTGACAGCCCATTGCACTATCTGTTCTTTGCAGGAATAAAGGAGACTGTTTGCGATCCAGAAGATCATATTCATATTCGTCAGAGCCTGATATTTCAAGAGCTGCATAGATTCCCAATTATAATCCTGCTTGAGTTGTCGATGAGTCTGTTCAATTTTCCAGCGATGGCGGTAATAAGCCAGTACTTTACCAATCGTTTCCACTCACTCAAATCTCTATTAGAAAATCACATAGAAAATAACCATCCCGTTTATCAGGTTTTCCTTATATGGTTTTGCTTTTCCTGTTCTGATATTGAGCCACGACAAGTGATAGCTCAACACCAGCTGCTTTTTTTGAGGGATGGTCACCTGTCCTGATCCTGATACGCTGAATACCGCATCTGATATACTGGTCTTTTGTATTTCCCCCTACCTGATACTCTTTACTTATTGTCTGACAGACTTCTTTGAAAGATCGTTCTTCACCTTCTATAATCAAATTACTTTTACCCACTACCCGCCTTCACAAGGGGGGAAACTAACTCTCTGCCCTTCGGGCATCTCCCTTACGCTTCGCTCAATTAAGAATTAAGAGTTAAGAATTAAGAATTGTAAAGAATCATGGATTCTCGCATTCGCAAGAATGACAATTAACGCTGCTTCTGCTCTGCCAACTTTTAACTTTTATCTTTTAACTTTTAATTTTCTACTTCTGGTCTCTAGTCTCTAGTGTTTTTCAAACAATTCTTGACAGACAAATCCCAATCGTAAATAGTTTGAGCACAATAAAGATGAGGAGCAAATATGAAACGGGTTTTGTTTTTATTTGCCATTTTAATGTTTCTATTGTCATGCAAGCAACAATCGAATGTTACAACAGTTCATCTTTGGCATCAGATGGAACCTCCCAAACGACCTGTACTGAATGCCCTGATCAAGGAATTTGAAGCGCAGAATCCCGATATCAAGGTAGTAACGCTGGCAAAAGGTACGGAAGAGGTCAGGACAGGTTTCCAGGCTGCTGCTGCTTTCACCGGTGGAGGACCTGAGTTGGTATATGGTCCGATGGATCAGATCGGTCCCTTTGAAGCCATGAAGCAGAAAAATAGTGATAACTCGATCATCATGCCATTGGAGAATATATTTCCGAAGGAATACTTCGAGAAGTTCAATTCCATGGCGGTGGTACGTTATAAAGGACATATCTATCAGATAGGGGATAGGCTCGGGAACCATCTTTCCATGGCTTATAATATGAAGCTGTTCAAGGAAGCGGGTTTACCCGGTCCGCCCCAGACGGTCAGTCAACTCATCGAATATGGGAAAAAGATGACCATCGACAAGGATGGAGACGGCAAGCCAGATCAGTATGGACTGGTTTGGAATTACACAGAGCCTTTCTGGTATATTCCATTCTATGGCGGATATGGCGGGAAGGTATTCGATGCAAATAATCATCCTATAATCAATAACCCCGCAGCTATCAAGACTTATCAATTGATCCTCGATCTCAAGAACAAATACAAGATCATGCCCTCCGAATGCGATTATGATATCGCCGATAATATGTTCAACCAGGGCAGGGCAGCCATGATCATCAATGGTGACTGGTCATGGCAGAAATACATCGATTCGCCGGATGTCCAATTCGGTTTGGCGAAGATACCGATGATCGATGAAACTCACAAGTGGAGCGCACCATTCGTTTCATCTACAGGATATTCCATTAATGCTTCTGTGAAGGGAAAGAAACTCGAGGCAACCAAACGAGTATTGGAATTCCTGCTTTCCGAAGAAGCGCAGAGAAGATTCACGAAGGAACATAAATCAATTCCGAGTTTGATCAGTCTTCAGAATGATCCGGCGATCAAGAATGACCCGATATTGAAGATATCAGCAGAGCAGATTGCTGTTGGTGACCCGATGCCGATCATTCCTGAAATGAGAGCTGTATGGGATGCCATGCGTCCATCCCTGCAGAGTGTCATTGCAGGAACCATGACTCCGCAAAAAGCTGCCGAAGCACAGCAGAAACTGGCGGAACAGAAGATCTCTTCGATGTTCGATACCGGATCAGAGAATGCCAAGAGTGGCGGCATCATTATTAGGATATTATATATATTGGGAATCCTTGCAATTCTCTGGATCACATATATCCTGATATTCAGATTTATACTCGTCCTGATGAAGAACCCGAATTCCAAACAGACCAGGGAAGCAAGATTTGCAGTCTGGTTAGCCGTTCCTGCAACGATTGTCATGTTTGGTGTTGTCATCTACCCATTTATCTACAATATCATTATTTCATTTTCGAATATGAGCATGACGACAGTCAATTCATGGCAGGTGATCGGCTTCGAACAATACGTAAAGGTCTTTGGTGAAAAGATATTCTATACGATCTTCTCCAAGACTGTGATATGGACTGTCGTGAACGTATTCTTTCATGTGGTGATCGGTGTATTCCTGGCATTGCTCCTGAATCGGGCTTTACCGGGCAAATCAATATTCAGGGTGCTTCTCATCTTGCCGTGGGCTGTACCGCAATATATCACTGCGCTCACATGGCGAGGGATGTTCAACTCCGACACAGGGCAGATAAATCAGATCCTGACTGCATTGCATCTGCATACGGTCAATTGGCTATCTGAACCCACATCTGCATTCATTGCATGTATCATCACCAATATCTGGCTGGGATTTCCGTTCATGATGATCATTGCATTGGGCGGATTACAATCCATTCCCGATGAATTATATGAAGCCGCTGAAATGGATGGTGCTTCAAGGTGGAAGCAGTTCTGGAATGTGACGGTTCCCCTGTTGAAGCCGGTAATGATACCCGCGATCACGCTTGGTATCGTCTGGACATTCAACAATCTGAATGTGATGTGGCTCGTGACCAATGGAGGTGAACCGGCTGATCACTCACACATTCTTGTATCATATGTCTATCGAGCTGCTTTCAATCTTTATGAATATGGGTATGCTGCTGCATTTTCTGTTATCATCTTCATTATTCTGGCAGTATTCAGCATCAGTTTCATGAATCGGACACAAGCAACAGAGAATGTGAGGTAACAATGCGTAGCAAAACAACAAAAACCGGATACTTCTTTATTTATCTGTTTCTAACTATATTTGTAATTATCTCAATCTACCCGATCCTGACTGTGTTGACAGTCTCGCTGAGACCCGGAGATAATCTACTTGATAAATCACTTCGCATCATACCGCTTCATGCCACATTCGATAACTATGTGAAGTTGTTCACGGAAAAGCCTTTCCTGTTATGGGTGCGAAACAGCCTCTATATTACCCTGATTGTAACGATACTGGGGGTTGTGATGGCATCGATTGCGGGATATGCATTTTCACGGTTCAAATTCCCCGGCAAGAAGGCGGGTTTGATGAGCCTTTTAATCACGCAGATGTTTCCTGCCACCATGCTCCTGCTGCCCCTGTTCATCATGCTTTCCAAACTGCACCTGATCAACAGTTTTCTCGGGCTGATCATCATGTACAGTGCAACAGCACTTCCATTTTCCATCTGGCTGATGAAGGGATATTACGATACCATTCCGCCGAGTCTTGAGGAATCTGCCATTGTTGATGGGGCAGGTATGTTCGGAGCCTTCTATAAGATCATTCTACCCTTGGCTGCTCCTGCATTGGTCATTACCGCACTCTTTTCCTTCATGTCTGCATGGAGCGAATACATTGTCGCAGCACAGACAATCTGGTATGAAGATATGTTCACGATACCCCTCGGGTTGAAAAGCCTACAGGGGAACATGACGACCGAATGGGGCATGTATGCTGCCGCTTCCCTGATCATTGCCATACCGGTTATTATCCTGTTCCTTTCCCTGAGCAAATGGTTGGTATCAGGGCTAACTCTCGGAAGTGTGAAAGGTTAATTTCGATTATCTATTTTGACGGTGGAATATGCTGTTTAATATATATAGATAAAAGCTACTAACGGAGGAAATGAAGATGAAACGCACAAAATTACTCTTCGTATTCAGCTTATTGATGGCAATAAGCTCAATATTTGCCTTGCCAAAGCTTGTTGGTACTTTTGCTCAAGCAGGTTTTACCGATTGGGATACAGCAAACGAAAGTTTGAACATGACATCCTTGAATGATACTTTATATGCAGAAACATTGACCCTACCAACTGGAACTTATGCATATAAGGTACTGGACGGTACAGCCTGGACTGATCCGAATTATCCGGGTAACAATCAGAGTATCGTAGTGGATGCATCCACAACCGTGACTTGGATCTGCAACAATGTTGCGCAACTGGTCATGCATAAGGCACCGATCGTAGCAGGGGATTTTCTTTCCCAGATCGGTGGAACAAACTGGGATCCTACTGATGTCCACGGACAAATGACTCTTCTTGATGGTTCGTTTTAC
>Ga0116171_10003856_pt1 | contig 13724 bp, 14 predicted proteins | sample AD_JPNHW2_MetaG_FD_89798 | JGI IMG/M metagenome (GOLD analysis project Ga0116171, IMG submission 89798) | Active sludge microbial communities of municipal wastewater-treating anaerobic digesters from Japan - AD_JPNHW2_MetaG | ecosystem: Engineered > Bioreactor > Anaerobic > Digestate | place...
CAATGCTCAAACTTCTTGAAGGGAGTGTAGTAAACGTACCGCCTCAGGGTGGTCGCAAGCACCCCGAACAAAGAATGATAGCAGTTGACACTAAAAATATCCTGTTTATTTGCGGAGGAGCATTCGAAGGTATTGACCGGAAAATTTCGCAAAGGCTCAACACTCAGGTTGTTGGATACGGAAGCAATAAAAAACTTGAGAAATTAGACAGAAATAACCTTATAAAATATATCGCTCCACAGGATTTAAGAGCTTATGGCCTTATTCCTGAGATTATAGGAAGGCTGCCTGTCTTAACTTATCTTGAGGCACTTGACAAGAAGGCTCTTCGCAGCATTCTCACTGTGCCTAAAAATGCTCTGGTCAAACAATATGTTAAGCTGTTTGAAATGGACGGCGTGAAACTCAAACTGGAGGATGATGTCCTTGACTACATTGTTGATACTGCAATTGAGTATAAGCTTGGAGCCAGAGGTCTGCGTTCCATTTGTGAAGCGATAATGGTAGATGCAATGTTTGAGACTCCGTCGCAAACAAAGAAGACTCTTACGATAAAGCTTGAATATGCGAAGCATAAGATTGATAAGTTCACCGGTTCATTACAGATGTTAAAAGAGGCTTAGGCAATCTCTTCTGCCGGTTTACCTGTGCAATATATAATAGCTGACTCCCCTGTTCCACAGTTTTCCAGTTTGTATTACAAACCTGAGACTGTTTCACAGGGGAGTCAGCTATTTAATTATGTTGTATGATGTTTTGGCAGAAGAGATTACCTTCCGCTGCCTTACGGTTCCAGTTTGTATTACAAACCTGAGGCTGCTTCGCTGAAGTGTGTGCTATTTAATTTTGCCTTGCCTTATTTTGCCGGCTTCTTTGCCAATTCAAAAAAAAGAGGACTACTCTTTTAACATCTAGGTTTATCTTGCCCCGCGAACATTGTTCCCCGGAACTTTGCGTGCATCGGGGATTAGATTATTTGGTAAATTTGCGGAACTATGGAAGATATCAGGATTTCTACGGCTCAGTTTGAGAACCGGTCCGGAGATAAAGAATACAATCTCGGGGTAATTGACAGGCTGGCTGCTGAGGCGGCTGCTAAGGGTTCGGATGTTGTTGCTTTTCACGAATGTTCGGTAACAGGGTATACTTTTGCAAGACACCTTAACAGGGATGAGATGCTCGAATTGGCAGAATTTATTCCGGAAGGCGATTCGGTCAGAGAGCTAACGGCAATTGCCAGAAGAAATAACATTATAGTTTTGGCAGGTCTTTTTGAGAAAGATGCCGGTAATAATCTTTTCAAAGCTTATGTGTGTGTGGATAAGAATGGCCTAATTGCCAAATTCCGGAAACTTCATCCTTTTATTAATCCGAATCTCACCCCCGGCAGCAGTTACTGCATTTTTGATATTAAGGGATGGAAGTGCGGTATATTGATTTGCTACGACAACAATATTGTGGAAAATGTGCGCGCAACAAAACTTCTTGGTGCAGATATCATTTTTATGCCTCATGTAACAATGTGCACACCTTCTGCACGCCCGGGTTCCGGATTTGTTAATCCTTTATTGTGGGAGAGGCGAGGGGAGAATCAGGAATTGCTGAGGAAGGAGTTTGACGGTCCAAAAGGGAGGGAATGGCTCATGAAGTGGCTGCCGTCAAGAGCTCATGATAATGGAATTTATGCCGTTTTTTCTAATCCGATAGGGATGGATGACGACCAGCTTAAAAACGGCTGTTCAATGATTCTTGACCCGTTTGGGAACATTATTGCCGAATGTCGTGCACTCGGAGATGAGGTTGTTTCGGCAGATATTTCAGCCGACAAGCTTACACAGGCAGGCGGGTTCCGATATACAAATGCCCGCAGGCCAGAACTTTATAAAGAGATTATTGGCAAAGAGCACAAATCAGAACAAAAGGTGGCGTGGCTGGAGCCTGATCAGACTTCTCAAAAAGGCAATCACTAATAATATTTACATTGTTCTTACTGTTGAATTTACAGTTCGGACAACAGTTTTTTGAGTTACTATTGCGTAGATGTCTACAACTGCCATAATCTCTTCGTTTAGCCGGTTGTATTCGGCAATGTCATTAGCGGCGCCGGCAGTATCGCCAAGTGCTTCTTTTGTTCTTGATCTGGCGAAAAAGAGATCTTTGTCGTATGGATTCTCTTCAATAGCATCATTGTATATTTTAAGAGCTTTAGGGTAGTTGCCCTTATTGTATTGTTTTTCGGCACCGGGCTTATATTTAGGAGGAGACGAATTGAAATAAATTCTATATCTGAATACAACAAGATATTTCTTACTAATTGGATTATCTCCGTCTTTTGCCGGAACCCATCTTTCGGTTATTCCGTTAACAGCATTCATTGATGTCTTTGACAACAGACCGTTAGGAATATTTTTAATGCCGGGGTTTTCGAGTTTCCCGTCTTTTGTAACAGAAAACGATATTATCACATCTCCTTCATCTGAATTTCTGAGAGCATCATAAGGATATATGACTTTTTTTGCCAGTAGGGAGTCCAGGTTCTTAACGCTATATTGTGCCTTTTGAATCTGGGCATTTAGAGTGAATGACATTAATGCAATTACCGGCACTAATATTAATCTGAAATAATATTGTTTCATGATGCTTTAACTAATTGAAAACGAAAATACTAATAAATAATATATTTCGCAAATCAACAAGCAACCGCCCTTTCTCAGGAATTTCAGATTTTTGATTCAATTCGGGGATTGTTTATTGAAGAGTTGTTTTTTCATGCAACGTTAAGCGAGTTTAAAACATCTAATACATGAAATAGTATTTTAAGATTATCATGAAAAATTTTAGATTGTTTATATTTTTAGCACTTGTTTATTTTTCCCTGACCGGTTGTACCAAAGAGAGTTCTGTTGACAACACCAACATCCTTAGTCAAAAAATATTCTTCCAGTATGAATACGTAAATTATGCCTGGGGCTTCCAGCATCATGGCTGGTTTATTGATTCAACAGGAAATGTATATTCTTATAACCTGCCTGAGAATGATGCCTGGAAAAAAGGTGACGAAAACGGAGTGATTAGTGCATCAGATTTAAACGAAAATTTGTCAAAGGCAAATTTAACAGGCTACAGGATAAATACAGGAGAGCTCGCTTCAAAAGTCGATTTAATAAACAAGGCAAAACTTGGGGAAATAACAGAGCCTGTCTGGGCAGCAGCAGATGCAGGAGCAATGATTTATTCATGCTATACTTACGACTCATCAACAAAGTCTTACAAGAAGATTCTTTTAAAGCAACTGGGCGACTACCGAGCCGACAATAAATCTAAATCCGCTGATTATTTGTACAAGTGGATGGAGTCTGTCAAAGTTCACTTGGTACCATAACTTGACCCATTTGTGATGTAATATTGCGTCAACCAATTTCAGGACGGGACATTGCCAAAACTCAGTCTCCCTGCGAGTTGATAGTATTATTGCATAAACATTACATTGCCACCTAATTGATGAGGGCGATTCGGCCGGACGGAGCGAAGCATAGGAGGACGCACAAGCCAGAAGCAATTAGGTGGCAGTGTGTAAATGACTGAGATAAAACGCAGCTCGCAGCCGGCAACTAGAAAAAAAGGAAAGAGGTTGCTAAAAACGAACTTTAGACAACCTCTTTGAATATTTATATTGAGTAATGCTTATGAAAAGCTTAGCATGCTACTCTGTATAGTACTTATAAAACAACCCTATTGACTCAATTCCTTTATAGAACTGGCTAAGAAGGTAGCTTTCGTTTGGAGAGTGAATAACGTCTCTTTCCAGGCCAAAGCCCATGAGAAGAGGATTTGCATTGAGAATCTGCTGAAGGTCGGCAAGAACCGGGATGCTTCCGCCGCCACGGCTTGGAACAGGCTCTATTCCGTATACTTCATGTATTGCCCTGGCTGCAGATTTATAAACCTTTGAAGAGATTGGGCAAAGGAATCCCTGACCACCGTGATGCGGAGTAACTTTTATTTTAACTCCCTTAGGTGCCAGACTCATAAAGTGTTTTTCAAAGAGCTGGGCAATCTTCTTGTTATCCTGATTTGGAACAAGCCTCATCGATATTTTTGCAAATGCTTTTGAAGGAAGAACAGTTTTTGCACCCTCGCCGGTATATCCTCCCCAGATGCCGTTTACATCAAGGCATGGACGAATTCCTGTTCGTTCCATTGTGGTATATCCCTCTTCGCCGGTAACGGCGTCTATATCAAGAAAATGTTTATACTCTTCTTCGTCAAAAGGAGCTCTTCCAAGCATTTCCCGCTCAGCTTTTGTCAGCTCTACAACATCGTCGTAAAAGCCCTTTATTGTAATTCTTCCCTTATCGTCGATAAGTTTGTCAATCATTCCGGCAAGAACGTTGATAGGATTTGCTATTGCGCCTCCATAGTGGCCGGAGTGAAGGTCCTTGTTAGGCCCGTCAACCTCTACCTCTACGTATGCTAGCCCTCTCATTCCAACATTTATTGAAGGAACTTTTTCGTCTATCATTGTGGTGTCGGATACAAGAATATCGTCACAGGCTAGCAGCTCCTTGTGTTCCATTGCCCACTCAGGAAGGCTCGGAGAACCAATTTCTTCTTCGCCGTCAATTATGAACTTTACATTACACTTAAGCTGATTTGTCTTTACAAGATATTCAAATGCCTTAACGTGCATAAATCCCTGGCCTTTGTCGTCATTTGCCCCGCGGGCGTAAATTGCGCCATCGCGAACCTGAGGTTCAAAAGGGGGAGTTGTCCAAAGGTTAAACGGATCGGCCGGCTGAACGTCGTAATGGGCGTAAACCAGAATGGTTGGCTTTGCCTTATCTATAATTTTTTGTCCGAAAATGACAGGGTGACCCTTGGTAGGATAAACTTTTGCTGTATCGCAACCAGCTGCCAGAAGCAATTGGGCATATTTTGCCGCAGCTTTTTCCATATCCGGTTTATGAGCAGCCATTGAACTTACAGACGGGATGCGCAGTAGTTCAAAAAGCTCCGAAATGAACCGGTCTTTATTTTGGTCTATATATGCTTTCATATATCTAAGTATAATTTACAAAGTATAACGGATTGTGAATCCAAAATTAGGTGCCTTGAAGCCTGTATTCGATATCAGTTGTATTCTTGGATTCCAGTCTGCTGAGAGTGCAATAGGAACATTGGCAAATTTATATTCTACGCCTCCAATTGCATCAAACGAAACCAAAAACTCTTTGCTGTAAAATCCCGCAATATGGACTCCGGCAGAAGCACCGCCGCCTGCATAAAGAGAGAGACCGTCTACATTAACATCAAAGTGGTGCTCGTAATATCCGGCAGCCCTGATTTTCATCTCATCCTGTTTAATTATGTCGATATCAAGAATTGCTTCTACTGCTCCGGGCTTATTTACGAAGTGTTTGATGCTTACACCGAAACTGGTGCCTGTTCTTACGCCAAGTGCAGTTTTGTAACTCTGAGAAAAGGCACTTAAGCCAATAAACAATGTAAATAATACTAAAGTAATTTTTTTCATAATGTTAAAAATAATTTATTGGTCTGTTTTCTAATTCTGTCAGCAAATTGTTTGCCAGCCTGCTTGCTCCTAAACGGAACAGCTCCGGATTGAGCCACTCTTCTCCAAGAATTGTATCAACTATTGCATAATATAGGATTGCATCCTGAGGTGTGGATATTCCTCCGGCCGGCTTAAATCCGACTTTTTTTCCGGTTTTCCGGTAGTGTTCCTTAATTGCCCTGCACATAACAATTGCTGCTTCAGGAGTAGCTGCAGGCTCCATTTTGCCTGTAGAGGTCTTTATAAAATCGGCTCCTGCTTCCATTGCAAGTACAGAAGCTTTTTCGATTGCTTCGGGAGTTGAAAGTGCGCCGGTTTCGAGTATGACTTTTAGGTGAGCCGGGGCAATCGCCTTTTTAATTGATGATATTTCTTTAGCTGCAAGTTCGTATTCTCCTTCAAGAAAATGGCTGAGAGAGAGGACTATGTCTACTTCATCGGCCCCTTTTTCCACTGCAATGCGGCACTCTTGGATTTTAACTTCGAGAAAGCTCTGAGAGCTTGGGAAAACGCCTCCTACAACTGCAACATTAACATCCTGCGAATTAAGATTCTTTTTTACAACTTCTGCAAAATTGGGATAAACACAAATTGCTGCAACCGACGGATACTTTGGATAATTTACCGGAAAATTGTTAACCTTTTCCACCATCTTCTCAATTTTTGATTTAGTATCGGTAGAGTTGAGTGATGTAAGATCCATGTGCCCAATACATGCGGCCAGAATTTCCGGTCTGTTCCATTTCTGAAGGTTCTCTTTTATCTTCTGAAGTTCTTTTTCAATTGTATCCATATTTTTATCTTTCTTCTTTTGTATCAATTATTATTGTAACAGGCCCTTCGTTCACAAGAGAAACTTTCATCTCTGCTCCAAATATACCACTTTTTACCTCTAGGCCCGATGCAATAGCGAGCGTTTTTTTTAATTTCTCATATAGAGGAATGGCAGTCTCGGGACGGGCAGCTTTAATATATGAAGGTCTGTTTCCCTTTTTTGTTTGTGCATGAAGGGTAAACTGGCTGACAAGCAATATTTCGCCGCCTGTGTCCAGAAGCGAGATATTCATTACTCCCTGGCTGTCGTCGAATATCCTGAGATTGACGATTTTTTTTGTGAGATATTCGATATCGGATTCGTTGTCGCTCTCCTCAATACCTACAAGAATCATTAGTCCGTGGCCAATTTTTCCTGTTATGTTTCCTTCAACAGAAACCGACGCCTCCGATACTCTCTGAATAACAACTTTCATATTAATTAACCGCTTATACTAATTCTGTACCCTAGTTCTTTAAGAGGTGCGGTTATTTTCTCCATCTCCTCAACGGATACTTTTTGAAGATTTGCCGCAGGTGTTTCCCTGTCTATTGTGTAGACCATTATCTCACGGGGCTCAATATCTGTAACAAGTTTCCTCCACTCATTTACTTCGGTTTCGGTAGTGTCGTCAATTGCTTTACCTTCAAACTCTCCTCTGAGGAACATTGTCTGTAAAACAAACTTGTTTCTGAACGGTTCAAGGTTCTTCTTAAGACTTTTCAGGGAGTATAAAAATTGGGGTCTGTCTATAATCTGTGTGGTCTCTTCAATTGCCGAGTCAATTTTAAGAATGGGGTTGTCTGTTCTTAGCAAAGCAGCCGCAACGGCAGGTTTGTGAATCTGGCTTGCATTTGAGAGTACGGATACTTTTGCCTCCGGGCAGTATTTTGCTCTCATTTCAAGAGCAAAGTCGATTATTTCGGCAAAATCCGGATGCATAGTAGGCTCTCCGTTTCCTGAAAATGTTATTGTATCTATTTTACCGGTATTTTTTGTATAGTCTCTCAGAGTCGATTCAAGAGCAACTTTTACCTCATCCACAGTGGGCAGTCTATTATCTTCTTTCCCATCTTTATTGAATCCACATTCGCAATAAAGGCAATCGAAACTGCACCATTTTCCGAATCTTGGCAGAAGATTCACTCCCAGAGACGTGCCAAGCCTTCTGCTGTGCACGGGACCGAATATTATTTCATTAAAAAGTATTGTTGACATATCTTTTGTCGTTGTTAAACCAGTCTCACAGATTTACTCTTGCCGGTGAGTCTGCGGTTTTGCCAGTCAATGTTGTCTATAAGCACTACTCCAGGCCTTTTCCCCAGCTCAAAAGTGCCCAGGTCATCCTCTTTCTTGAGGAACTTTGCACCGTTTATTGTAGCCCAGACAAGTATCTCTTCAAGCGGGATACCGGGGAAATATCGGTGAATAGCTAAAATCTCATCTACCATCGAAAGTATTGTGTTGCTGGAAAGGCTGTCCGTCCCCAATGTTATTTTTACCTCTTTTTCTCTAAAAAGGTTGACGGGGGGGAGTGCTCTGTGAATAAAAAGATTCGAAAGCGGACAAATTGCAAGATATAGATTTTCGATTCTTGCAATTGCCTCATCCAAACTTTTTTCGTTTGTGAAAGTATTATGAACCAGTAATATCTGTCCGGCAACCTTTTCTCCGGCCCTTCCAATGGTATCCAAAAAATAGAGTAGGGAAGATTCTCCTGTAACAGGGGGAGTACTTCTCCCTTTACGCTTAAGCTCAAGTGCAATGGGCCCTTTGCCCTTAATGTGCAACTCCTCTTCTTCCCAGCTTTCCTGGTTGTGATATGAAAGGAAGCCGCTTCGGATTCCTTCCTCGCTGACATCTCTGAGCAACTCCCTGCTCATGGAATAACTTGCATGAGGAGTAGGGGACGAATCTATCCCTAACGATTCTGCATGACACGCAAGTTCCCGCACATTCTTTAGGATATTCCCCGCATCTTTGGATTCGGAGCCAAAAACTTCCAAAAATGTTCTTGTGTAAAGTTTTGATTTGGATTTGATTTCAAAGCTTTCGTCGCAATTGGAAATGTCTGCCACAGCCGAAACTCCGCTATTGTAGAGTTTCTTCATATTCGATTCAATCGCTTTTATCCTCTCTTTTTTCTCTACACTGGTCCTCTGCTCGTTTATCTGATGAACAAACCCGGCCATGCCGGAATCCTGAGAAAAACTCCCTTCGAGGTGTGAAAGTTCAATATGGCAATGTGAATTAACAAACCCGGGGCAGATGATTCCGTTATAGAATTCAGTACTTTCGCTTTCGGAATCAAGTTCTCCGATTTCAGTTATGCGGCCATCGTCATTTAAGCATACGTATCCCCGTTGAATCGGTTTGGAGCTTATCGGGAAGAGATACTGGGCTGCTATTTTTCTCATAATCTAAAAAAGGTTTCTGATTGGTTTGTATATTGTTTTTCCACCAGACCGGCGATAATGGGGCATCGAATTTTACAAGAGATGTGTCTGTGAGGGCATCTGTCCACTTTGGCATTCTCGCCGGAAGGTATATCCACCGTAATGCTCTTGTGCGCGAATCGGGAGCTTCATCATTTACGCCGGGCATAATAGTTCTCTCCATTACGGCAATGAGTGAATCCCGGGACCTTTCCTGTTTATATTCGGCATCTGCTCTCCCCATCTCATCCTGAAGAATCTGTTTTGCTCCGAGGTAAATCGCTCTGAGTTTTGCAGGTTGTTCTACGTAATAATTTATGGTATAAATAAAATCCTTTGTGGTATAACCGTATTTATTGAAAATAGGCTCATAAAGGAATGAGCTGTCAACTGCCCGCACAAGCTCCTGGTTTGTGTTGATATACCTGTCCGAAATATAGATTTCTGCTATAATTTTTGACAGTTTTTGCTTGGGAATCCTGCTCTCCCCGCAGGAGGTGAATATCAACAAAGAAATCAGTAATGCTTTTAATAGTCTCATTGCGGGTTTTTATGAGATGCAAAGTTAATTTTTATTATTATTTTTGCCTAATTATTGGCAGCAGAAGATGTATTTAAACCCACCAAAATTTTTAAGAAAACTCTTTCCCTCCTTTATCTGGAGTTTTGATAATGAAACTGATGGGATATATCTCACCTTCGATGACGGTCCAAGACCGGAAGTTACTCCGTGGATTCTTGATCAACTCGACAGATATAATGCCAAGGCTACTTTTTTTTGCATAGGCAAGAATGTTGAGCTTTATCCGGAACTGTATCAGGAGATATTAAGAAGAGGGCACGCAGTTGGCAATCATTCATACAGCCATGTTAAGGGATGGGGAATGGAAACAGGATTATACGTAAGAGACATTGACACTGCATCCGATCTTATCCATTCAAACCTTTTCCGCCCGCCTTATGCGCGAATAGGTCCCAATCAGGCAAGAGTTCTTAGCGAGAGATATAAAATTGTGATGTGGAATGTTGTAAGCAGGGACTATAGCAAAAGAGTATCCGGTCGCAAATGCGTGAAAAATGTACTTCCACACCTTAAACCAGGTGCTGTTATTGTTTTTCATGACTCAATAAAGAGCTCCAAAAACTTATGGTATGCACTTCCCAGAGTTCTGGAAGCAATTAAGGCGAAAGAATACAGATGTAAAAAGATAGAAATTTAAATGATAAAAGCACTCATTATTGGTTCCGGAGGAAGAGAACATGCGCTTGCATGGAAACTGAGCAGCAGTCCGCTGCTGGAGCAGTTGTACTGTGCGCCGGGAAATCCAGGAACAGCAAAAATGGCAATCAATCTGGATATAAATATTAAAGATTTTGCCCAGATTAAGAACGCAGTTCTGGAGAATTCCATCGGTATGGTTGTTGTTGGTCCGGAAGATCCGCTTGTAAACGGATTGCGGGATTTTTTTGAAAACGATTCTCAACTGAAAGATATAGTATTTGTAGGTCCCGGAAGAGAAGGAGCGAAACTTGAAGGAAGCAAGGACTTTGCAAAATCATTTATGCACAGGTGGAATATTCCAACAGCTGCCTACAGGAGTTTCGACTCAGATAAACCCGAAGAGGCGATTGATTTTCTACAAACACTTAAACCTCCGTTCGTTATTAAGGCAGACGGACTTGCTGCCGGGAAGGGTGTTATAATAGCAGATAACCTGCAACTTGCCAAAGATGAACTAAGAGCAATGATGGGAGGAAAGTTTGGTGAAGCCGGGAAAAAAGTAGTGATTGAAGAGTTTCTCAACGGAATTGAATTGTCGGTTTTTGTCCTTACAGACGGGGATAATTACCTCATATTGCCTGAAGCGAAGGATTACAAGAGAATAGGAGAGGGTGATACCGGGCTGAACACAGGCGGTATGGGTGCTGTTTCCCCCGTTCCTTTTGCAGGAAGCGAATTCATGAAAAAAGTTGAAGAGAGAGTTATCAAGCCAACAATCTCAGGATTAAGGGCCGATGGTATTAAATATCAGGGTTTCATTTTTATTGGGCTGATGAATTGCGGAGGAGACCCTTATGTAATTGAATACAATGTAAGAATGGGGGACCCCGAGACTGAAGCGGTTGTCCCAAGAATAAAAAGCGACCTTCTTTCTCATTTTGCCGCTCTGGGACGTGGAGAACTTTGCAATGAAAAAATGTTACACTCGTCCGGAACATCATTGACAATAGTTGCCGTTTCCGGCGGATATCCCGAAGAGTATAAAAAAGGTTATAAAATTACCGGAACAGAGGAATTAAAAGATTCATTATTGTTCCATTCCGGAACTGCACAACTGTCCGGGGATATAGTAACAAACGGAGGACGGGTTCTTGCTCTGACGGTAAACGCTAAGGACATTGCTTCTGCAAGAGAAATTGCATATTCTCAGATTGAGAAGGTAAATTTTAATGGAATTTATTTTAGAAGAGACCTGGGTCTTGATCTTATAAATTTCTCAAAATAAAAGCATTATGAAAAAGAGAGGATACAACTTTGTGGCTAATCCGTTATTTCTCGGATTGCTGTTGGTTCTTCTCTGTTTGTCTGCACTGTATGCCCCCGACAAAAGCTTTACAAGTGAATGGATACCAATTCTGATATCATTTTTTGACACCTCTTTTTATACAAGGGAAATTTCCATAATTCTGTCGTCTCTTGCTATTGGCTTTACTGCAATATCCCTTTATTTTATCGGATTGAATATGCTTGGAACAGGAAAAAATAAATTTATCCTGCCTTTGTTGTTCCTAATATTTGTATTTATCTCTCCCGAATCGATATATTTTTCCGGAAGCTCTTTTGCCGCACCGCTTTTTTTATGGTCAATCTATTTTACAATCCGGTCAAAAAAGAGTGACCTTAACTGCTTCATTGCAGGTTTTCTTATTTCACTTTCGTTGCTTTTCGACCCTCATACTGCTCTCCTCATCCCTCTGGTACTATACTATATTTTTATCTCCAGAGGATTTTCATTAAGAACTGCAGTATATATCATTACTTCTATTCTTATCCCCCTGATTTTTCTGTTCTCTCTGAGGTATCTTCTTTTTCAGGATGCTACTTTGTTTGCAGAGTTACTCATAACGGAACTGATTAAGATTTCAACCTTCGAATTTACCCTTGAAAGTGTAGCTGAATTTACTATTATCGCGGCTTTTGCAATTATTCTCTTATCGGCAGTTGCCCATATACTTTCGGAAAGGGGAAGGTATGGAATAATAAAATCCATAGCGTATACCAGGTTTATTATGCTTTTATTGTTTTGTATATTAATCCTTTTTCTTTACCCCGATGCTGAAGGCAGTCTGTCTACCATTATTGCTGTTCCGGCTTCAGTTGTAGCCTCGGAATATCTTGTAAACTATGAGAAAAGCAATAAGCACCATATTCAGTTCCTAATTCTGATTATGTTGATAATAGTCAACAGAATAGCCGATTTTATCTAATATTAATTATATCATGAAAATTAAGACCACGCTTCTATTTGTAACAGTGTTACTTTTTATCTCGTTCAATCAGGCATTTTCTCAAACGGAGTTCAGAAAAGGTAGCGTTATTACAAAAGACGGGGTTACAATATCCGGTAATGTAGACTACCGGGGAGATGTTTTAATGTCAAATATCTGTACGTTTCAAAACACTACGACCGGCGAAATTGTTAAATATTCTCCTGATGACCTGAAAGCATATTACTTTGAAAATGGTAAATACTTTGTACCCAAAGACATAAATGGAACTAAAAGTTTTTTTCAGCTACTTTTTGAAGGTCCGGTAAATATCTATTTTTCAAAAAGCACCGGAGAAGATCTTTATTATATAGAAAATGCGACTGACGGTCTCTCTCCTTTACCATATAAAATGCGTTCATTCAACAGCGAAGGGATAACTGTTTCCCAGCCAACAACGGTACATCAGGGAACGCTTCTCCACTACATGAAAGATGCTCCGGAACTTTCTGAAAAAATCAATAAAATGGGAAGGCCGGTAGATAAAACGCTTGTGAATCTGGCAAAGGAATATACAAGGAGTGTAACAAAAGGGGATAATTTTAAGGTCTTTCAATACAACAAATCAACATTTAAATTTAAAATAGAACCTGTTGCCGGATTGATTTCCTTTTCCGGTTATGAAAAAGTATTTAAAGAAGACGATTATTCTTATCAGCCGGAGCAGATGGCAAAGAAGAAAAGTATCATTGCAGGGGCCTTTCTTAATATGTGGATTCCCGGTGGTAATGAAAAGCTTTATCTTCGCACCGGTGTATTGTTTTCAAAAGGAGCGGTATACCATTATGTTTATATTATTGAAGGAGGCGAAGGGGTGAGAGTTACTCAGGAAAGAAACATTGTAAAAATTCCCCTGATGATTGAATATATTTATCCCAAAGGGATTTTCAGGCCAAAATTCGGATACGGCGTAACCCTGGCATCGCCTTACACGGTTTCTACAACAGCAATGGCCGGATTTGACATGAAGATAAGCAAACACATATCGTGGAGTACGAATGCAGATTTTGATTTTTATCCCCTGGGCTCAATATTTTTTATTCCCAAAAACTTCCTGTCTGTTTCTGTCCTGACCGGGATTTCAATATCCCTGTAATACCTATAACACCTCAGTAGGCGTAGACCTGCGACGAAGGAGCACCTATTTTGACGCTCATGCTGTTAACAATAAACGACTTACTAAAAAGGATGGCATCTATGATGCCATCCTTTTTAGTAACAGTCTCTTTATGAGCAATATGACTCGGTCAAAAATGCAAGAAGCAAGGTCTCCGGCGGCGAGTCGAAAATCTCTTTGTACTCTCTTAATTCTTCCAACCAATTTCGGAGGGCGATTCGGCCGGAACGAGCA
>Ga0116171_10003858_pt1 | contig 13720 bp, 9 predicted proteins | sample AD_JPNHW2_MetaG_FD_89798 | JGI IMG/M metagenome (GOLD analysis project Ga0116171, IMG submission 89798) | Active sludge microbial communities of municipal wastewater-treating anaerobic digesters from Japan - AD_JPNHW2_MetaG | ecosystem: Engineered > Bioreactor > Anaerobic > Digestate | place...
ACGTCGTTCAGATGTACCCGGGGATAATTGAGTACGCCATTACAAGCATTTCTGATATGAAGATCTCATTATTTGCTCGTAGAGCATAAGATTTTATGATGGTGGTCTAATCAAGAAAATCAAATAACTACCTGGCATCATATTAAATTTCATTTATTTACGGAAATAAATTTTTCTAATGTTAAACATGATTTTATCCTTATCCTCTACGAGGAATGAAATCATTTAATATGCTGTTATTCTACAATTCCATAACCCCTACGGGGTATGAAATGTCTGCAAGGGAATTAAACTGTGTGGTAAAACAAATCAAGACAACCACGTAATTGTTGTGGTTGATTGTTCCTGTTATTTTTACTTCGTTCAGATGTACCCGGGGATTATTGAGTACGCCATTCTGAGCATTCCTGATATGTTGATTTCATCTTTTGCTCGTAGAGCATAAGATATTATAGAACAGGTCGTTAATCGTTATTATTTCCTCGTAGAGGATAAGGTTTCTGAAATAAGGTTATATGAATGATCTATCCAGCTGAGGATCTCGCTGTCGCGGATAGTGCCGTCGATAAACACACTGTTCCAATGTTTTTTGTTCATATGGTACCCGGGGGTCACCGATACGTACTTCTCCCTCAGCTCAAGTGCAAATTCCGGATCACATTTCAGGTTAATGGACAGAGGCCCGTCGAGGTTTGCCAGAACAAAAATCTTTCCGGATCTCTTGAATACCAGGGTGTCGTCGCCGAATGGGAAAGATTCTGTAACATCATCTTTTGCAATGCAGTAATTACGAAGCATTTCTATATCCATCTGTTTCTTATCTTAAAGTCGGATAGAAAGCATCCGGGATATGTTCTATTTTATTAACTCCTTCAGATACAATCACTATAATTACATCGAAGCGGCTCTCCCTTGAGATATTATTCCAGGAAATATACTTTTCGGCACAAAGAATTATAGATCTCTGTTTTTCGCGGTTGACTATATCACCCACAGGAATAAGGAGCTCCTCGGTCCTTGTTTTAACTTCTGCAAACACCAGGAAATCCTTGTTCTCGGCTATAATATCAACCTCATGTCTGCCGAATGTCCAGTTTCTTTTAATGATCCTGTAGCCTTCTTTCTTCAGGTATTCAGCTGCAAGGTCTTCGCCCAGTTTACCCAGATCGTGCGATTCAGCCATATCATATTTCAATAAGCTTGTTCTTAATGGCAAAAAGTATCAGGCTGGCAGTGTTCTTTGAGTTCGTTTTACCAAGAAGGTTGGCCCTGTGCTTGTCGACAGTCCTTTTACTGATAAACAGAGTATCGGCAATCTCCTGGTTGGAAAGGCCTTCGCAGATCTTTGCCAGGATCTCTTTTTCTCTCCTGGAAAGGTTTGCCGACTTTGTCTCCTGTTCACGATGTTTGATCTTCTGGATGACATGATAAAGGAGCTCTTGTGAAAAAAAGCTTCCTCCCTTCATTACTGTCACTATTGCCTCTTTTACCTCCGAGATATCTGAATCTTTAAGAAGAAAGCCCTTTGCACCGGCATCGACCATTTTATAGTAATATTCTTCTTCCCCGTACATCGAAAGGGCTATAACGCATATTCCCTGGTTTAAACTGCCTACTTTCCTTGTTGCTTCTATGCCGTCCATTTCCGGCATATTGATATCCATCAGTATAACATCTGTTTTTGTTGTCCTGAGCAGCTCGATCAGCTCAGCGCCGTTTGAAGCTTCACCGGCAACCTCAAATTCGGGGAATGAACTTAGCAATATTTTCAAGCCGTTCCTGAAAAGCTGGTGATCGTCGGTGATTATAATACGTATTTTTTCCATCTGCTACTGGTTCATTTTAATCAGAACGCTGGTTCCTTTGCCGGGAGTGCTCTCGAGAACAAAAACCCCGCCGACAGTCTTAACCCTGGTCTCTATATTTGAAAGTCCCATTCCCCGGCCATCATCTATATTGAGAGTTGACATGTCGAAACCGCGTCCATTGTCATTAAACTGCAAAGTAATGAATTTTTCAAGCTTGTTCAACTCAATATCGATCCTGGATGCCCCTGAGTGACGGATAGAGTTATTAATCAGTTCGCATACAGCCCTGTACATGACAACCTCCTTGTCGTTCTCGAGCCGTTTGTTTTCCATATTCGACTTGAAATCTATTTCTACTGTGCCTGTAAGATTAATCTTGGAGACAAAAGCGCTTACGGCGCTTGCCAGCCCGAAATTTGACAATACATGCGGACTCATATTGTTAGAGATGTCCTTGATTGAGCTTATTGCCTCATTAACAAGGTGATTGGTGTTGCTGAGGATTTCAATGCCGGAAGGATCGGTTACCCTGTCCTTAAGGGAGGAGAGAGACATTTTTACAGTAGAAAGAATAGGACCGAGCCCGTCGTGAAGGTCTTTTGCAAACCTCTTCTTTTCTTTTTCCTCGGTAGTTATCACAGCATTGAGAACCTTCCTTTCTGTTCTCAGTCTTTCAATTTCTGCCCGTTTCAGTGAATAGAATATTTCCCTGATAAGGATAACGCCTACAATTATCAGAAAGGATATAACAACCCCGAGCCATTCATCTATCATAAGCCAGAGATGTGAGGGGGTACCTTCGAAGTAGAGCTCAAAGAGCTGGATGATCTTGCGCACTGCCATAAACACAAAGGCAACTGAAAGGAGAATCCACGACAGCCTGTAACGTGTGAGTTTGATCAGCCCGAGGGCGAAGGAAGCAGCTATTATCTGCAGCACTATCGAAATGATGAGGGCAACAAGTCGAACCATGACGGGAGGGAATTAAACCACAAAAATAGGTGTAATTATTTTATGGCGCAATGGCGCAACGGCTCAACGGTGCAATGGCTCAGCGGCGCAACGGTTCAACGGCACGAAGGAATTGCACCATTGAACCTTTTTCCTACCTTTGACAGCTTAAGATTTGTATGAGATATATCTATAATATCGGGATATTGATTTACAGAACCGCTGCATGGCTTTTTACTCCCTTTAACCCGAAGGTGCGTCTCTGGTTTCGCGGGCAGCGACAATGCTGGGACTTCCTCGAAAGAAAAGTCATAAGGGGCGAAAGATATATATGGATACATTGTGCATCTCTCGGTGAATTTGAGCAGGGACGGCCTGTAATTGAGGCAATAAAGAAAGATAAGCCCTGGTATAAGGTTGTCCTGACATTTTTTTCACCTTCCGGGTATGAGATAAGGAAAGAGTGGCCGCTGGCAGACGTAATCTGTTATCTTCCGGCTGATACGCCCTCAAATGCAAGGAGATTTATCAGCCTGGTCAACCCCGAAAAAGTTATTTTTGTAAAGTATGAGTTCTGGAATAACTATATCACTGAGTTGAACAGCAGGAAGATACCCTTGTTCCTGATATCAGGTATTTTCAGGCCCGGCCAGCATTTTTTCAGGTGGTATGGAGGTTTTTTCAGATCCATCCTGAGAAAATTCACAAGGATATATGTCCAGGATAAGGCTTCGATGGAGCTTTTAGGTGCTGCCGGTCTTGATAATTATTCCTTTGCAGGCGATACGCGATTCGACCGCGTATTGCAGATTGCCTCAGAGGGAAGGGTTATACCGCAGATTGAATCATTCAGGGGGCGTGAAAGGATCTTTCTGGCAGGGAGCAGCTGGAAGCCGGATGAGGATATAATAATAAGGTATATAAATAAATATCCAGGTAAACTTAAATGGATCTTTGCTCCTCATGAGATCGGAGAAGAAAACATTTCCCGGCTTGAGAGGATGCTCACCGTGCCTGCTGTGCGTTTTTCGGCATATACCCCGGAAGCAGCCAGTGCCCGGGTAATGATAATTGATAATATCGGGATGCTGTCATCGGCTTACAGGTATGCATTTCTTGCAGAAGTGGGAGGCGGATTCGGTAAGGGCATTCACAATGTACTGGAGGCCGCATGCTGGGGTGTTCCGGTTGTTTTCGGTCCTGAACATAAGAAATTCAGGGAGGCTGTAGGCCTGATTAAAGAGGGAGGGGCAGCATCGTTCAGTGATTATGAAGGATTTGAGGCTCTTCTGGATGGCTGGCTCGGGAATGAAGATCATTATCGGCGAAGCTCTGAAATAGCCAGGGAATATGTTAAAAATAACAGCGGGGCAACAGGCCTGATAATGACAGAAATCGAATGAATTATATTAACATCCCTCGCTCATAACTTGTTAATAACAAAACCACTCTGAATTCGACTGATTTTTTTAAAGAGCTGTAACTTCAACAGCCCGGATTTATGCATTATTGGTTTTTGTAAACATCATATAATCAGTTATATATCAGTAAGAGAATATATTTAAACCTTAATCCTAATATTTATGATGAAACAAATTAAGCTTTTATTTTCGATGTTGTTGTTTCTTGCCGTTTCCACAGGGATATACGGACAGGTAACAACCTCATCAATGAGTGGTAAAGTGAGTGACACCAATGGAGAAGCTCTTGTAGGGGCAACTGTTGTTGCAACTCATGTACCTTCAGGTACCAGGTATGGAGCTACGGCAAATAATCAGGGCCAATATTCCATTCAGGGTATGCGTCCTGGTGGTCCTTATTCAGTCAATGTAAGTTTCATTGGCTACAAAACCCAGAGTTACACTGAGATTACCCTGATGCTCGGAGAAAATACAACACTGAACTCGACCATGGCATCAACCATGACCGAGATGACCGAGGTTATCGTGGTTGGTACCGCGACATCAAAATTCAATACCACGCAAACCGGCGCAGTGACGAATATCACGAATTCCCAGATAGCCAATATGCCTACGGTAAGCCGCAGTATTATTGATGTTACCCGCCTTTCACCCTACGGAGGGAATGGAATGAGCTTTGTAGGCTCTGATGGTCGTACGGCTAACTTTACAGTAGATGGAGCGAATTTCAACAACAACTTCGGGTTGAGTTCTGCTCTGCCCGGTGGAGGCAACCCAATTTCTATTGAATCTATCGAAGAATTACAGGTTGTAATCGCTCCATATGATGTTCGTCAGACTAACTTTATAGGTGGTGGTGTAAACGCTATTACAAAATCCGGTACAAATACTTTTAAAGGCAGCGCCTATACTTATCACAGAAATGAAAACATGCGCGGTGATGCTGTTAATGGCATGCAAATCGCAGGTGCGCGTGCTGTTGACCGCAATACATCTTATGGTTTTACTTTTGGCGGACCTGTTTTCAAAAACAAATTGTTCTTATTTGTAAACGGTGAAATGGCTAAAACACCAACCGTTGTCAATCGTTGGAGAGCATCAACGGATGGTGTCGCTGATGCCAACAATTATATTTCACGCACAACAGAAAGCGATCTTCAGACAGTTTCTGATTATGTTAACAGCAGGTATGGATATAATACGGGATCGTTTACAAATTTCCCTGCTGATGAAAACAACTACAAGCTTCTTGCGAGGTTGGATTGGAATATAACAGACAAACATCATCTGGCCCTGCGTTATAACTACACAAAAAACCTTTACTGGAGCTCTCCAAATGCTTCATCTATGGACGGAGGTACCCGTATGTCTGAGGCAAGAATGTCACAAGCCTCAATGTCTTATGCAAACTCCATGTATTCTATGAACAATCTTGTTCATTCATTCTCATTTGACTTAAACAGCCGATTGTCCGATAACTTATCTAACCAGCTTCTGGCAACATTCTCAAAACTTGACGATGTCCGCGGATCTACTTCCGACGAATTCCCTTTCATCGATATTTTGAAAGACGGACAAGCCTATATCTCTTTGGGGTATGAGCTTTTTACCTGGAACAATGCTGTTCACAACAACGTATTGAATATCAAAGACGAACTGACACGCTATTTAGGCAATCATAAACTTGTAGCTGGGATAGCTTACGAATACAAGATGGCAGATAATGCTTATATGCGTAATGGTACAGGATACTATCGCTACACAAGTCTTGACAGCTTCTTAAACGAAGAAACACCTGAAATTGTAAACTTAACATATGGTTATGATGGAGAGAGCAATCCTGCAGCTCGCATAAGAACAAATAAAATTGGAGTTTACGGGCAGGATGACTGGAGGGTTAATACAAATTTCAAACTTTCTTATGGACTACGTATCGATGGGCTTTTCTTCGATAATAATGATCTGATGACAAACCAGGCTATTTATAACCTTGATTATTCCGGTCGTAATATCGATACTGGTGAATGGCCTTCAGCAAATCTCATATTCTCTCCACGCATAGGTTTTGTGTGGGACGCATTTGGCGACAAGAGCCTGAAAGTTCGTGGAGGTACCGGTCTTTTCTCGGGTAATTTACCGCTTGTATTCTTCACCAATATGCCTACCAACGGTGGAATGGTACAGTATCAGGCACAGATAAATGCGGCGAACGCAACAACAAGAGGTTTCACAATGGATGAATTTGCCGGCGGTCTCGTAACTGATGGTGGCGGAAATGCTACTACAGCTGCACTTTATGATAAGTTAATTTCATTGGGATATCCTTCAACGATTTCTCCCGAAGATGGTACTATTCCTTCTGCTGTTAACGGTGTAGATCCAAAATTCAAAATGCCGCAAGTATGGAAATCGTCAATTGCTGTTGATTATGCATTCAAAACATCTTTCCCATTATCGGTAACGATAGAAGGAATTTACAACAAAACAATCAACGGCGTTTCTATTTCTGACTGGAGTATTCCAAATGTTGGAGGTTTCGCCCGTTTCAACGGTGTTGACAATCGTCCGATCTATCCTGCCGGTTATCGTACCAACACAAAAGCCTTTATGCTCGAAAACACAAGCCTCGGTTATGGCTGGTCTGGCAACATTACTCTCAATGCTCAACCGGCAAAATGGCTCAGTTTGATGGTTGCCTATGCACACACGGTTGCCAAGGATGTTACCGGTATGCCTGGGTCGGCTGCAGAATCTGCGTTTACATACGTGCCCACAGTGGAAGGTCCCAACTTCATCAGATTGCATAATTCCCAATACAACACACCCGATCGTCTGGTGACTTCGCTTACTGCCCGCGACAACAGCGGTAATCACTATAGCCTTATCTATGAAACATGGCTTGGTGGAGCTAACTACTCATACATGATGGTTAACGATATCAACAGTGACGGTTACAACTACGATGCAATCTATATTCCAACCGACGGTGATGTGGAAAGCAATCAATTCCGGTTTATTTCGGCAGACGACCAAACCCGCTTTATGGACTATGTTCATGCCAACAGTTATTTGAAAAATCACCAGGGGAAATATGCAGAGCCCTATAGCGTTTACTCTCCCTGGGTTCATCGCGTTGACTTTGGCTACAAACACGATTTTGTTTTTAATACAGGCAAAGACAAACATACTCTTCAACTTAGCCTCGATCTCAAAAATGCGCTGAACCTGTTTAACTCTGAATGGGGCGTCGCCAAATATCTGAATCCGGCAATCGGTTCGGAAGCTCGTATCCTCAAATATGAAGGTGTGGATGCTGAAGGAGTGGCTACATTCTCGACACCTTCTTCAATCAAAGGTGGTACCAAAACATTCACGCCAAGCTACTCATTAGGTCAGTGCTGGTATGCTTTAGTAGGCATCAAATATATTTTCAACTAATAAAAAGTACAGACTATGAAATTGAAATATCTATTCCCATTATTCATCGCGGCAGTTGCCTTGATGGTAAGCTGTGACGATGAAATCTCTGTGACGCTTCTTGATGAAATTCAGGTATCGTCGTCCTACGTGTCTATCCCGGTAGAGGGTGGTTCTACATCCATAACCGTAACAGCTAATGATAGCTGGACAGTAGAGAGCAATTTGCAATGGCTGACTATCTCTTCAACCACTGGCACTGCCGGTGATTCAGAGCTTACGTTTTCAGCTTCATCTACCTTGAATGGTCGCACCGGAGAGGTAAAAATTCAATGTGGAGGCAAAACGCAGAGAGTAAACATCATCCAGGGCCTGGCAAAAATTGAATCTGCCACCTGTGCGGAGGTAATTGCCGGACCAAACGACAAGACCTACCAGGTAACCGGGGTTTGTACCTCAATAGACAATACAACTTATGGTAACTGGTATTTAAAGGATGCAACAGGTTCCATATATATCTATGGTACTCTTGATGCGAAGGGCGCTACGAAAAACTTTTTAAGTTTAGGACTTGAAGTAGGGGATGGAGTAACTGTTCAGGGACCAAAAACTACCTACGGAACCACGGTGGAATTGGTAAATGTAACGGTTATCAAAATTTCTAAATCACTTGTGAAAGTTGATTCGGTAGCAAACGCAACGCTTCCTCAGGAAGGTGGTGAATTTATTGCATACCTTACCTGCAAAGGACAGGGCGTATCGGTAGACATTCCTGAAGATGCCGCATCCTGGTTGTCAATTTCCTCCATCCAATCGGCAGGAACCAGTACTGTTGTGAAATTCAAAGCCAATGCCAATGCAGGCGGAGACCGCAAAACCACACTCACATTCCATACCACTGACGGGACTAAGGACTATTCTGCACAGACAATTCTTAACCAGAAAGGAGCGATTATAAATGCATCTGTTGCCGAGTTTATTGCGGCTGCAGTCAGCACTGCACAACAATATCGTGTGAAAGGTGTTATTACCAGTATTTCCGATGCCACAACCGGCAAATTGAACATCAGAGATTTCTCAGGTGAGGTATATGTTTATAAAATTGTTGATTTTGCCACAAAAGGCCTTAAAGTAGGTGACATTATTACGATTGTCGGAACACGTGGCGCATATAGTGGAACTCCTCAGGTAAATGGTGCCGTTCTGGAAAGCTCTATTTCTGTAACTGCGGCAACCATTGCAGAGGTGCTGACTAAACCTGACGATGCCAGTAAATACTTTATGGTAACCGGTGTAATTACATCGATTACCAGTACTACATATGGTAATCTTTATTTTGAAGCCGGAGGCAGTCAAATCTACGTGTACGGCTGTTATCCGGGTTATGGTGCTACAGGCGACTTTAGAAAAAACCTGATAACTACCAAAGGCATTAAAGTGGGAGACCAACTGACGGTTATCGCACCAAAGGGTTCCTTTGGCGGAGTACCACAGCTTTCAAATAGTTTTTATTTCAGCCATGTAAGTGCGAAGTAAGGATTGTGATACACAGCATAATCTGTGTGAGAGATAATAAAAGGGGCTGTCTCAAAGCGAGGCAGCTTTCTTTTTTATCATAAGACACCCACTTTTTTTCCCTCAGATGATGGTTAATTTCTTTTCGGAATACAACCATCAGATAATTAATCACTTTACAACAAGAAAAAAAATCTGTAATCGAGGGATGTTTGTAAAACACAGATAATCAGGCGATAATGTACGGTTAATAACTACCCTCTCAAATGTTAATAAACTTAAAAATTTTGTCTTGCATTGAGTTTTACGCTTGTCTAATTTAGCAAATACCCGCTTAAAAAATCAGTGGCCGTTTAATCTCATTATAATCAGAGAATAACAGTTTTTTAATTCAAACTATGGAAGAACTTTTTGTCCAGGAATCGCCTCTTGCATCTGAAAAAGCAGAAGTAATAAAGCAAAAGACCGAAGCACAGAAAAAAAATGGTGGTAAAGAAAAAACAAAGTCAGATGAAGAGGTGAAGGAGAGAGTTGTCTATTCACACGACGAAGCTGTTGAAGCAAGCATCCGCTATTTTAACGGCGATGAACTTGCAGCAAGGGTCTGGGCAAACAAATATGCACTCAAGGATTCATTCGGAAATCTCTATGAGAAGACGCCAGATGATATGCATCACCGGCTGGCAAGGGAGATTCACAGGGTTGAACTTAAATATAAGAATCCACTTCCCGAAGAACTGATCTACGAAGTTCTTAAGGATTTCAAATATATTGTTCCGCAGGGAGGTCCGATGACAGGCATCGGAAACGATTACCAGATAGCCTCACTGTCAAACTGTTTTGTAATCGGCAATGACGGGAATTCCGATTCCTACGGCGGGATCATGAAAATCGACCAGGAACAGGTACAGCTGATGAAACGCCGCGGAGGTGTCGGTCACGATCTTTCCCATATAAGACCTAAAGGAACACCTGTCCTGAACAGCGCCCTTACATCAACAGGCGTCGTCCCGTTTATGGAACGCTATTCAAATTCAACACGTGAAGTAGCCCAGGACGGAAGAAGAGGCGCCCTGATGCTATCAATATCGATTAAGCATCCTGATTCTGGAAAATTTATCGATGCAAAAATGGAATCTGGTAAAGTGACCGGGGCAAATGTGTCGGTAAAAATAACAGATGAATTCATGAAGGCTGTCGAGGGAAAAACTAGTTTCCGCCAGCAGTATCCGATAGTTTCAGATAATCCGAAGTTCTCAAACGACATTGATGCAAATCAGCTCTGGACCAAGATCATCCATAATGCCTGGAAATCTGCCGAGCCCGGTGTCCTCTTCTGGGATACCATAATCAGGGAGAGCGTCCCCGACTGCTATGCTGATCTTGGTTTCGCCACAGTATCGACAAATCCATGCGGGGAGATACCATTATGCCCTTACGATTCATGCCGTCTTCTTGCTATCAACCTTTACAGCTATGTAAAAGATCCTTTTACAAAAAACGCTGCATTCGACTTTGAACTCTACAAGGAGCATGTAGGCCTGGCTCAGCGTATGATGGACGACATCATCGACCTTGAGATGGAAAAGATTGATGCGATACTTGCAAAGATCGATGCCGACCCTGAAGTGGATGAGCTGAAAAGGGTGGAGAGAAATCTCTGGAAGAATATCAGAAAGAAGTCAGAAGAGGGAAGAAGGACAGGAATAGGAATAACCGCCGAAGGTGACATGCTGGCAGCGCTGGGATTAAGGTATGGCAGTGAAGAGGCAACGAATTTTTCTGTTGATGTGCATAAAACACTGGCCCTCGAAGCATATAAATCTTCAACATATCTCGCAAAGGAAAGAGGTCCCTTTACGATCTATGATTCGGAACGCGAGAAAGAGAATCCTTTCATTTTACGTATGAAAGAGGCTGATCCGGTAATGTACAGCAACATGGTTAAATTCGGAAGAAGGAATATTGCCCTGCTGACAATAGCCCCCACGGGAACAACCAGCCTGATGACACAGACTACTTCCGGGATAGAGCCTATATTTTCGGTATTCTACAAACGCCGCAGGAAAGTAAACCCCAATGATAAGGATGTTAAAGTTACCTTCAGGGATGAAGTCGGCGACTCCTGGGAAGAGTTCTATGTATTTCATCATAAATTTGTCGACTGGCTCAAAATAAACGGCTATGATCCTGAAACTCTGAGGTCGATGAGCAATGACGACATCGAAAAAATAATAGCCCGGTCTCCCTATTACAAGGCAACTGCCAATGATGTCGACTGGATCGCCAAGGTTAAAATGCAGGGTGCCATCCAGAAATGGGTCGACCATTCGATAAGTGTGACAATAAACCTTCCGTCCGACGTTAAAGAGGAACTGGTCAGCGACTTGTACCTCACAGCATGGAAATCGGGATGCAAAGGAGCAACAGTTTACCGCGACGGATCACGAGATGGTGTCCTGATTACAGGAAAGCCGGAGACGACAAGGGAGAGACCTAAACGTCCGAAAGTACTCGACTGCGATGTGATTAGATTCAACATTAACGAGGAAAAATGGGTTGCTTTTGTCGGACTGAAAGACGGGAAGCCATATGAGATCTTCACAGGTATGGCCGATGAAGAAATATTTCCGATACCCAGGAGTATTGTAAAGGGACAGATCATAAAAACCCGTAACGAAGAAGGAAAGACACGTTACGATTTCCAGTATACCGACAAGTATGGGTATAAGAAAATAATTGGAGGCCTGTCGCATACCTTCCAGCCTGAATTCTGGAACTATGCCAAGCTGATATCAGGCGTACTGAGGCACGAGATGCCGATAGCCGATGTTGTCAACCTTGTCCAGTCACTGAACCTCGACAGCGAATCGATCAACAACTGGAAGAACGGCGTTGAGCGTGCGCTGAAAAAATATATTCCTAACGGCACCAAAGCCAAGGGCAAGTGTGAATGCGGCTCCGAAAACCTGGTTTATGAAGAAGGGTGCCTGATCTGCAAGGATTGCGGGCATTCCAAATGCGGGTAATATATTGCCCCCAACCCTCCCGCTTCGCTGAAGCTACGCGGGACAGGCTCTAAAGGGGACTTATTTTCATTTTAGGCCCCCTTCAGGGGGTGGGGGGGTAAGACTCCCAGTTTTTTACCAACCCTCTCAAATGCCTTAATGGCCTTATCGAGATGTTCAATCTCATGTGCTGCAGATAGCTGTACACGTATACGGGCTTGTCCTTTTGGGACTACGGGGTAATAAAACCCGATAACATAGATTCCCTCTTTAAGAAGTTCTGCGGCAAAATCCTGAGAGAGCTTCGCATCATAGAGCATCACAGCGCATATTGCAGATTTGGTGGGTTTTATATCGAAACCAAGGGTGGTCATCCGGTTGATGAAATACTCTGCATTCCTGTGAAGCTTGTCCTGCAGTGTATTGGTGCCTGTCATCATTTCAATCATTTTTATTCCTGCAGCAGCCACAAGTGGTGGTATCGAATTTGAGAAGAGGTAAGGTCTGGATCTCTGGCGGAGCAGATCTATTATTTCCTTTTTTCCTGTTGTAAAACCGCCTATTGCACCGCCGAACGCTTTTCCGAGTGTTCCGGTGATTATTTCTACCTGTCCCATTATACCATAGAGTTCGGTGACCCCTCTGCCGGTTTCGCCAACAACGCCTGCAGAGTGCGATTCGTCGATCATCACCATGGCGTTATATTTATTTGCCAGGTCGACTATCTGTTTCGCAGGAGCCACGTTACCGTCCATCGAAAATACGCCATCTGTGACAACAAGCCTGAAACGCTGAGCTTGTGCCAGCTTCAGCTGTTTCTCCAGGTCTTCCATATTAGCATTCTCATACCTGTACCGCTGGGCTTTGCACAGGCGTACTCCGTCGATAATGGATGCATGATTCAGGGAATCAGATATTATTGCATCTTCCTCCGAAAGAAGAGGTTCAAATACACCTCCGTTGGCATCGAAACATGCTGCATAGAGTATTGTGTCCTCCGTATGGAAGAACCTGGCGATTTTCATTTCAAGCTCTTTATGCAGATCTGTTGTTCCGCATATAAACCGTACCGATGACATTCCATATCCATGAGTATCGAGGGCTTTCCGGGCAGCCTCAACCAGTTGTTCGTTGTTCGACAAGCCCAGGTAATTGTTGGCACAGAAATTAAGAACTTTCTGTCCAGTCTCAAGCTCTATCTCAGCTCCCTGCGGTGAGACAATTACTCTTTCATTTTTATAAAGGCCGGCTTCTTTTATTTCCTGTATTATACCTTTCAAATGATCTTGATACTTGCTATACATAATGGTAAATTTTTAGTATGTTTCTAGCCTGGTGAACCTTTGTGCCCTGGTGCCTTTGTGGCAAGAAAATAGCCACCAGGGCACGAAGACACCAGGGAACACCAAGAAATAAATTTTAATCCCAGTTGAGGATAACCTTACCGCAGTTGCCTTCTTCCATTGCGTCGAAGCCTTTCTGGAAATCATCGATATGGAACCTGTGTGTTATCACCGGATCGAGATTTATTCCCCCGATGATCATCTGTTCCATTTTATACCAGGTCTCCCACATTTCACGACCGTAGATTCCTTTCAGC
>Ga0116171_10003862_pt1 | contig 13711 bp, 12 predicted proteins | sample AD_JPNHW2_MetaG_FD_89798 | JGI IMG/M metagenome (GOLD analysis project Ga0116171, IMG submission 89798) | Active sludge microbial communities of municipal wastewater-treating anaerobic digesters from Japan - AD_JPNHW2_MetaG | ecosystem: Engineered > Bioreactor > Anaerobic > Digestate | place...
CTTGGATATGCAGTGATTGACATCAGTCACAAACCGTCTTTCCTTACCAGACAAACGCTTAAGTTTGCGTTTGGCCGATCTGGTGCCTTTGGACTGCAACTCTTTGCGAAGATAGGCATAACGGGCACGCCTGTTTTTGATCTTCTTAGAGTTGTAAAACGTGTTATCCGAGCAGACTGCAATATTTACCAATCCGCGATCTATTCCAAGAACTTGGAAATCTGTAACCTTCTCAGGGTCGTTATGCTCAAGGGATATATGCAGATAGAAAACCTTGCTTCTGCGATCATAAGAGATTGCGGAGGACTTGATAGTCCATTCAAGGTAATCTCTGTAATGCGAAGGAACGAAGAATGCAGCCTTGATTCTTCCTTTGGTGCAGGCGATTGTTGCCAAGCCGTGAATCAGGTTCACGGTAATAACTCTCTGGTTATATCGCATCGCAGAGAGCGGCTTTCGTTCTGGAAGCGTCTCACATTTGATTGCTTTCAGAGCTTCGCAGGCGCAATCTCTGGCTCCTTGAACCAGAGATGCGGGAAGGTCGGGGACGCTTTGACGAGCAAGCTTGTAGGTTGCGTTGTGGTTATCGATCCGGTTCCAAGATTGATTCTCGAATCCCCATTTCACGGACACTGCGAAAGCGTTGGAATAAGCTCTCATTGTATCCAAGAGAGACTTACAATCTTGGTCAGTCAACCTAAGCTTAAATGTTATCGTCCTAAGCACGTCATATATGCAGGTGATTAGATGATATATGCTTTTCGGAGGTGTAGGCACGCGCTCATCCCCACCCTAATGGATGGGGTCTCCGCGCTGCTACGAAGATGAATCGAAGTCTGATACCGGCTGTCCTCATCATATCATTGATGGGATGTGTGGCAGCAATAGATTTTGAAAATGGCGTAGAGATGCGCCCAGGTGAAAAAGCGGCAGAACGGCTCTTTGAAAAAGGCATCGGCCAGCAATGGACAGGAGGCAATCCGCCCATTTCAAATTGGGGCAGGGGTCTTGATCCATTTTCCTATTACAACTATCAGGGGAAGACCTATCATAGATTCCTCAACTGGGATTACCTCTATCCGGGCAGCTACTGGTACACGCCCTACTACGGCTACTACCCATACACATACCACTATTACCGGTATCCTTACACGTACTACAGCGGCTACTGGTGGTCTTGATCGAATATGCGATGCGGGGCGGACCGGGATCAATCGGGTCGCCTCAACTCAACTTTTCTCTATCAAGTTCTGAGGGGCTGATCTTGAGGCCCACAGACACAGTCTCTGCCAGGACAGAAATGGGCTTCTTCTGGCAGCATTCTGGCTTAGGGAAGACTGGCGAATATGCAGGTCGCCTTCTTGCGGATCGGGACGATGAATGCCATTTCACTGCTGAACTGAAGTTCCTGGCATTTGTGACCCATTTCGTTCCCGGCGCAATAAAGGCAATATCGAAAATGACCTGGCATTCTTCTTGCAGGCGATTATGCATCGTCCGCATTTAATGCAGTCTGAAACATCCAGGAAATTGCCCCTTGCCAGGTCCACGCCCATCGGACGGGAGCTCAAGCACGACCCGCAATCACTGCAGATCTGTTTATCAATAGAGAACTCTAAAAAATCTAATTGGATCAATAATTGTAAATACTATTAATACTATATAATGGTGCATGGAGCGTCTTGCTGAGACCGGAACTGACAAGGAAATATGGGTTGAGATGCAAAGGCTGCTGAGTGCGATGAACCTCAAAGTGCAAAAAGGAATCATGCAGGATGTTCGTTACAAAACCATTGATCTCATGTAAATCGGAATCCTCGTTTCTATATAGCATCAACCAAAATTTGACTCAAGACTCCATTTTTTGTAGAGTCAGGAAATTATTTCTGGACTAGCAGCAATAAGTAGATGGAAGCAAAAGCATCGCCGCAATGTTTTCTGTCCATGGCAGCCAGCCCTAGCCCCCAGCCCCGCCAACCTTCTTCATGGGCCTGCCTAACACGCCTCTAGGAGGCAAATCGCAGTTATCTTCATGATTGCACATCATGCGTGTGCACAAACCAAGGATTCAACGGTACCATAAGGAATGACTTTATATAGAAGTTTATTCAATAGTAAACTGTTAAATTTATATTGCTTGAGGTAATAAATGGCTGGACAATTCAGTGGCACACCCATATACATTCTCAGAGAAGGCAGCCAGAGGACTGCCGGAAGAGATGCACAGAGATCGAATATCATGGCGGCCAAGGCCGTTGCAGGCGCAGTGAGAACCACTCTCGGCCCCAAGGGCATGGACAAGATGCTGGTAGACACCATGGGAGACGTGGTAATCACCAATGATGGCGTCACTATTCTTAAAGAAATGGATATAGAGCATCCAGCCGCCAAGATGATGGTGGAAATTGCCAAGACGCAGGACCAGGAGGTAGGGGATGGCACAACAACTGCTGTTGTTTTGGCGGGAGAGCTGCTCAAGCAGGCAGAGGAATTGCTGGAGCAGGTGATTCATCCTACGGTAATTGCGGCAGGCTACAGAGCTGCGGCTGAAAAGTCAATGGAGATTCTAAAAGGCCTGGCCATAGAGGTCACGGAAAAGGATGAGGATCTTCTCAGGAAGATCGCCGTCACCGCCATGACCGGCAAGGGTTCTCAATCCGCCAGGGTGGAGCTGGCTGATATGGCGGTTAAGGCGGTGCGGTCGGTAGTAGACGAGGACGGAACTGTTGATACCGACAACATCACTGTGGAGAAAAAGGTGGGTGGCGGAATCAACGACACTATGCTGGTGAGCGGAGTGGTCATCGATAAGGATCGACTTCATCCCAATATGCCCAAGTCAGTCAAAGCTGCCCGCATCGCTCTGCTCAATGCCGCCATTGAGATAGAGAAGACCGAGGTCGATGCCAAGATCCAGATCACTTCCCCTGACCAGCTGCAGGCTTTCCTGGACCAGGAAGAGAGCATGCTCAAGGGCATGGTCGATAGGATAGTTGCCACCGGAGCCAATGTGCTTTTCGTCCAGAAGGGCATCGATGATCTGGCTCAACACTTCCTGGCCAAGGCTGGTGTCTACACCGTGCGCCGGGTCAAGAAGAGCGACATGGATAAGCTGGCTCGCGCCACAGGCGGAAGAGTTGTCACCAGCATCCATGAGATCTCCCAGAGCGACCTAGGCAAGGCCGGCCTGGTCGAGGAGAGGAAGGTCTCAGATGAGAAGATGACCTTCGTGGAAGATTGTGAGAATCCCAAGTCGGTATCCATTATTTTGCGGGGAGGAACGGAGCACGTTGTCGATGAGCTGGACCGGGCTATGGAAGATGCGCTTCGCGTTGTGGGCGTTGCGGTTCAGGACAAGCTGCTTGTGGCCGGCGGGGGTGCGCCTGAAGTGGAGCTGGCTCTGCGGCTGCGAGCCTATGCATCAACCGTGGGCGGACGCGAGCAGTTGGCTATCGAGGCCTTTGCTAATGCCATGGAGATCATACCTAAAACCCTGGCCGAGAATGCCGGTTTGGACCAGATCGATTCTCTTGTAGCTCTGCGAAGCCAGCATGAGAAGGGCGTGAAGGGCGCTGGTCTGGACATGGACACAGGAAAGCCGGCAGAAATGTTCGAACTGGGTGTGGTTGAGCCTCTGCGGGTCAAGACACAGGCGGTCAACTCTGCTGCCGAGGCTGCAGTCATGATACTGAGGATCGATGATGTCATAGCTTCCAAATCAGGCGGGCATGGTGGTGGCATGCCTGGCGGCGCAGGCGGAATGCCCGGTGGTATGGGCGGAGAGGACTTCGAGTAGAGTCCTCGACTGCCTTTGGCATCATTTTTTTCTGGTATAGGAGTTACGCAGTTGAATTGGAGAAAGAAATTATATTCGAGATAGTGACTAGAATAATTATTGATATTTCAATTTGAAGATTCAATTGATAACTCTGTTTCCTTTAGACCAGCAATGTGAAATCCAACTACGTAACTCCTTTGGTAGTAGAGAGGCTAAAATGGTAAATTGCGTTTTTTGCGACAGTTCGGATGCTGTGGGAAGATTTGTCGTCCCTGGTGCTTGGATATGCAGTTCCTGCATAGATCGTCTTGAAGAGCCATTGGATTGGAATCCGGTTGGCTGCTGCACTTAGGCGGCAATGGATAATCGACATCAATGAATAGCTATGAAGCTGAAATGAGATGTATGCTTCAGATTCGGAATTGTATAGCCTTGATATGGTTGCCGTATCAGGGTTGAGCGGGGCTGCAAAAAGCCACGTTCTCTCATATTGCAGCGGATCGGCTATATATAGCACTCAGGGCAAGAGAGTACTATGAGCAAGGAGAAGGGTGCTAAAGGAATGCCCAGTGACGGACCGGGCAAGCACGATCCATCAAGTTCTGTGAAGAGCGGTAAAGTGGATTCTGGTTTTGACAAAAAGACACGCAGCAAAGGATATGAGGGACCCAGAAAGAGTAAGCTTTGAACGGATTATCGCGGGCGGATCAAGAAGGTGAGACAAAATTCTCTGGTCATGGCTTTAAAGAAGCCTGAGAAATGGCTTCAGACGTTCTCCTTTTATTGACTCATATCCTGTAATTGCATTTTCCAGATGCTTCGTAGGACGGTAATAGAGCACCGGCCATGGCAAGGCATCGATTTTCGTCATCCTACGTCAGGCTAGATCATCAGGATCTCTGAAGGTCATCTGCATCTCATAGACCCCCTCCTCACTTCTCTTTTTCGTATCAAATCCTATATTTTTAAAAAGATTTAGCATTGGTCCATTCTCAACTAAAACCTCGGCCGTAAATCCCAGCAGCCCCATCCTCCTAGCCAGGTAAGTGAGATAAGATAGAAGATCGTGGCCCACGCCCATATTTTGGTACTCATCCATTACTACCAGCGCAACCTCTGCAGTATGCATCTTCTCATTTATCTCATATTGTCCAATTGCGGCTATGGTTTCTCTGTTATCTCCCTCAACAATAGCCAGGATCATCATGCGGTTGGCATAATCTATCAACCCGAACTCCTGCAACCTCTTATGGGGCATGTCCATTCTAACAGACATGAACCTGCGATACATGCTTTGGCAGGAGAGAGCATAGAAAAAGTCCTTCATCAAGGGCTCATCTCCCATCTTCACCGGCCTGAGCAGAAGGTGCAGACCGCTCCTGGTTGTCTTCAGCGTCTCTAATGCTACCGGATATATCCCACTTGCACCAGGTATGAATGCCTGATCCTTGTAGATAAACAAGAGCTTTTTGGCCTCATCAATTAGCCACGGCCTGAACTTGGGATGGGCGATAGCAATAAGGTCCATGGCCCGTTCCCGGATATTCTTTCCATGGAGATAGGCTATCCCATACTCTGTTACGACATAGTGTACATCTCCTCTAGTATAGGTCACCCCAGTTCCCTCCTGGAGGGATGGCACGATCCTGGAAATAGTGTCGTTGATAGCGGTTGAGGGAAGGGCCAAGATGCTCTTGCCGCCCCGTGCAAGCGCAGCACCTCTCATGAAGTCAGCCTGGCCTCCGATGCCGAAGTAGAATTTCCCGGCAATTGATTCTGCGGTAGCCTGACCGGTTAGATCAATTTCCATGGCACTATTAATAGCAGTCATCAATTTATTCTTGGCAATAATAAGCGGGTTGTTAACATAATCTATGGTCTTAAACAAAACAGTTGGATTCTCGTCCAGGAACTCATAGCTTTCTCTCTTGCCCATGCAGTAGGAGGCGACGGTCTTTCCCACATCGACTGACTTCCTGGTATTATCAACCACGCCTTTTTGCATCAAATCAATGATGCCGTCACTCAAGAGCTCGGTATGTACCCCAAGATGCTTTTTCTCACCCAAGTATGATACCACTGCATTGGGTATGATTCCATATCCAACCTGCAGCGTAGATTCATCTTCAATAATCCGGGCAACATACCTGCCTATTGCTTTGATGATGTCTCCAGGATCTTCAACCGTAAACTCCAGCAGAGGTTCATCGTAGGGAATAATGAAATCTATATCGTTTATATTTATGAATCCATCACCCTGAGTGCGAGGCATATGGGTGTTTATTTGGGCAACTACAATTGAAGCCTTCTGGATGGCAGCCATTACGATATCTATGCTTATTCCCAGGCTCATGTACCCGTGCTTATCAGGAAGAGATGTCTGGATCAATGCCACATCTATTGGTATTATCTCCCTTCGGATAAGGCCGGGAACAGCAGAAAGAGATATGGGTGTGTAGTCTGCTGCACCTCTGTTGATCGCATTTCTAGTGGCTTCGCTTATGAAGAACGAATCGATCCGGAAGTTATCACGGAATTTATCATCTAGATAGGGTGCTGTTCCAAGGGTCCATACGTGCAAGATCTCGATTCCGGAAAAGGCTTTGGGATTGGCGCCGACGAAATTCACCAGAGCCTGGACCAGGTATTGAGGCTCGCCGCAGCCCGTGCCTATGAAAATCTTATCCCCTGCATGGATATGGCTGAATATCTCTTCAACCGAAGCGAACTTCTCTAGCCAGGACTTCTTTAAATCGCCTATCAGGTTACCTCTATTCATTTCGTTCATTCTATTTTCGAGGGCATTTTGCAGAGATCGTCAATTTTAAAAATCGCCTAATATTTATTTTTATTTTAATACTAAATCAAATCTCTGAGGTATTTCCAATTCTTAAATCCGAGGAATAATTCTTATTATTGCTATCTTCATCTCATACTCCATCATGCCATTTTCCTTTTCCAACAATATGCATTCTGAGTCTTCATCCTTCAATATGCCGGCAGTGACTCTGGCCTGTTGGGGATCGCAAGCCAGCTCATCAATCCGGTTCTCCGACATCTCCCAGAGCATATCATCCGCCTCGGCCATTTCATATCTCTTCTGCCACCAAGAGAGGCAGGCATCAGCCGCCAGCCAATAGGCTTCTTCGTTGGTCAAATGGAGAGACGCGCAGAATGCCTCGCCCACACATTCACTCATTTGGGCTCTAGTACATAGATCACAGGTCATTTTGTCTCCTAATTTCGATTTGAGAGATTCGCAAGTCATGATTAGCCTCAGATCGAGCTTCGCGGTTTTGCGCCGAGAAGATGGCACAGTCTTTCGTAATCGCTTTTTGGAAAACGGATGGATATGAATAATGTAAATGCGCACGATTGGGAGGCGTCTAATTCTATGGTACCGCACTCTGGATCAATGTATTCCCTGACATCATGAGGATGAGCTGTATATTGCCACCCCCCGCTTGAACCCTTTATTCTGGAGTACAGCCAATTGTCGGCTTTAGGGTTGTTGATGGGATCAAGGCCTGATACAATACGGGTTATAAAAGCCTCGGCATCCTCTGCAGAGAGAAACTCGATCCACATGACGCCTGGTTTATTTTCCTGACAGGAATTGCAGGTGATTAGGCCGGAGCTCCAAATGGCCTCCAGCAGTGGTGCCATCAGTTCGTCCACCTCGATCATTGCGTTTGATGTGGGATCGTGAATTGTGACCTGCTTGTGCTCAGTCAAAATTCCAGCATCCGTTCCTTCTTAGGTATCCATATCATTGCATCAGCCTTGCCTGATGGAGCACCCCATATATATTTTTATTACGCTTTATCTATTATGATTCTCTTTGCTGGTCAATTGCCGCTGGAGAGCTTTGAGTAGGATTAAGCTACGAGTCGATAAAGGATTAGAAATTTGCAGAGATGGATAAAGCCCTGCATATCAATTGCAAATTCAATTCGGACAAAACAGATATTTCGGTTTAATATCTTCTCGGGGCCCTGGCAGGTCTGTGTTTCTGGTAGCACTCACTGCAATAAACCGGTCTGGATCCATCCGGCTTGAAAGGGACCTGGGTCTGCTTGCCGCATTCGGAGCAGGTTACATCTGTCATTTCTCTGGGGCCGCTGTTGTAGCTATTTCTGAAGCTACCGCTGTTGTCGTATTTTCTCTCAAACATTTGATTCACTTACCTTGTTATCGATTCAAAGAACCGATCGTGCTACAAAAACATCTCAACAAATCTCTTTGAATCGACGCAAAGTGCAACATAGCTTTCATCGGGTTCCTTACCTATATACCTGTTGGTTTAAAAAAAAAGTTGGTCAAAAGTCTCTGAGTCGCTCCGAGATAATGCGACCTAATAATAATAGATTACATTGCGGCTAGTAGCAAGAGATTTCAGTCAAGCCTGCAGCTATTCAATTAGGTGGAATTGCACAGAGATTTATCGAAGGAGGCCGATCTGATTCTGAAATGCCATGGAGTTGGCTATTCCCGTGAACGAGATCACCCTTAAACCGATATCAATCGGATGCTATTTGATGAATAAAAGATGGAATAAGAGCCTTGCGGCCCGTAATAGCTTCCTAAAGTCTCTCTACTTTATCTGCCGTGAGGCCTTTTTCGCCGTATATCACATCGAAGCTTACATTATCGCCTTTATCGATAGTGACATCAGGCTTCAGACCTGTTGCATGCACGAAATAGTCCTTTCCATCATCGCCCGCTATAAAACCGGAGTTCTTGATTCTGTTGAAAAACTTCACTGTTCCATTAACCATTTTTAACTCTCCAAGATGGGCAGAAGCATGGCTTTCTGTTACTTAAGCTGCTGGCGATTGGCTCTAATCGCCCACCGTATCAGTGTATCTGCTTTAAATCTGTGCACTAGCATTGTGCTAGTGCTTTTTCTTCGTTCTGGAGAAGATCAGCCTCTAGGGCTTGACTATACAAAACCGGCAAACTACGATCTATTGCCGCTATTTCATCGGCCGCGCCGGCAATAAGGTTCAGAAGCTCTGCGCGCCGTGATCTTGCCATATCAAAGTTGGTTCTCATGTTTTTCCTTTACACAATGCCACTCAAAATCGACACTGAATAACATAGTTAGCATGCATCATGACAATAAAAACTTGTCGCCCCTGGCGGGCACAGGCGATGAGCTGGAACAGGCTTACACGTCCTAGATAGATGAACGACCTCATCCGTCTGCTACCTTCGCCCTATTGGAGATAACTCCTTAAATCTGAAGATCGTTTGCGTCATTGCCTAAATCGTATCTTGGTGCGAGCGGCAAATTTCAATCCAAATTACCATTAATAAGTTTAGGAATTCATCTCAATGGATCGCTATGTCGCGACTCAATTTAATGCGGGGTACGGGATTCGAACCCGCGAACTCCTGCGAGACGGGATCTTAAGTCCCGCGCCTTTGGCCAGCTTGGCAAACCCCGCAATGATCTCGGATACTCATGCAGCTCATATCGTATTATCGAATCCCGAGACGATTTTGAGCATTTAGCATGTATGCTTCTGGAATAAGTACTTTCCCAACCCCATAAGCCACTTCGCCGCTCATTTCAGCGAAAGGAAAAATAAAAAGTGAAAAGAGAAAAAAGAAACAGGATGCAAGTCCCTTCTCTCACCTCATCGCAGACCAGGTCCCACCCGGAGCCCGCTCCACAGTGTATGTGCCGGATGATATCGAATTCTCAGACACAGACATCGATTTCCACCTGGTCTGTCCGCCGCCCGGCGATGTCCATTCCAATGTGAGGACGGTTCCATCGAACTGCCAGGTCCCCTCTCGGCTCGCTCCCACATTTGCCCCCTCTGTCTCGGTCCACTGCAATGTGCCGTCCCGGTTCAGATTGAGGTCGCCTTTCCAATCGTTAAAGCCCTCCTGATGCCCGGTCATCTTCCAGGCTCCGGCCAGGTTCAGCCCGCCGCCCAGAGGCCCATCAAAGCAGACCACATAAGCATCCTCAGAGCTGAGCTTAAGCCAGACCAGGGATTGTCCGGGGGTTGGGTCTGTGAGCATGGGGTTCACCATTTGGGGAGTGCTCTCGGCCAGCCGGGCAGCAGTCACATCAAAGACATAGAACTTGCCGTCAGCCAGCTCCTCGGGCCCAAGCCTGTTCCATCGGTCAGGAGTTCCGATTTGGGTGCCGGTCCTCTTGCCGTACCAGATATTGTAGCTGCCCGGAGCCAGTCCCGGCCCGGCGGTGTAAAGGTCGGTGGGGCTGCGGGGAGAATAATCATCTGCCTCTCCGGCACAGGGCGGGGATTTTCCGCCACCGCTGCCGAGCTTGAGGCCGATGACTGAGGCCAGCCCGCAATCATTGCTCTCATAGGTGTAGGACCAGGTCGACTGACTGGAGTCGATAATAGTATAGGTTCCCGCGGCAAGCTCCAATGCCGGATTCAAGTAGACGATCCAGTAAGCATCGGGAACTCCTCCCTGGCCGGGTTCTCCCTCCGCCTGCCAGGGACCGTAGGTCTTGCCCTGCTTGCCTCGGAGCCCGATCGTCCCCGGAGCTACTCCGGAACCATAGTGGTATGTGCCAAGTTTGGTGATGGTCCTTGGCTCGTCTATTGTAAAGACGGTTGGGTTGGGCGGGTCGCTGCTGACGCCGGCACATGCGCTCTGAGCAAAGATGCGCTCTTCTCCCTCATCCGGAGCGGGAAGACCGTAACACTGGCCGAGACCGGGCAGGATCATAATAATAGTGGCCATAATAGTGGCCAGGAGAGATAATAATAGGATGGTTGACAGTTTTTTGAGTCTGATCATTCAAATCCACCTCGACGCATTTCTGCACCAAACTGAAGAGTTATAGATTTTAAGCACCCAATGGATATAAACCTTTAACTTCTAGGATTGCAGAGGGCGGATTTCGCTGACCGCGAGTCCGCGAGAGTTTCGACTGAGATTCACGCTTTGGCAAAACCTCGCCTTGTATCCCCAGCAAAAGATATTTGTCCGCTCCCCACCAACCGAAATAAAGGTGAATTCAGTTTGCCTTTTCGATACCTGATTCCTGCCTTCCTTCTCCTGCTCGTTCTCTCATCTCCTGCCTGCGGATACGGAAAGAGCGTTGAGGACCTGGTGGGCTCCTTTTCCATTGAGAAGACCGTTAAGATTGGCAGCAGCAGCGAATGCTTCTCATCCTTCGATGAGCCGGCCGATCCCCTGGCTCCGCCCCGAAGCATGGCAGCAGGCCCGCTGGCTGACGATCAGTCGCCGGGCCTAGCCGGCCTCACCCTGGAGCCACAGGAGATCTCCGCCGCATTGCCCCAAACCGTGAACCTCACCGCTCACCTCATCGACGACCAGGGCATCTGGGCGGCGAGGGCAGAGTTCTCCGGCCCGGGGGGAGAGCAGGCTTCTGCACTTTTCTCCTCGCAGGATCTCACCTCAGGGGATGGCAAAGATGGCATTTACACTGCACAAATGTCGCTTCCACCTGGAAATGAGACGGAAGAGTGGCGTCTGCAGAATCTGATCATCGTCGACGGTGAAGGCAACCACAGAGTCCTGGCTGAGAAGGATCTGCTGGGCCTGGGTCTGCCAGCGGTGATCAGGATCGTCTGAATCAAAAAAATATTTATCGCATCCCTACAAAACTACCTTGATGGCCTACTATGAGACGGTTCGACGCATCCTCATAATAATCTTCCTGATTAACATAGCCACCGCCCTTGTCAAGGGCGGCTACGGCCTTCTCACCGGCTCTCTCTCCATGAGCGCGGACGGGGTACACTCCCTCTTCGACGGCACATCCAACATCATTGGCCTGGTGGGCATCTCCCTCGCTTCCCGTCCGGCGGATAAGGAATATCCCTACGGCCATGCCAAGTTCGAGACCTTTGCCTCCCTGGGAATCGCCATGCTGCTATTTATCAGCGCCATTGAGCTTGCTCTCGCTGCCGCAGAACGCCTGCAAAGCCAGTCCACTCCCCAGATAACCGAAATGTCTTTTGCGGTTATGGGCATAACCATGCTTATCAATATCGGCGTCTCGGCTTATGAGTACATCCTGGGCAGGAGGCTGAGGAGCAGCATTCTGGTGGCGGACTCCCTGCACACCCGGAGCGATATACTGGCCTCCTTCGGCGTCATCCTGGGCCTTCTCGCCGTCGAGATGGGCTATCCCCAGGCCGACCCGGTTATCGCCCTGCTGATATGCGCATTGATCCTGATGACGGGAATTGAGATCGTAAGAGACAGCTCCCAGGTATTGCTCGACAAAGCCCTGCTGGACGAGAGGCAGATCATCGATCTCGCAGAGTCCGTCGATGGTGTCTGCACCTGCCACGGGGTTCGCACCCGAGGCACAACCGGTGAGATCTTCGTCGATCTGCATATCGGCGTGGATTCGTCGCTATCAATTGATGTTGCCCATAAAGTGGGCGAAGATGTAGAGAGCATGATTAAGAGCAGGATTCCCAGGGTCAGGGATGTGGTGGTGCATCTGGAGCCAAAAGACTATTGCGAGCTGAATGCAGCCAGAAAACCTGCAATTAATCGTCAATAATTGAAGGAAATTGAACATTGAACAGCAAATAATTAAAAAGCAAATGAGTGAAAAATTCGATGGAGAGGGATAACTATGCAAAATATCACAATCACAGTCATTGAGGCAGGAACTGCCGCGGCCAGGACCTATTCCTACAAGATTGCAGTGGATGGCAATGTTCTGGCAGAAAGGACTCTCACGCCCGTTCAGACTCAACAGGTGCAGGAGATGGTCTCTCAGTACTTCTCTCTCCAAAAGGATGGCAGTTTTGCTGCGACGAAGGACTATCTGCCCATCCTCGGCAAAGCTCTCACACAGCTTTTCATCAAATCAGGCGACCAGGATCTTTTCGCCTCGATCCCATCTGGCGGCCATCTGACGGTTGTCTCGCCCATGCCGGAGGTTCTTCTGCTTCCCTGGGAGATGCTATCTCTTTCCGAAAGGCCCGCCGCAGCAGGTGCAGACGCAATGCACAGCATCATCCGCCTGCCAGGCATCGAGAGCAGGCTTGCGGCAGCAGCCAGCCAGCCTGCGCCCGGTCCTTTGAGGGTAATTTTCCTGGCTGCAGAGCCTCTGGATTATGAGGCGGAAGAGCTGGCCATAGAAAGGATCTCAGAGGGACTGGACACTGATTTGCTCATCTGCGAAGAAGGAACCAATGAGGAGCTGAAAGAGAAGGCTGCCGCCTTCCGGCCTCACCTGGTAGCTCTCGCCTGCCAGGCAAAGCTCTCCGGAGGCGCCCCCGTGCTGTCCATGCCAGGGCCTTCGGGTCGCCCAGTTCTTCTGAAGGCGGAGGATCTGGCTGACGCCCTTAAGCAATCCGGTGCTGTAGGCATCATCCTGTCCGGCAGGCAGAGCGAAAATCCGCAAGCAATTCACCTCCTCTGTCAGAAGCTGGCAGAGAGCATTCCTCTGGCGGTGGCCTGGAATGCGCCGACCTCTGCCGGCAGGCCGTTGTACCAGTCCCTGGCAAAAGGTCAATCGATAAACGAAGCGATTCTCGCTGTTCGCCGGGAGGCGGCTGTGCCGTCCTCAGACCAGGCTCCAGCCACTGCTCCTGTCAGGTACTCTGTTTATGATCTGCCCGAGATCTACAGCTCCCAAGAGATGGCGCCATCTGCTGCGCTCTGCCGGAGGCTGCTTTCCCTGCCTGGACTGCCTGAAGGGGCGGCGGATTGTTTTGTGGACCGAAGACGAGAAATTCAGCAGCTTTCTTCTGCCATGCTGGACGGCAGGACGCAGACTGCGATCATCACCGGAAAAGGCGGCAGCGGCAAGAGCACTTTGGCCACTCTTTTCGCCCGGCAGCTGGAAGCGGCAGGCTACGGCATTCTGGCAATTTACGGCTCTCCGAACAGCCGCATAAGCTCTTCTCGCGTTATCGAGGCAGCCGCAGCCCATTTCAGCTCAAAGGGCGA
>Ga0116171_10003867_pt1 | contig 13695 bp, 23 predicted proteins | sample AD_JPNHW2_MetaG_FD_89798 | JGI IMG/M metagenome (GOLD analysis project Ga0116171, IMG submission 89798) | Active sludge microbial communities of municipal wastewater-treating anaerobic digesters from Japan - AD_JPNHW2_MetaG | ecosystem: Engineered > Bioreactor > Anaerobic > Digestate | place...
CGCGTACATGTCGGGGGGGAATATGATCGACTTCTGCGTCTTGTAGTACTCCGGGTTAGCGCGGGGCATGGGCGGCCTCCTTCCTGCTCAATGCTTCTATTGCTCTATCATAAAGAAAGCCCTCGCCGTTCCTGTCAGCCACAGACATCAAGTGAGCCTTATTCAACCCGGCAAGCTCGCTGAAGGCAAACGACCCATCTGTGTATAGATAACTCGACGCGAGCCTGTAGACGTGGTACCCCTTGTATGAGAAAACCGGCTTCTTCGTCACTTCATAATCGCGCCCAGAGCCATAACTCGGAGATTTCCATGGATTTTGGATTATCATTGTGCGGCCTCCTCGTGAGCGTCAGCAATCTCCATGCCCTCGGATGGGATACCACGTGTCCGAGCAAACACGATGCTGTCGCACACCCCCATTGACTCATGCTCCACCACGAGGGTTTTTGTCTGCGTGTCCAATACCCCATACGATCCATCGCCATGATTGATAATCTGATATCTCATTGTGCGGCCTCCTTCCTTGTTTTGCAGTACGGTGCCAACAGTCGCAGCGTGAGATCCAGCAGCTTTTTGCGGTCCTCAAGCATATAGACACGATCCCGGCTCAAGCCTGTAACCGGCTCCATGATGTCGATGAGCGCGTTTTCTGCTTGTATCACCATGTGATCGGCCACCAGGAGGGGGCAATACGCCTCGTTGTCAACCTTCAACCCTGCCTTTATGCGTTCCTCATTGCACCGCTTGACATAATGGGCATGGTCATCGTCGGCCATCAGATAGGTCTGATTCGGGTCGCTGATATAATCAGCCCAGACTTTGCCCCGTCTGTCGTGGTGCTTCTCGGCGTATGCGTATTTCTCCTGCTCCAAGATCGCGCGCTGATACCCCTCGACAATCGGCCTCACCGTTTCAAGCCACGCCTTTGCCAGAAATACTGTTTCCGCTGCCCGAACCATTGACCGGCTCGGCGTCCATGTTTTCGCTGTCTGTGCGGTTAGCATGATTCTCCCTCCTTCCCAAATTCAAGAGTATATCCGTTTGTAATCATCGGCATACCGTTAGGGTGCACCGGCGTTTTCGGGCTGGCAACGTGCGCGATCATGGTTTTGCCCACGCACCGGGCAAGCAGGACATGATTCTTTTTGAGTATCCTGAAAACCGCATTGATCGGGCTGGTTGCCTGCGTCCTCATCCAACATTTTGTCAAGTGATCGAATCCCGGTGTGCTGAACTGTACTCTGTATGTATCCATCATCATGCCTCCTCTATAAAATATCGGCCTTCCTGCTCATTCAGAATGAGCCGTTGTCCGGGCTGCAACGAGGGCTTGCCTATGTGGATCTCTCCTGCCTCGATCTTGTGCTGCACGTCATCGGCATCATACCCGTAGGTCTGATAATATCCGACAGCCGCCATGACGCTGACAAAACATAATGTGCCTGTGTATATCATTTCACCACCTCCTAATTTTATTGTGTGCTAGTCTCTCCATCCCCCCGCACCTCCGAGAGATACGGGGAGGGGGAAGGCTAGAGGCTTATCAATCCCTCATTGAGGCTGCACGAAGCGCACACGATCACCGGCACACCATGCCGCACAACAGCCGATGCTTGATCTGCTGGGAATGTTTCTCCGCAATAGTTGCATTCAAACTCTGTGGCTCCAGGTTCCAACCCGGCAAACCGAAGGGCCGCAACTGCATATTTCACGCGATCCTTACTCTTGCCTAAACATACATCCAGTTTCGATGCGGGTAATTCACTCGCCATCCGCTTTATCTCTTCTCTCATCTGTTCAATATTCATCTCGTACCACCTCCTTAGATTGTGCCTCTATCCCATGAGCCCATAGATCCGTTTATGAGCCCATGAGGGGGGACACGATCAGTCGTTAGGGTCCCACGCCACGCCCGTTATCGCGTGGTCGCCGTCGGGGTTGAGGTATCCGTGCTGCCCATCTGATTTACGATACCACTCGACATACACACGGCAACCCTTGCGCTGAGCAGCCGCTTGAGCCAATTTCGCAACCTCTTTGCGCGTGCAATCCGGGATAGAGTCCACCAATACATCGACATCGTATGTGTTGATTGTGTATTTCATCGTACCACCTCCTATAATTTATCGGCGATCAGCTCGCCGGGGCTGTTGTTAGATGGTCATACCAAGAAACTTGGCCGCTGCTGCCTGCTCAATCCTCGTGTACGTTGTGGGCTGATTACCGATCATCACCGCCAATACACCGTCAACGGTGTAGCGCTCACGAGCCCACGCCATCAGATTAATGTAGCGATCAAACATAAACCCCACCTCCTATATTTAGTTGGGGGCGATAGGTTCGCCCGGACCTTGATCCAATTTGATCCGCTTTAGGCCATCGGCCTTCCCTGCACGGTCACGGTATCAACCTTATATGTCCGGGCCACCGGAGCGCTTTGTCTTTATCTGTCATTAATAATAACGGAATATAACGCATAAAGCAATAGGGCAAAACTACTAGATTATGGCTAGTAGTCAAAGATTTATTGAATCGGTGGAGAACGGCAGCACAAGCCACTCATAACAGCGGAAATGAGAAAATAGCAGATAATGGCTGAAAATAAATCTAAATGAGCGCATGAGCGAGGTAATACTATATAACACCGGTGTTACGAAGTATTACCGGGGTTGATTCTGAACGCACAATATTATAAGCATACATCTGGTGTTTATCTGTTCACTACATAATACAAGTGGCCCGAGAAGGCCGAAGCCCCGTAGGCGTAGGCCGTCAGAGAGGGACACAGCGCTACCGTGAACAGCAGCTTTTGGTGAGGAGTCTGTCTATGCCATCATCCATTAAACGCGAAAAACCCACGCCCATAGTTATGATCCAAAGAGCACGCCGTATGAGGAGAAACCCCACAGATGCCGAAGAACGACTAATCAAGCAACTCAGGAGCTTGGGGGAAAAACCGATCAGAAGCCAAGTACCCATTAACTACATGATCGTTGACGTTGCACTCCCCAACAGGAACCTTATTATCGAAGTGGATGGTGGAATCCATAATGCGCCATTCCAGCAGAGACGGGACGCATGGAAAGAAAAAACCCTGCGTGAAATGGGGTTCAATGTAATACGGATCAAAAACGAGAGAACAGCAAGCCTGATGTATGTCAGGAACGCCATCAGCCCATACCAGGACAATAAATGGAATACCAAGCGGTTCAGGGATCAACTCAGAGCCGTGGAAGTCAAGCTACCCGAAGAGGAAAAAGAGAAGAGAAGAGTCAAGAGGGAAGAAAAGCGATTGCGCCAAGAACAAAGACGCCAAGAGAAGCAGGCCAGGAAAACAACCTGTTCCCGGTATGTGTCAGCGCTCGATAAAGAACGCGCCTATCTGGAGGGCATTGAGAAGAGAATACACGACAGGGAACTATTCAGACCACGGGAAGGCTGAACGGTTGCGGATCACGACCCCCCACCTGGTGAGCCACAACCATCATTGCATCTCATTAGTGAGCCACAAGCTGTAAGCCGTCGACAATCCATCGACACCTGGACATAATCCTCAACCGATCATCAACCCGTAGGATAATCCAATCAACAACCCGTTAATTCCTATTGATACTATCGGATTACTAGTGTATAGGTGAGGGCATGGGGAGAAGACCTACTCCATGTAATCCCATCAGAGATCCAAAGCCTATTGCAACCCCAGTAAACGAGCACGTACTCATGGAGAGGCTAACAGGGGCAAAAGAGTTTCAGGCATACCTGGGCTGGAACCGTGGGAAGTGGAACAAGTGGAAAGGCCAGATGCGATCCGATGGAATCATATTCAGGGAGTTATCAGGAGTACCGCCCCGCTTCCACCTGTTCACGTTCACCTCACTCCTGCAACGCTGGCTGATGGTGCAGGCCAAAAAGGGGACCACGTTTTAATCGTCACATTACGATAATACCTCACCGATTGCACTGCATGGTTTGCATGGGCATGTAGATAATCGGCATGGCTATGGTATCACGGCGAGTATGTCAAACGATGTCCTAAACAGCCGCAACACACAGATGATACAGGCCATGGATCGCCACGGGATCACCCTCGACAGGCTCATCGACCAGCTACAGGATGAGCTAACTGCCGAAGATACCAAGTTCTTTTCGGACAAAGGCGTGGTGATCGAGGAGAAACAGGTTGCTGCCCACGATGTGCGGCAACGCGCCCGTATTGACGCGCACAAGCTCAGGGGTGATTACCCTGCCACCGGAGTCAATGTCCAGGCCAGTGGCGAGCACACGGTCAAGATAATGCGATTCAGCGATGATGAGTCTAAGGCTTAGTATTCATTAGATATTCCGTGCGCCAGTGACTACTAACAGACGCTCGTCTGTAGGTAGTCGCGCTTGTGTCTGCGCTGCCTGGTGGGTGCGGCTCCGGGTGTTTCGGCCCAGAGAGGGGAGGGGGCCTGAGATCACATACCACCCATAAAGTATAGCGATACTCCCCATATTCCCCCCGGCGTCAAATTCTCAAATCAACCCCTCTGTCATCATCCCCTTGACAACCCGTTACAAGTGTAGTACCTTATTGGCAGGAGGAAGAATACATGAACGTACTGGAGAGGGCATTAGCCAAACCTACCGGAAGGGCGAAGCACCGTTATTTATCCGCCAAGTGCATTCAGAAGCGAAACCCTGATTTGGCCTTTTTGGATGATCCTATTAATGACGAGTATTGTCTGACGCTGGATTTATCCGTCCTCTTCACCGTTCCGAGGGGTGATGACGGCAGGCGGTTCAATGTTGCGCTCCAGTGTGCCCAGGAGAACATGCTGCGCGTCATCTACGGCGACCTGCACCAACTGGTCTACGACCTGGAGTTGGCGATACACGACGAGGAGATGAAGGAGATCATCATGAAGATCCGCGAGGAGGTGGGGATATGAGTGCGATCACGGAACTGAGGGTTCTTGATAATATGCTGAAGGCGCAGGGTTCGGCGTCCTCGCCTTCGATGGTGAGGGCCATCCTTGAGCTTGCCGCCCGGATCGACGCGCTGGAGAAGAAACCGGAGGAGCCTCGCCAATGACCACCGATCTGGAGCGGCTCCGGGATGTGATTTCGGGGAAGAGGACGGACAGGCGGTGCGGCAAAACTCATGCGAGGTGCCATCATCTTGCCTGGGTGATTCTGCTTGGGGAGCACGACACCATCATTGTGATGATTTCCCATGAGCGCGACATCAACTACATCAAGCCGATACTGATCGGGGTTCTCGACGAGTACGGTATTTCTCACGAGCCTATGGGCAGACTGAAGATGAAGTGCAACTCCAAGACCATCATGTTTATGGCGCATCTGGATGAGAAGGGAAACGAATACAGGACGAAGGGAATAAGGGCCAATTATGTTCCCATGCGGCACTGGGACTAGGAGAAAGGCATGAAGCGCGCCCCATATCACCGATACCCCTTGTGGTGCAGCTTTCTGGCGACTGGGTTCTTCTGGTGTCGAGTCTATGGCTACGGCTTTGTTGTCAAGGACACCCGAATCCACCCTCTGCTGTTTTCTCAGCGGATGGGCATCACTTGGTTTTTCCGTTTTGGGCCGCATGTGATGCATTTCCTTACCCCGAACACATAGGAGGAACCAAATGGACGAGCGAAAGTACGCACCGCCCGATGATTTGGATATGACGCTTGAGGATTTCACCGAGCGGTTTATTAGGCCAGCAGTAATCCGGGCGTTTTGGGACAGGATTCGCCTGAACTGGTCGGATCAGGATGCGGAAGGGGTGACGCCATGAGCATAATCCGTGACGAATTATTCGAGGATTTTTTCAGTAGCCTGCCGGGTATCAGGTTGTTGGGACCGACCCACCGGAACTGCGAGCGTATTTCAAGGAAGACCACGTGGGATGCGGCATGGAAAGCCTGTCTTGAGAGTGACAACCATGTCCCACCATTTATAACCCGCAAGACGGGGGAGTATCTTTTCGATCACGAATCCCGCATCAAGGCGTTGGAAGCGGAGGTCGAAAACATCAAGAAGATATCCATACTGCCATATTTTCAGGGGGCGACCAATGGCTAAGATCATCCCGTTTACCGGCATAACTTCGTTGGATCTTCCGCCTGATCGTGTTCTTGAGGGAGCCATGGGCAAACTTGAGGGCGTGGTGATTCTCGGTTACGACAAGGATGGAGACGAGTTCTTTTCCTCAACCTATGCGGATGGGGGAACGGTCATGTGGTTGCTTGAGAGGGCGAAGATGAGAGTGATGGAGGTGACGCCATGAAGACCCTCGCCTACATACGGGTATCGACGGTCAGGCAGGACTTGGAGAATCAGCGGTGCGAGATCGAGGCATATTGCCGGAGGAACGAGACTGCGATTGACGAGTGGATAGAGGTGGAGATTTCTTCGCGTAAGAGCCTCAAGGATCGCCTGATTGACCGGATGATGGAATCGGTACGGTCGGGCGACACGATCATCGTGAGCGAGATGTCGAGGCTTGGCAGGTCCATCTCTGAGGTTGTCGAGATAGTCAATGCGCTCATCAAGAAGAGGGTTCGGCTCGTTGCGATAAAACAGAACATCGAGGTGAACGGGAAGCACGACATGGCGGGGAAGATGATTATCACGATGTTTGCGCTGATGGCGGAGATAGAGCGCGACCTGATTTCCGAGCGGACGAAGATGGGGCTTGCGAGGGCGAAGGCGCAGGGGGTGAAGTTGGGCAACAAGGGGTTTCCTGCCAGGAACGAGGTGCGGAAGCGGGATGCCGACGAGTTTGCGCGGTCGCTTGGGCCGGTGCTGGCCGGGATGAGGGAGCGGGGGTTGTCGCAGCGGAAGATTGCGGTCGAGTTGAACGCTCTGGGGATCCCGGCGCGGCAGGGCGGCAAGAGGGGGTTGCGGCAGGGGCAGACGGTGATGGGGAGGGCGGCATGAGTGAGTCCCCGGAGGAGTTGAAGCGGAAGGTTGAGGCCATATATTTCCAGCAGATTGCCTATCGGGTGGCCCTGGAAGCCGAGATAGAGAAGATGAAAAAGAAGGTGAAGCCATGCGACCAGGAAAAACCAAACAGTTGAACATATCCCTGCCGAGCGAACTCCACGATGAGGTCGTGCGTCTCGCGCAGGAGGACAATAGGAGCACAAGCAATTACGTCGCGCTCATCATCAAGAAGCATATAGAAGAGAAGGCCGCGAAGAAGTAGCGTTGTCGTAGTCCATTCAAGCCTCCTTTCTCCCCCTGGACCCCCTCCTGTCCGGGGGTTTTTTTATTTCTCCTGCCCGAATGTTTCACGGTATTACTTTGTAATACTTTATCGTTGACAGTCCATCGGAATATGCCCATAGTGAATATAGGGTATAGACCGAATGAATATCGAAGCGCCTGTAACGAGAGGGGATTGCAAAGAGATTCAGCGGCCCTGTCCCTTCATCCGGTGCCGGTATCACATGCTCTGGGTGGCGATGGAGAAGGGGTGCCGATACAACCACAGATACCGCTTCATGATGGGCGACATTCTTGCCAAGTACACCGACGATCAAATCCTCGATATCATGTCTTCCCTGCCTAGGTCATGCGTTCTCGACGTTGCCGACGAGGGGTTCCACACCCTCCACGAGATCGCATCCATCCTTGGGCTCTGCCACCAGCGGATACAGGCCATAGCGAAGGGCATAGGGCCGGTTCGCGGCTACCTGGAGAAGATGCGGGACGCTCTCGAAGAGGACGCCCCATATAGAAAGGCTGTCAATTCTGTAGGCTTATAGGAGCCTGATGGAAACCATCCTCCCGAATAACTGGCGACCGCGAGGCTACCAACTTCCCTTGTGGAGATATTTAGAGAACGGGGGAACCAGGGCGGCTGTTTGCTGGCACAGGCGATGCCTTGCGAAGGGAACGCATATCACCATGTCCGACGGGTCCTGGAAAAAAATAGAGGACCTCGCGCCGGGCGATAAAATACTAACCCTGGTCGATGGCAATTATGTAACCGACACGGTTAAAGATGTGTGGTGGGCCGGGGTAAAGCCGGTTGTTCGCGTTTCGGCGGCTGGATTTCCAGATGTCATAGCTACAAACGACCATAGGTTTTTTGTTTATTATAACAGCACCCCGTATTCGTGGGTTCCGTTATCCGACATTCCCGATAAATTAAAAAAAGGGTGCGCAAAAAAACTAACAATATTAGCCGGATGCAACGATGGTCGCCTTGGTGATCCATTAAGGGCTGAGTTGTTTGGGTATTTGATAACGGATGGCAGCGTCAACGCCGATCAGCAGCCAAAATTTACAAATTCACAGAGGGTATTGGTTGATCGTGTCTCCGAACTGGCATCCTATTTCGGTGCTACCCCCCGCATCAGGCCAAAAAAGAAAGGGTGGGATATTGGATTATCGAATGGTCGAAACGGCGGAGGAGAAATACCCAACCCTATCAAGGAAATGTTCAGGGAAGAGGGGTCGCTCGGCAAGCATTCCGACAGAAGGGCTCCAAGGTTTTTGTGGCAATCCGACAATCAGACCCTCGCGGCATTTTTTGCCGCAGTTGTGGATGGCGACGGTTCGTTATGGAAATTTGATAGCAAGGTGGCATTTGGCGGCCACTTTGTAGATGCATCTGCTGAGATAAAAATACACGTTGGCGAAAGTGAAGGGTTGGCGTGGGATTACTACTGGTTGCTGCGCAAACTCGGAATAGCCGCATCAAGGGTGTTCTACGAAAAGGGCAACTGCTGGACGGTACGAATATGGAGAAGGGATGCCGTAACTGATCTTTTGAGTCTTATAGCGGAACGTCTCCGTCACCCGGACAAAAGGGCAAAAGCCAAAGATATTCTTTCGTGTGTGCGATTAGTCCGGCGCTGCAAATACGGTAACTCATGGACGGCCTGTATAAGCAAGGCTGATGCCGGTGAAATGGAAACATGGGATATCGAGACAGATAACCACCATTCGTTTTTTGCAAACGGATACCTCGTCCACAATTCTGGCAAGGACGATGTTTCGCTCCACTTCACGGCGACGGCGGCCATGCAGCAGGTCGGCAACTACTGGCACATGCTCCCCGAATACAAGCAGGCCCGAAAGGTCGTGTGGGATGCGGTGAACCCGAAGACGGGGAAACGCAGGATAGACGAGGCTTTCCCGGAGAGTATCCGCAAGGCGACCCGTAAGCACGACATGCAGATCGAGCTTATCAGCGGGTCCATCTGGCAGTTGGTGGGCAGCGATTCGTACAATGCATACGTCGGATCTCCTCCGAGGGGCATCGTGTTTTCCGAGTGGTCGCTGGCGAATCCGATGTGCTGGCCGTACCTCATGCCCATCCTTGAGGAGAATGGCGGGTGGGCCATCTGGATCTACACCATGCGCGGCAACAACCACGGGGCGCAGCTCCTCAGTTACGCGCAGAACCAGCCTGATTGGTTCGCCCAGAAGCTCACCGTCGAGGACACCCCCGTTTTCCAGAAGGATCAGCTTGAGCGCATCAAGGCGGAACTGATTGCCATGCACGGCGCGGAGCACGGGGAAGCCCTGTTCATGCAGGAATATTACTGCTCCTCCGAGGCGTCGGTGCTCGGTGCCATCTACGCAAAGCAGCTTGCAGCGGCGAGGAAGGACGGGCGCATCTGCAACGTCCCGCACGTAACCGGCTTCGAGGTCAACACCTTCTGGGATCTCGGCATGGATGATTCCACTACAATCTGGTTCATCCAGACCATCGGAAGGGAAAACCGCGTCATCGACTACTATGAGGCCACCGGCCAGGGGCTTGAGCACTACGCCAAGATCATCAAGGACAAGCCCTATGTCTACGGAACCCATTACATGCCCCACGATGCGGCTGTGCGCGAACTGGGTACGGGGGTGGCGAGGAAGACGACGGCGGAGAACCTCGGCATCAGGCCAATCAAGGTCGTGAAGAGGGCGAGGGATGCCCAGGCGATTCGCAACGGCATCGAGGCGGCGCGGAACGTCTTTTCCCAGTGCTGGTTCGACGAGAAGAAGTGCGCCCAGGGACTCGCGGCGCTCGAAGGCTACCACTACGAGTACGACGAAGAGGCCAAGAAGCTCAAGGATACGCCTGCCCACACATGGGAATCTCACGGCTCGGACGCATGGCGAACCTTTGCGGTCGGCTTCCAGCCAAAAATAATCCACAAGCCCGTCGGCGCAATCATGCGCGAACAGCAGTTCGTGGGCGGTTGGGGAAACTAAATGTCAAAGAAATCACTGGAGCAGAAGGAACGGGATTTTCTCGACACCGCCATGAAGCGTCTGAAGACGGGGGTTGACGCGGATTCCCACAACCGCAGGGAGGCCGTCGAAGACCTCAACTTCCTGAACGGGCAGCAGTGGGATGATGCCGAACTGAAGCGCAGGAAGGTGTCCGGCAGGCCAGCGCTCATGGTGAACCACCTGAACAAGTACGTGGATCAGATCGTGGGCGACATGCGGCAGAACCGCGCCAGGGTGAAGGTGCGCCCCGTAGACAGCCAGAGCAACGTGGCGGTTGCGAAGATCAGGTCTGGCCTCATCTCCAACATCGAATACGTGTCGAGCGCGGAGAATATCTATGACGCGGCGGGAACGTCCATGGTGGAGTGCGGCTACGGCGCATGGCGGGTGCTCACCCGCTACACCGAGGAAAACCCGTTCTTGCAGGAAGCCTACCTGGAGGGCATCCCGAACCCCCTCGTGGTCATCATGGACCCGGACGCCAAGGACTTCATGTACGCCGACGCGAAGTGGGGCTTCATCCTGCAAAAGATGCCGGAGGACGATTTCAAGAGGGAGTACCCCGGCAGGGATCTCCCCCCGGAATCACTGGGGACCGAGGAGGGGTTGGGGTACGAGCACTGGTACTCCGATTCCAGCGTTACGATTGCCGAGTATTTCATCCGGGAGAAGGTCAAGAAGACGATGTGCCTCATGGAGAACGGCGACGTTCTCACGAAGGAAGAGGCCGACGCGCTTGTGGCGGAATGGGAAGCGGGGAACGGCCTCACCCTCCCCGGAAACGAGACGCCTCCCCCGGTCATCAAGCAGGAGCGTGACGCCGAGACGTACCAGATCAAGCACTACAAGATAACCGCGTCTGAAATCCTGAACAAAAACGGAATAGACGGAGAGGTGTTCCCCGGAAAGTACATTCCGCTGGTCCTGGTGCGCGGCAAGACCCGGAACATCGAGGGGAAGACCTACGTGCGCGGCCTGATCCGTGAGGCGAAAGACCCGCAGCGCATAATCAACTACTGGGAAACCTCAAGCGCGGAGATCGTGGCCCTTGCCCCCAAGTCCCCGTGGATCGGGACGCCGAAGCAGTTTGAGGGGTTCGAGAACGACTATGCAAGCGCGAACGTCGAGAATTACCCCTTCCTGAAATACAACCCGGACCCGGACGCCCTCAATACCCCGCCAAGGAGGGTGGGGATGGGGGAGGTGCCTGTTGCCATCTTCTCCCAGGTGCAGAGGGCGAACGAAAATCTCAAGAGCGTTATCGGCATGTTCAACCGGGACGTTGGGGATGTCGGGCCGGAAGTGACCGGCAGGGCCATCATTGCCGCGCAGAAACCCGGCGACACGGCAACCTTCGTGTACCCGGACAATCTCTCCAAGGCTATTGCCCATTCCGGCAGGATCATCAACGAGATCATCCCGGAAATCTACGACACGGAACGGGATGTGCGGGTGCGCCACTTCGACGACACCGAATCGTTCGTTCCCATCAACACCACGGCACAAAGCGCGATCCAGGCCATGCAGAGCGACCCGGACAGGTACATGGGCATGGATGTGAAGGGGTTGCAGAACATGGTCAAGAAGGGCGGGGATGCCACCTTCAACGACATGACCGTGGGCAAGTACGATGTCGTTATCACCACGGGACCGTCCTACTCGACGGCGCGTCAGGAAGCGGCTGAGAACATGCTCCGGCTCGTCAATGCAGACCCAAGGATTATGGGTGTGGCGGGTGACATCGTGGTTCGCAACCTCGACTTCAAGGATGCGGATGAGCTTGAATCCAGGATGAGGAAGACGCTGCCCCCCGGCCTCGCAAAGCCGAAAGAGGGCGACGAGCCCCCGACCCCGCAGCCCCCTTCCCCGGAACAGCAGATCAAGATGGAAGAACTCAATCTTGCGAAACTTAAGACCGGGGCCGAGACGGAACGGCTCAAGATCCAGAAGACCAAACTCCTCAAGGAAGCGCAGGAAACCAAGGGCAACATCAGGAAGGAGATCCTTGCCGTCCTCTCAGAGCTTCACGCCCCGCACCACCCGGCAGACGACGTTATCGGGCAGGGCGGCGGCCAAGGCATATAGAATTGTCGGCAAAGTGGAGGATTAAGGAGACATTGCTTTACAGAGCGGGGCAGTAGCCCCGGACAAAAGGAGATTCACCGTGACAACCGAACCCGTTGTAGATCCAACGCAGGGCGAACCTGGGGCATCGCCAACCCCGACCAACGAACCTACAGGCGTAGAGCCTGCCGAGCCCGTAGCAGCAGGAGAACCGGGCGCTCCTGAACCAGAGCCGAAACCAACCGAGCCACCCAAGGGAGCGGAACCCTCCGGCGCTGAGAAAAGAATCAAGGAATTGGTTGCGAAGCACAGGGAAGCAGAAAGGGATGCGGCCTACTGGAAGGGTGTTGCAGAGGGTAAGGCACCAAAGCCCGACGCCGCACCAAAGCCCGACGCACCCGCAGGGAAACCCACCATCGAGCAGTTCGATTCATACGACGAATACGTGGAAGCCCTTGTGGATTGGAAGGCTGACCAGAAGGCGGCAGCGATCCAGGCCAAGAGCGAGGAAGAGAGAGCCAGGGAAACCTACAACCAGAAGAGGGCAACCCTGGAGGAGCGCATCACGGAGGCAGCGGAGGAAGACCCCGATCTGCTCACCTACTACCACGACAAAACGCTCCCCGTTTCCACGATCATGGCGGAGGTTTTTCTCGACAGCGAAGCGGATCTCCAGTTGAAGTTCATAAAGTTCTTCGGGGAGAACCGCAAGGAAGCCGCTCGTATCGCCAAACTGTCTCCTATCGCAGCCGTAAAGGAACTCGGCAAGATTGAGGACAAACTCCTCAATCCCCCTAAACCGGAACCAGCCAAAAAAATCAGCCAAGCCCCGGAGCCGATTTCGACCGTTGCAGCCAAAGGGAAGGTCGTAAACGCCCTAGAAGACGATGCAGACATCAGCGACTTCATGAGAGCGCGGAACAAGCAGCAGTACGGGAGCAAGGGCGCATAGGAGATTAGCGAGAAATGTCAAACACACTCATCACCCCGGTAAAGGTTTTGAGGGAAAGCCTCAGAATCCTGCACAACAACCTTGCCTTCACCAAGGGCGTCAATCGTGAATACTCGAAAGAGTTTGCCAATGAGGGCGCAAAGGTCGGCCAGACCATCAACGTGCGGAAGCCCAACAGGTACTACGTCAGCGACGGCGCGGCCCTCGACGTTCAGGACACGGTAGAAGAGTACGTCCCTGTAACACTGGACCACCAGTTCCATGTGGATGTGAACTTCACCTCCCGTGACCTCACCCTGTCGCTCGACGACTTCTCCAAGAGGATTCTTGAGCCTGCAATGGCGACCCTCGCGTCGAAGATCGACTATTCCGGTCTTGGCCGGTACATCGACGTTTACAACTGGGTCGGCACCCCCGGCACCAACCCCGGCACTTCGGGC
>Ga0116171_10003868_pt1 | contig 13694 bp, 13 predicted proteins | sample AD_JPNHW2_MetaG_FD_89798 | JGI IMG/M metagenome (GOLD analysis project Ga0116171, IMG submission 89798) | Active sludge microbial communities of municipal wastewater-treating anaerobic digesters from Japan - AD_JPNHW2_MetaG | ecosystem: Engineered > Bioreactor > Anaerobic > Digestate | place...
CATCGCCGCGAGGCGCGACCAGATCAAGGACGCCATCGGCGAGGCCAGGGCCTTCGAGGGCCTCTCCCTGCCCTTCCGGGAGCTCGACCACCTCTCCTTCCTCTCCGTCCGCATCGGACGGATCCCCGCCGCCGAAATGGACCGCCTGCAGTCCTCCCTCGGGGACCGCGGCGTCGTCGTGCCCATCGACGAACAGGGCGGTGTGGTAGCCCTGGCCTCGCGGAAGGGCCGCTTCGTCCTCGATACCGAGCTCAAGCGCTCGAACTTCCACGCCAAGGAACTCCCGCCCGATTTCCAGGGCATACCGCCCGAGCTCCTTCCGGGGCTGGAGAGCGAGGAGGCCTCGCTCGACCGCCGGGCGGAGGAACTCGCCGTCCGCAAGGCGGAGCTGGCCGGGGAGTACCGGACGGTCTGGACCTCGCTCGCCGCCTCCTATGCGGTGGCCGCCGCGGTCGACGAGGTGAAGACGGGGCTCGACTCGACCGACCTCGTGTACCGGCTCGAAGGCTGGGTCCCGAAGGAACGCGTGGGCGCCCTCGTGGCCGACCTCAGGAAGGCCACGGACGGACGCATCGCCGTCCGCGTCTATGCGCCCGAGGAGCTCGTGTCCGTGCAGAAGGGCGAGGAGAAGGTGCCCGTCCTCCTCAAACGGCGCCGCTTCGTCTCGAGCTTCGAGCGCCTCGTCGTCTCCTACGGCGCTCCCCTCTATGGCACCATCGATCCGACGCCGATCGTCGCCTTCTTCTTCGTCCTCCTCTTCTCGATCATGTTCGGCGACCTCGGACAGGGAGCGGTCATCGTACTCACGGGCCTCCTCCTCTCGAGCGGCAAGGTCTCGGGCCTCGCCAAGTGGCGCAAGTTCGGGCCCATCTTCACGGGCGTGGGCTCTGGCTCGATGGTCATGGGACTCCTCTGCGGCTCCGTGTTCTGCAACGAGGAGCTCCTCGTCGGGCCGACCCGCGCCATCACGGCGGCCCTCCTCGGCCATCCGATGGACCGCATCCTCTCCCTCATGCCCTCGAGCGGCTCCGTCTCGAAGCTCTTCGCCTTCTTCGGCTTCACCCTCTCGGTCGGCGTCATCTTCAACTCGGTCGGCCTCGTCATCAACATCGCCAACAAGTGGAAGCTCGGGAAGAAGGGCGAGGCCCTCTTCGGAAAGACCGGCCTGGCCGGCGCGACCCTCTTCTGGTGGGCCATCGGCCTCGGCGTGAGGATCGTGCTGGGCGGCCGTCCCGCCTGGTTCGACATCCCGGGCTTCCTCGTCCCGATCGCGGCCCTCTTCTTCTCCGAGCCCCTCGCGGACCGCGTGGACGGTCGCCATGCCGAGTCCGCGGGCCTCTTCAGCGAATTCGTCAAGGGCCTCGTGGAAGTCCTCGAATCGGTGTCGTACTACTTCTCGAACACCCTGTCCTTCCTCCGTGTTGGCGCCTTCGCCCTCTCCCACGCCGTCCTCGCCTTCGTCGTCTTCGCGATGGGCGACCTCGTACGGACGCGGGCTCCCGCCGGCCTCGCGTGGGAGATCCTCATCTTCATCATCGGCAACGCGGTCATCCTCGTCCTCGAGGGCATGATCGTCGCGATACAGGTCGTAAGGCTCAATTATTACGAGTTCTTCTCCAAGTTCTTCACCGAGATCGGTGTGGAGTTCGAACCCTTCCTCTTCGAATATCCCAAGGAGTAGCAAGCCATGAAGAAGCGCGTATCCATCGTCGTCGTCCTCCTCGTCCTCGCCGCCGCGGCCCTGTCGGCTCAGACCGCCACCGGGACCTCTCAGTCGTCGGACATGTGGAAGTACATCTCGGCGGCCATCGCCGTCGGCATCGCCTGCATCGGCGGCGGCCTCGCCGTCGGCCAGATCGGAGCCGCGGCCATGGGAGCCATGGCGGAGAATCCCGAGCTCTCCGGAAAGGCCCTGCCCTACGTCGGCCTCGCCGAAGGTATCTGCCTCTGGGGCTTCCTCGTCGGCCTCCTCATCCTCGTCCTCTAGCGGCCACGGACCATGCCGGACTTCTTCTTCATAGGCGAGGAGGAGCTCCTCGTCGCCTTCCGCCTCGCGGGAGTCGGGGGCAGGGCCGTTTCGGGGCGCGATGAGGCCCTCGAGGCCTTCCTCGTGGCCACGGGGCAGAGGGAAAGGACAGGGCGGCCCGACGAGCCCGCGAATCCCGAGGCCTCCGGCGTCGGCTCGAAGGTCCTCGTCCTGAGTTCCGGCGTCTCGGCCCTCCTCGAGGAGGAGACCCGCGCATGGCAGTTCGGGGGGGACTATCCCCTCATCGTCGAGATACCGAGTCCGGGCGAGTCCGCCAACGAGAGCGGCTCCCTCCTCGCGGCTATCAGGGAAGCGGTGGGCATTAGCATCTAGCAGTATCGAGCGCGCGAGGGCGGGCCCGCAAGGCGGGCAGCGTCCGACCGGCCAGGAGCTTTGTGATGGAAGAGATAGCATCGACGGATGCCCTCGAGAAGGAAATCCTCGAGGATGCCCGCAAGAAGGGCGAGAAGATCCTCAGGGATGGCGAGGCGGAGGCTGCGCGCATCCGCTCGGAATTCGAGGGACGGAGCGCCTCTGCGCTGGCCGCCCTCGCCGAGGACTTCAGGTCCAGGACCGAGCGGTACGAGGGCGAGAACCTCGCGCGCCTTCCCCTGGAGCGCGGCCGCCTCAAGGCGACCTACATTGACCGCCTCCTCAGGTCCGCGATGGACCGCTACCTCGCGGCCCTCCCCGCCGACAAGGTGGCCGGCCTCGTGGGCGGCCTCCTTTCGCGGGCCGCCGGTCTCGTGGCCGACTCGCGGGTGGCGGTCGGCTACAAGGGCATGGACGAGGCCACCGCGAGGGGCCTTGTGTCGGCCAACCTGCCAAGGGCGCGGGTCCTCTCCTTCGCGAGGGACGAGGGACTCGCCGCCGCGGGCCTCCTCGTGACGAGCGAGGGCGGGGTCCTCACGGTGCGCGCCACCATGGACCTCGTCGGGGAACGCCTCCTCGACGAACACCGCGGGGAGCTGGCCCGCACGCTCTGCGGGGAGGCGCTCGCCCTATGATCGAAGGAAAGATCGTCCGGGTCTCGGGACCCGTCATCTACGCGTCGGGCCTCGGCGGCGCCGGCCTCTACGACGTCGTCGAGGTCGGCCATGACCGACTCGCCGGCGAGATCATCCGCATGGAAGGCGCCATAGCGACCATCCAGGTCTACGAGGAGAACACGGGCATGAAGCCCGGCGAGCCTGTCGTCTCCCTGGGCCGGCCCCTCTCGGCCCTCCTCGGGCCCGGCATCCTCGGCTCGATCTATGACGGCATCCAGCGTCCGCTTTCCTCCCTCAAGGCCGTCTCGGGCGACTTCCTCGTCCCCGGCGTCAAGGGCGACCGCCTCGATCCCGCGAAGCGCTGGAAGTTCACTCCGCGCCTCAAGGTCGGCGACTCGATCTCGGCCGGCGCCGTGGTCGGAACCGTCCCGGAGACCTCCGTGGTCGAGCATCGCGTCCTCGCGCCTCCCTCCACGAAGGCGGGCCTCGTCGCCAGCATCGTGCCCGAAGGCGAGTACACGATAGACGACGTCATCGCCGTCACCGCGGCGGGCGAGGAGTTGAGGCTCGCCCAGGAATGGCCCCTCCGCAAGCCCCGGCCGAGCCTCCACCGCCTGCCGCCGACCGAGCCCCTCCTCACGGGCCTCCGCGTCATCGACGTCCTCTTCCCGATCTCGAAGGGCGGAGCGGCCGCGGTGCCGGGAGGCTTCGGCACCGGCAAGACCATGACCCAGCACGCCATAGCCAAGTGGTGCGATGCGGACATCATCGTCTACGTCGGCTGCGGCGAGCGCGGCAACGAGATGACGGACGTCCTCCAGGAATTCCCCCGCCTCGTGGATCCGCGCTCGGGACGCTCCCTCATGGAGCGCACCGTCCTCATCGCCAACACCTCGAACATGCCGGTAGCGGCCCGCGAGGTCTCGATCTACACGGGCATCACCCTCGCGGAGTACTACCGCGACATGGGTTATGCGGTCGCGGTCATGGCCGACTCGACCTCGCGCTGGGCCGAGGCCCTCCGCGAGCTCTCGGGCCGCCTCGAGGAGATGCCCGCCGAGGAAGGCTTCCCCGCCTACCTCCCGACCCGCCTCGCGGAGTTCTACGAGCGCGGCGGCCGCGTCGAGACCCTCGGCTCGGGGGAAGGCTCCGTCTCCATCATCGGTGCGGTCTCGCCGCCCGGCGGTGACTTCTCCGAGCCCGTCACCCAGCACACGAAGCGCTTCATCCGCTGCTTCTGGGCCCTGGACCGCGACCTCGCCTACGCGCGGCACTACCCGGCCATCTCCTGGATCGACTCCTATTCCGAGTACTCCGAGGAGCTCCTCGAGTGGTGGAACGGCGTGGATCCCGACTGGAAGGTCGTGCGGCGCAAGGCCATCGAGGTCCTCAAGAAGGAGCAGCGCCTCGAGCAGATCGTCAGGCTCATCGGGCCCGACGCCCTGCCCGACGAGCAGCGCCTCGTCCTCGTCACCGCCGATCTCGTCAAGACCGGCTTCCTCCAGCAGTCCTCCTTCGACGAGGTGGACAAGTACTGCTCGCCGGCCAAGCAGGTCCTCCTCCTCCGCTGCATCATGGAATTCCACCGGAGGGCGGAGCAGGCCATCAAGGCCGGCGCGCCCCTCGTCAGGATCAGCAGCCTCCCCATCCGGGAGCGGCTATCGCGCCTCAAGAGCACGGTGCCGAACGAGAAGCCCGAGGAGATCCGGGCCGTGGAGCGCGAGCTCGCCGCGGCCTTCGACGACCTCGTGAGGCAGTACCGCAAGGAGGCCCTGAAATGAGGGGCATTGAGCATCGCGGCCTCGTCCTCGCCGAGGGGCCGATCGTCATGGCGGAACGCCGCGAGGACTCGTCCTTCGGCGAGCTCGTGGCCGTCTACGGCCGCGATGGCCGCCGCAGGCTCGGCAAGGTCATCGACGTCTCCGACAAGGCCGTGGCCATCCAGCTGTTCTCCGACAACTCCGGCCTCTCCCTGGAGGAGGCCCGCGTCGAGTACCTCGACAAGCCCCTCGAGCTCCGGGTGGGGCCGGACCTCCTCGGCCGCGTCTTCGACGGCCTCGGCCATCCCCAGGACGGCTACCCCGAGATCGTCTCTTCCGAATTCCGCGACGTGAACGGCCGACCCCTCAACCCCGCGGCCCGCGTCTATCCGAGGGACTTCATCCAGACCGGCATCTCCGCGATCGACGGCATGAACACCCTCATCCGCGGCCAGAAGCTGCCCATCTTCTCGGGCAACGGCCTTCCGCACAACCGCCTCGCCGCCCAGATCGTCCGCCAGGCCCGCATCCTCGCGCCTGCGTCGCCTGCCGGCGACGCAGGCGACGGCGACGAGTCCTTCGCCATCGTCTTCGCGGGCATGGGCATCAAGTACGACGCCTCGCGCTTCTTTGTCGATTCCTTCGAGAAATCCGGCGTCCTCTCGCGGGTCGTCATGTTCCTCTCCCTCGCGGACGCGCCCTCGATCGAGCGCCTCATGACGCCGCGTTGTGCGCTCACGGCCGCCGAGTACCTCGCCTATGAGCTCGGCATGCACGTCCTCGTCGTCCTCACGGACATGACGAACTACTGCGAGGCCCTCCGGGAGGTGTCCGCCGCGCGGAGCGAGGTGCCCTCGCGCAAGGGCTACCCGGGCTACCTCTATTCCGACCTCGCCTCGCTCTACGAGCGCGCGGGCAAGATCGAGGGCTCGAAGGGCTCCATCACGCAAATCCCCATCCTCTCGATGCCCGACGACGACATCTCCCATCCCATCCCCGACCTCACGGGCTACATCACCGAAGGCCAGATCGTCCTCGAGCGCGAGCTCTCCCAGAAGGGCGTCTACCCGCCCATCGCGGGCCTCGCCTCGCTGTCGCGCCTCATGAAGGACGGCATCGGCGAGGGCATGACGAGGGACGACCACCGCGACCTCTCGAGCCAGCTCTTCGCCGCCTACGCGCGCGTCAAGAGCGTCCGCAACCTCGCGGCCATCATCGGCGAGGAGGAGCTCTCGCCCCTCGACAAGCAGTACCTCCACTTCGGCGAGCACTTCGAGGCCGAGTACCTCGCGCAGGGCGAGTTCGAGAACCGTTCGATCGAGGAGACCCTCGACCTCGGCTGGAAGATGCTCACCTACCTCCCCAAGGACGAGCTCCTCCGCGTGTCGAAGGACCTCATAGCCCGTTACCTGCCCAAAGAGGCGTAGGAAGAAGGCATGCCCGTCCAGAACGTCGCGCCGACCAAGTCGAATCTCCGCAGGGAGAAGGAGAAGCTCAACCTCGCGCTCGAGGGCTATGACCTCCTCGAGCGCAAGCGCGAGATCCTCGTCATGGAGCTCATGAAGCGCGTGGACGAGGTCAAGATCCTCGAGAAGGAGATCGCGAGGCGCTGTCAGACCGCCTACCCCGCGATGCGCCGCATGCTCCTGTCCGTGGGTCGCGAACGGGCCACGAAGCTGTCCGAAAGCATCACCGTGGATTTCCAGGCCCGCGAGCGGAGGGTCCAGGTCGCCGGCATGAACGTGCTCTCGCTCGAGGCGGAGGTTCCCGCCAGGAACCTGCCGTACTCCTTCGTGAATTCGTTTGCGGACTGCGACGAGACCATGTTAGAGTTCACCGAGCTCTTGGGCCTCATCGCGCAGATGGCCAGCCTCCGCAGCGTCGTCTGGCGGATCGCGAAGGAGCTCAAGAAGACCCAGCGGCGGGTCAACGCCCTGGAGAAGATGGTGATTCCCGAGACCCGGGAACGCAAGCATTTCATCGAGGCGGCACTCGAGGAGCGGGAACGCGAGTTCCTCTTCACGGGCAAGCTGCTCAAGGCCAGAAGGCTCAAGAAGGACGAGTCATGAGAAGCCCATTGTCGAAGCTCCTCGTAGTCGTCAACGGCTCGGAATCATCGATCGGCGCCGCGAGATATGCGATCTCGCTTGCCAAGGCCTACCGCTGCTCCATCAGCGCGGTCTATGTCGTCGACACGGCCACGATACGGCAGCTCGCCATCTCGAGGATCTTCGTGCCGGACGAGAGCAAGGAGTACGAGTCGAGTCTCGAGGGATCGGGCCGGCGCCTCCTCGGCTACGTGACCGAGCTCGCGGAGGCCGAGGGCCTCAAGGCCGAGACCGTCATGCGCAAGGGCGCCATCCCGGCCGAGGTCATCGGCCTCGCGGAGGAGATCGGCGCCGACTGCATCGTCATAGGCGAGACCGAGCGCAAGTCCGCCTTCAAGGACGCCCTCATGGACGTCTACATGGAGATCGCGGCCAACTCGCCCTGCCCGGTCCTCGTCGTGCGGGGAAAGCACGCGGCGGGCCCCTTCCGGGAATCCTGACGAAAGGCATGGAGGATTGATGCGCGTCGCTGTCATCTACATCCCGGCCGGAGGCTCCGGCAGGCTCAAGGCCCTGGCCGAATCCCTGGCAAGGGGCTTCGAGTCCTCGGGGCACCGGGCCGAGCTCTTCGATGCCGTCCCGCAGGCCGTGGCCGCCTTCGACTACGTCGCCTTCGGCGTCGAGGCGGCAGGCCTCGGCGCGAACCTGCAGGGCAAGGCCGCGCTCGCCCTCAAGGGAGCCTCGGGCCTCGAGGGCAAGCGCAGTTTCGCCTTTGTCCGCAAGTCGGGCCTCCGGCCCGCGAGGCTGCTCGGGCGGCTCATGTCCGCGATGGAGGCCGCGGGCATGCGCGTGACCTACTCCGAGATCCTCTCCGGCGCGGATGAGGCCGGAACGGCGGCGCGCAACGCGCCCGTGGAACGGAACCAGGCGCGTGGATAGCCACTACGACATCCTTGGCATCGCCCCCGAGGCGAGCGCCAAGGAGGTGAAGAGCGCCTTCAGGAAACAGGCAAAACGCCTCCATCCCGACCTCGCCCGCGCGAACGGCGCGAGGGGCGCGGCGGCCGAGGGGGGGGAGGGCGGAGGCCGCTCCCGCGACGCGGCCATGCGCCGCCTGCTCGAGGCCTACGCCGTTCTCTCGGACCCGGAGAAGCGCCGCGCCTACGACCGTTCGCTGAGGCGCCGCGCCGCGGAAGAGAGCGGTTTCGACTATCGCAAGTTCCTCAAGGCCCGCCCCGGCGATCCCGAAAGCCAGGCCAAGCTCGTGGTCTACGACCTCCTCCACAGGCTCGAGGACGAGGCCATCGAGGTCTACGAGAAGTCCAAGGCCTTCGGCGACTTCCGGCTGGAGCGCTGGCTCGAGAGGGGCGAGGCCATGGATGCGGAATTATGCCTCGCCGAGGAGTATGAGAGGCGGGAGCGCTGGCTCAAGGCCTACTCCCTCTACAGGCGCCTCATCGTCATGGAGCTCGAAAAGCCGACCTTCCGCTATTTCTTCGATGTCGTCCTCCTCCGCTTCAGGACCCTCCTCCTCCTCAAGATGCCCAAGGTCCTCGACGAGGAGGACTTCATGGACAGGCTGGAAGAGGCGGCCGCCCTCGACCTGCCGAGGAGGGACAGGGCCCAGCTTCTCCGCAAGAAAGCGGAGGTCCAGCTGAGGCGGCACGAGACCCAGGCGGCCATCGAGTCGCTGAGGCGGGCGGCCGAGCTCGAACCGAGGCTGGCAGGCCTCGCCGCCCTTAAGCGGCGCGCCGGCATGGCGGAGCGGGGCTGATCGCGGGGCCGGGAAAGCCCCGAGTACTTGAGCAAAGCGTTTTTTTCTATTACCTTGCCTTGTTTGGTTTGTTCCAGTATCATCGGCACAAATGACTCTGCCTGATCCGATTCCTAGGTAGGTGTACAATGAAGCGCTTTTTGCTCGGCGTCGCGATCCTCTCGCTTTCCCTGACAGCCGCCATTGCCCAGACGACGATAGACAAGCCAGCCGCGACGGTGAAGCTCACCAGGCTCGAGATGATCTCCGTCCGCCAGTTCAAGTCCAATCTCGAGAAGATCGAGACCGCCATCGGGAAGAAGCTCACCGCGGAGCAGCGCCAGCAGCTCCTCGACAAGATGATCGACGAGCTCCTCTTCGCCCAGTACTGCGAACGCGAGCGGATCGTGGTCTCCGATGCGGAGATCGCCGCCGCCCTTGGCCAGATGAAGTCCTCCCTCGGCCCGGGCGCAGACGACGCCAAGCTCGAGATCGCCCTACGGGCCCAGGGCATCTACCTCGACGCCCGGTCCTATGCCCGCCAGCAGCTCCTCCTCCAGGCCTATCTCAAGGCCAAGAAGGCCGACGAGCTCAAGGCCGTCAAGGAGCCGACCTCCGACGAGATTCTCCAGGCCTATGAGCTCTACAAGTCCCAGATGGTACGCCCGGACACGGTCCGCGTGTCGGTGATCTATGTCGACCTGCGCTCCCTCTCCGGCGACGACAAGAAGAAGGCTTCCGACGCCCTCAGGCAGGCCGCGAGCGCGATCAAGGCCAGCCCGTCGCGTTTTGACGAGTATGTGCTCAGGGCCGCGGACGCGGGCTCCCTCTTCAAGGCCAACTCCAATTTCTACGTCGAGAAGACGCCCCAGGCCATCTCCGTCTACGGCAATACCTTCGTCGATACGGTCTTCGGCATGAAGGTGGGCGACGTCAGCGCCGTCATCGAGAACGAGGCCGGCCTCCAGGTCGTCAGGGTGAACGAGATCCTCCCGCAGAAGATGCTGACGCTCACCGATCCCCTCCCGAACAATCCGAATGCGACCGTGCAGGACTACATCAAGTACATGCTGGCCACGAAAAAGCAGCAGGAGGTCCTCGGCAAGATCCAGGACGAGCTCCATGACATCCTCAGGAAGTCTTCCGAAGTGAAGATCTTCACCGAGAACCTGACTTTCTAGGACTGGCAGCAAATGGCCTCGAGACGAAAGGCGCGCATCCTGGCATTCCAGGCCCTCTATGCCTGGGATGCCTCCGGCACGGCCGTGAAGGACCTCCTTGCCTTCTCCTGGATCGACGACGACAAGCGGTCGAGCCTGGACGAGGAGCTCAAGGTCTTTGCGCGACTCCTCATAGCGGGAGCCATCGAGAACATCGAGGAGGTGGACCGCCAGATCAAGGCCCACCTCCAGAACTGGTCCTTCGAGCGCCTCAAGAAAGTGGACCTCGCCATCCTCAGGATAGGAGCCTATTCGCTGCTCTTCCAGAAGGACATCCCGGCGCAGATCACGATCGACGAAGCCATCGAGATAGCCAAGGAATACGGGTCCGAGGATTCCTACCGCTTCATAAACGGGGTGCTCGATGGAATCTGGAAAGCCGCGGAGTCGCGCTAGCCGCTTCGCCTGTCCCTCTCCCCTCCGCTTCGGGGCTGCCCTGCTCCTGTCCGCTGCCCTTTCGACGGCTTGCGGAGATACCGAGGCAGCCTTCCGGTCCGCCCGCTCCAGTCTCGATTCCTCCCTTGATGCCTGGGCCGCCGAGGCCGGTCCGGAACGGCTCGGGACGGCCTTCGCGCAGGCCGAGCGCAAGGCCCGGAGCGCCGAAGACTGGGTCTCCCTCCTCAAGCGGGCGCGCCGGGCAGAGGCCCTCGGGGACAGGGGCCGCTATGCGCTGGTCGCCCAGCATGCCCTCGATCACGGTCCGGGGTCCGAATCCCTCCTCGCCGCCGAGGCCGACGCCTTCCTTCGCGGGGGCCAGCCGGAACGGGCCCTCGCCCTCTTCGGCAAGGGCCTCTCCGCCGAATCCCGCCCCGGCCTCTGGGCCGAGGCGGCCCTTGCGTCGCTCAAGGCCGGCACCTTGCCTCCCTCTGCGAAGAACGCCGCCAACCTCGCCCGTCTTGCCGGCATCTCGGGCGATTCCCGCCTCTACATCGACGCGGCCGCCCTCGCCCTCTCCGAAGGCGATCGCCTTGCCGCCCGCTCCTGGCTCGACAAGGCCCGCGCGGGAGGGCTTGCCGTTCCCGTGGCCCTTCTCTGGGATGCGGGCCAGTACGAGGTCCTTGCCGGGCTCGGCTACGAACGTCCCTCGGCCCGGCAGCGGAAATTCATGGGCGATGCCGCCTGGGTCCTCGGCGACCCGGTGAAAGCGGAGCGCCTGTGGAGGTCGTCGCTCGCGGCCGATCCGGCCTTCTCATGGAGGAACTACGTCTCGATAGCCGCTCTTGACGGAGGGACCCTCTCGGCCGGCCAGCGAGGGCTCTTCGACGACGAGGGCGATTTCCGCGAGATGGACGATGCCGAGCTTGGCGGCGAACTCAGGCTGTCAGGCCGGCATGCGGAATCGGCGGAGCTCTACGCGTCCCTCCTGCGCGTCTTTCCCGCGGAACGAGGCGCCTTGGTAGCCTACGCGGCCGCCCTTGCGCGGTCAGGGAAGAAGGCCGAGGCCCTGGTCTTCATGGATCGCGCGGCCGCCGGGCCGGGGCGCCAGGTCCCGGATGCCACCTTCCTGGCCGCGGACCCCGACTCGAGGGCGCTCAGGGAATGGCTCGGCACCGGCGCAGCCCTCTGGCCCGAAGGTCGACTCGCCGCGGAAGTGCTCCGCGCGATCGAGCTTCGTCCCGACGATGTCCGCCTCCTCGATGACGGACTGGCCCTGCTCTTCTCCCGGGGCTACTACGATGACTTCCTCGCCGTGCATGCGAGGGCGGAGAAGGCCGACATCCACTATCCCCGGCGCGTCCTCTTCGACGCCTATGCCGCCATGGCCCGCGGTGACCTCGCGCGGGCGAGGACCCTCCTCGAGAGTGGAGGGGAGGGGGCCGGCGGGGCCGAGGGCCTCTTCGCCCTTGCCCTCCTGCGTGACGACGCGGGAGAGGCGGAGGAGGCCATGGATATCCTTGAAAAGGCCCTGGCGGTATCTTCGGAGCCCCCGGTGCGCTGCGACGTGCTCAAGGAAATGGGCCGGATCGCGGACTCGCAGGGAGACGCGCACGCGGCCAAGGGGTATTATGCCATGGCCCACCTCGCGGATCCGTCGGATACCGAGGCCGCCAGATTGTCCCATTGACAAGGGGCGGACGGGATTTCCCATCCGCGCGCCACTGGAGGAATCGTGCTTCGTCTAAAGAACGGGGAACAGCTCGCCGGCATCAGGGCGTCCTGCAGGATGCTTTCCGACCTCTTCGCCGGCCTGGTTCCCCTCGTCAAGCCGGGAATCACCACGAAGGAGCTCGACCGTTTCGCCCACGACTTCATCGTCTCGCGCGGCGGCCGTCCGGCCTTCCTCAACTATGACGGCTATCCCGCGAGCCTCTGCACCTCGCCGGACGACGTGGTCATCCACGGGATACCGGACAACAGCCGCCTCGAGGAGGGGTCCGTCATTGGCCTCGATTGCGGCATAGACCTCGGGGGCTTCTTTTCCGACGCGGCCATCACCCTCCCCGTGGGCAGGATATCGCCCGAGGTGGACAAGCTCCTCCGCGTCACGCGGGAGTGCCTCGAACGGGCCATAGCCGCGGTCAAGCCCGGCGCCAGGATCCATGACATCTCGCGGGCTGTCTTCGGCCACGCCGTCTCGAACGGCTACGGGGTCGTCAGGCAGTACTGCGGCCATGGCGTAGGCCTCGCGCCGCACGAGGATCCGCAGATACCGAACTACGTGAGCCCGGGCCCGAACCCTCGCCTCATGCCGGGCATGGTCCTCGCCCTCGAGCCGATGATCAACCTCGGCACGGGCGACGTGAAGGTCCTCGCCGACGACTGGACCGTGGTCACTCTGGACCACAAGCCATCGGCCCACTACGAGCATACCATCGCCATACTGCCCGACTGGAAGGTCGAGGTGCTCACGTCCTGGACCTATCCGGCGTGAGTTGCTTCCTGTAACCAAGGACAATCCGCGGCATTATATTGTCACATAGGCGCCGCCCTGCCGGCGGCAAGGAGAGTGGATCATGTCGTTCCTGAGCAAAATCCGGCCCAAGAAGCTGCCGCTCGTCGGTCTCGTCCTCACGGGGATCCTGATCGGCTTCGGCCTGGCCTTCCTCGGCTTTTCCCTGTCCTCCCATGGACCCGACCACAGCATCCGCGCGGAGACGCCGGGCGCAGTGTCGGACCAGTCTCCCGAGGTAAGCCAGGCCATCACCCAGGCCACGAGCGTGCAGAGCGCCTTCCGCTACGTCGCCCAGACTGTCCTGCCTTCGGTCGTCGAGATAGACGTCACGAGCACCAAGAAGGCCTCGGATTCCAAGGACCAGCAGAACCCCTGGAAGTATTTCTTCGGCCAGCCCGAGGACGGCTCGAGCCCTGACCAGGAGTACCAGGAAGAAGGACTTGGCTCCGGCATCATCGTGAAGCGCGACGGCAAGACCGTCTATGTCCTCACGAACAACCACGTGGCGGGAGATGCCGACAAGGACGGCATCAAGGTCATCCTCGTCGACGGCAGGGAGTTCCCGGCCACCCTCGTAGGGGCTGATACCCGCAAGGACATCGCCGTCGTCAAGTTCGAGACCGAGGACAAGGACATCGTCGTGGCGAAGCTCGGCAACTCCTCGGCCCTCGAGGTCGGCGACTGGGCCATCGCCGTCGGCAATCCCTTCGGCTTCAGCTCCTCCGTGACCATCGGCGTCGTAAGCGCCATCGGACGCACGGGTGGTCCCGACGACAACATCTCCGACTTCATCCAGACCGATGCCGCCATCAACAAGGGCAACTCGGGCGGCGCCCTCGTCAACATCAGGGGCGAGGTCGTGGGCATGAACACCTGGATTGCCTCGCCCACGGGCGGCAGCATCGGCCTCGGCTTCGCCATCCCGATCGACAGGGCCAAGAAGGCCATCGAGGACCTCATCGGCAAGGGCAAGGTCGAGTACGGCTGGCTCGGAATACAGATGCC
>Ga0116171_10003874_pt1 | contig 13687 bp, 16 predicted proteins | sample AD_JPNHW2_MetaG_FD_89798 | JGI IMG/M metagenome (GOLD analysis project Ga0116171, IMG submission 89798) | Active sludge microbial communities of municipal wastewater-treating anaerobic digesters from Japan - AD_JPNHW2_MetaG | ecosystem: Engineered > Bioreactor > Anaerobic > Digestate | place...
AGTTCCTCTTATGAAATAAGATGGAACGTATCTATTTAATTTATAATTTTTCAATAAAAACTATTCTTTATATTTATTTCACCTATTAGAAACACAACATGCACATCTCTAACGGGATCCATGCAGTATATTATACAATAACCATAAAATAATTCCATATACTTGGGAAATGATTAATCTTAATGTATAATATGGGAATATGGATACAAAAATAACCAATATAATAGCGGAGCAAATTCTAGATTCGCGTAATAATCCCACTTTAAAAGTTTCGGTTTACGTTGGAGAAAATGTTGGAGTATTTGAAGTTCCCTCAGGTGCAAGTACCGGCAAGTATGAAGCCTGCGAACTTCGCGATGGAGAAGGAGGCAAAAGTACAGTCTCCAAAGCAATTGATAAGATAAATGGAATCATTAAAGAAAATCTTATTGGCATGGATGCAACAAATCAAGAAGCTATTGACACAGCAATGCTTAACTTAGATGGAACTTCTCAAAAAACAAATCTAGGAGGGAACAGTATGATCGGTGTTAGTATAGCTTGTGCAAAAGTATCAGCAAAATTAAAGAACCTAGAAGTCTACGAATATCTAAGAACATTGAAAGACATCAAACCATCACGAAGGGAACCATTCTTATATTTCAATCTAATAAACGGAGGCAAGCACGCAAAAACCAAATTGGCTTTTCAAGAATTCCATATCGTCCCTCAAGTTGAAGCATCTAAAGAAAGTGTAAAGATAAGTCGTGAAATACAGAGCAGATTAGATGAAATTATAGAAAAAGAGTTCGGAGGGCCCTTAATAAAAGGAGATGAAGGTGGTATAGCTTTTGATGTAGATGATATACTCGTCCCACTTAATTTGATGCAAAGAACAATTAAAGAACTTGGATACACTGGCAAAGTAAAACTCGCACTCGATGTGGCTGCCAGTTCTTTCTATAATGTAGATAAGAATGTTTACGAATTTGAAAATAAGGAATGGACAACCGATGAAATGATAGATTTATATAAAAAAATCTGTGATGAATTTCCAATGTTATCTATTGAAGATCCGCTTGATGAAGAAGATTTTGATGGTTTCTCTAAACTTCAAGAACGCCTAAGTAATGTGAAATTAATAGGTGATGATTTAACTGTGACCAACAAAGAGAGATTGGCAAAAGCCATAGAAGAGAAAAGTATAAAAGGGATTATCATAAAACCAAATCAGATAGGCACTCTAAGCGAAACACTCAATACGATGAAGCTCGCTCGTGATAATGATATCGATTGTATAGTCAGCCATAGAAGTGGCGAGACGATGGACGACTTTATCGGAGATCTTTCTTGCGCATTTGGTTGCTTTGGGATAAAGGCAGGTGCTCTTGGCCCCAAAGAGAGAAATATTAAATACGATAGAATTATTAAAATTAATCAAAAATAATACTATGAGAGACGACACAAAAACAAAAGTAATAGCAACTATCGGTCCGGCAAGTAATGATAAAAAGGTGATCGATGAAATGATTAAGCACCACATGGACATGGCACGTCTTAATTTCTCTTGGGGAGAATATGATTGGCATAAAGATGTAATAAAAAACATAAGAGAAGCTGCCAAAGAAAACGATATTGTTATACCGATAATCCAAGATCTCTCGGGCCCAAGAGTACAAAAAGGTTGTGAACACTGCTTTGGTGGTAAAGACGGTGAGGAAGTAATCACAGATAAAGATATAAAAGATCTTAAATTCGGCATTGAACAAAATGTTGACTATATAGCATTATCATTCGTAGGAGATGCATCCGATGTGGTAAAACTCAAAACTCTTATAAAAGAAAATGGTGGGAATCAAAAAGTTATTTCAAAGGTGGAAAGAAAAATGGCTTATGATAATCTAGACGGGATAATAAAAGAATCAGACGTTGTTATGGTGGCAAGAGGTGATCTGGGTAATGAATTTCCACTAGAGAAAATTCCTTTTATCCAACACTATATAATTGATGAATGTAAGAGAGCTGGAAAAATGGTTATCGTCGCTACTCAGATGCTCCTTTCTATGGTTGAGAATCCGACTCCCACAAGAGCAGAAGTATCAGATGTTGCATATGCAATACTTGACGGGGCAGATGGAGTGATGCTCTCAGAAGAATCCGCAAAAGGTAAATACCCGGTCGAAGCAGTAAAGATGATGGAGAAAATTGCTTTGGTCGCAGAGCAACATATTAGTACAACCAAGATAGGTTAATATTTTATAAAAAAATAATATGGATAAAAAAGTTTTTATTACAAGAAAAATACCTGAAGCAGGTCTTAATTTATTAAAAGAAAAGGGGATATCTTTTGATATAGGTAATTATAAAAAACCATTAACAAGAAAACAGTTAATAAAAGATCTAAAACAAAAACCATATGATGGCGTGATATCTTTTTTGACAGACAACTTAGATAGTGAAGTTTTTAATGCTTGCCCTACAGCTAAAGTTTTCGCAAATTATTCTGTTGGATTCAATAATGTTGATCTAGAAGAAGCAAAGAGAAGGGGAGTAGAAGTGACAAATACTCCAGGAACATCGGAAACTGCTGTCGCCGAACATACAATCGCTCTTATCTTCTCTCTCACTAAACGCATTGTTGAGGCAGATGAATTTATGAGAAAGGGAAAGTATAAAGGATGGGATCCAGATCTATTCATAGGCACAGATCTAAATGGTAAGACCATCGGAATCATTGGCGGAGGGCGAATAGGCACAAAAGTAGCAAAAATGCTTCATAATGGATTTAATGTAAATATTTTATATAGTGATATTACTCCAAATAAGGAACTCGAAGAATCTTTTAAAGTTATCAGAAAAGAGACAGCGGATATAATAAAAGAAGCCGATATAATTACTCTACATGTTCCACTGAATGAAAGTACAAAACACCTTATAAATAAAGACAATCTTAAACAAATGAAAAAGACAGCAATCCTTATAAATACCTCGAGAGGCCCTGTCGTGGATGAAAAGGCCTTAGTAAAAGCATTAAAGGAAAAACAGATATCAGGAGCGGCTCTTGATGTCTTTGAATTCGAACCAAAACTAACCAAAGGATTGACAAAGCTAGATAATGTTGTATTAACTCCTCACACTGCTTCAGCCAGTAAAACAGCTAGAGATATGATGTCTCTAGTCGCGGCTCAAAATATCATATCTTTCTTTGAGACGGGAAAAGTTATCAACAGCGTCATCAAATAACAAAAAACATCTTATTATACAAGCTATAAACCAGAGGTCTTTTGTTTGCACCATTTCGTTTATGATAATATAATTATACATAGACCTAAATTATGACTAGAGTCGTAGTTTATTTTAGGTCGATATTATAAATTAAATTTATTATTAGTTAACTTAATTACAAATGAAAAAAAATATAAAATATGGTATTTCATTATTTAGTATCTTATTAACACTTATGCTTGGTTATGTAGCCTATGCAGAAGATTCATCCGAAGCAACTACAACTGGAGATGGTAAACCATCAATGGAATTCAAAAAGGGAGACGATCTCCGTAAAATGTTTGAAGAAAGGAAAGAGCAAACTGCAGAGAATCGTGAAGGATTTAAGGACGAGGTTGGAGCTATGCGTGATGAATTGAAAACAAACAGAGAACAATATAGAACTGAGCTAAGGCAAATGATAGAAGGTATTAAAGTAAAGCGTGAAGAGTTTAAAGCTGAGATGGAAACAAAAAGAGAAGAAATCCAAGCAAAAATATCTGAAGCAAAGGATAAATTTAAGGAGAGTTTGAAAAACATAAAAGATGAGAACAAGAAAGTTTCCGCTGAAAAAATCGTTGATTTAATTACAGAATTAAATACAAAGATGACCGATAACCTATCAGATAAAGTTAATCAGATAGAAAATGTTCTTGTAAGCATCGAATCGAGGATTAGTAAAGCAAAAGATAATGGTATTGATGTTTCTTCACTTGATAGTAAGGTAAGTGATGCTAAAGACGCAATAGAGAAGGCTCGTGACTCGATATCAACACAAGCAAACAAAGTCTATGAAATAACCGTCACTGACGACACAACTCTAAGGACTGAAATGAAAACATTGAGAGATACTTTCAAGAAAGATATTGAAGCCGTAAGGTTGATCGTTAAGGAAGCACACACAACTGTTAAAAATGTTGCGGTTGCTCTTGCACAGATCCCTAAGATCGATGATACAGATGATGTAGATAGTTCTACAGATGATAATTCTACTAATTAATAATAAATATAAAAATATATGGAAAATAATAATGTTGAAAACACAATGAACAATACTCCGGTCACGAGTGGAAAGAAAAATGGATTAATGATTGTTATCATCATCGTCATCATACTTGCTATTATTGCTATTGTCATCCTTAAAGATAATGGGCTAAAAAAGTCAAATACAAAAGTTCCTGATCAAACAACAATGGATCTAAATAATGCACTAAACACAGATTCAACTTCTGAAATAAATACAAATCTAGATAAAATAAATCTAGACGATACAAGTGCAAGCGATCTGAAAGACGTCGATAGTGAATTAGAGAAACTTTAATCTGTATAAGTAAACAAACACCCTGATAAGTCTATCAGGGTGTTTGTTTTTATACCGTTTTTACGATAATATATATAAATGGTAAAAGACCCAATTTCATATTTATTCAGAGAATTCATTACAATCAGGACGGAAGAGCTGGATGATCAAGCCAAAAAAGCGAGCCTAGTCCAAAAATCAATGCTTTTCTGGCTTATTTTTAACGCCCAAAATACACGTTTCGGACGTAAACATAATTTTCTTAAAATACATTCGGTTAAAAGTTTCCAAAAAAATGTGCCAATATCACATTATACTGACCTAAAAGAAGACATCAAAGATATGCTTTCTGGTAAAAGTAATATACTTTGGCCTGGGAAAATAAAATATTTTGCTAAATCATCAGCAACAACAGCAGAGAGTAAGTATATACCCGTGACAAAAAGTATCCTCTCCAGATGCCATTTTAAGGGTGGTAAAGATATGGTTGCTTTTTATCTTAAGAATAATCCAAACACTAAACTATTCTCCGGTAAAGCTCTATCATTGTGTGGGACTTTTTATCCATATGAAGAAAATCCTGATATTAAGACTGGCGACATCTCCGCAATCATGACAAAAAATCTTCCTATGGCTGCCCAACTTTTTAGATTCCCAGGCCCAGAGGTAGCTCTACGTGACGGTTGGGAAAGTAAGATCGAAGAAATAAGCGATCTTGCAATAAATGAAAATATCACAGCTATTATCGGTGTTCCAATGTGGACTATGGTTTTTATAAAAAAAGTTTTAGAAAAATCCGGGAAAAGTTCCATTTTTGATGTTTGGCCAAATCTAGAAGTTTTCATGCACGGTGGAATATCTTTCAAACCATATAAAGAACCATTTGATGAATTATTCAAGGGTCGAGAAATGAAATACATAGAAAGCTATAATGCATCTGAAGGGTATTTTGCTATACAAGATGACCCCAAGAAACCAAACGAAATGCGTCTAATGCTTGATTATGGTGTTTTTTATGAATTCATTCTCGTTTCCTCTTATGAAAAAGAAAAATATGATGATGCAATAACAATTAAAGATGTAGAAATCAATAAAAATTATGTGCTAGTTATTACAACAAATGGAGGTTTATGGAGGTATGTTATTGGTGATACGATTATGTTCACATCACTCTCACCACACAGAATAAAAATTACAGGAAGAACTAAACAATATTTAAATGTTTACGATGAAGAAGTAACTGTTGAAAATGTAGAAAATGCAATTGATAAAACTTGTAAAGATACGGATTCGCAAGTAGAAAATTTCACAATGTCTGCAAAATCTCCAGATGAAAAAGGGCGCGGGAGCCATGAGTGGATTATTGAATTCAAAAAATCACCCAAAGATATAAATGATTTCAGATTAAAGCTCGATGATAATATGATAAAAGAAAATGGTGATTATGCATCAAGAAGAGTCAACGACATAGTTCTTGACCTACCAATAATACATAGTGTTCCAGAAGGTACATTCTATAACTGGATGAAGAAAAATAATCGCCTTGGTGGACAATATAAAGTTCAACGGATTTCAAATTCTCGTGAACACATAGAAAGTATTTTGAATTTTATAAGATAATTTTTGTTTTTATGATATTGTGCTAAAATCAAATACGCAATGGAACCACTCGCTTCAAAAATTAGACCCCAGAATTTGGACGAATTTGTCGGCCAAGAACATTTGGTTGGGGAAGATAAGCCCATAAGAATAGCTATAGAAAAGAAGCATATATTTTCTTTTATACTTTGGGGACCACCTGGCGTTGGTAAGACAACCCTAGCACGCATATATGCCAAATCATTAAACGCTGAATATCATGAACTTTCCGCTGTGTCTGCTGGTAAAGATGATATAAGAAAGATCGTCGACACGGAAAGTCCTGGAAGTGGCACACTTCTTGGTCCTAAGATACTTTTCTTAGATGAAATACATAGGTTTAATAAAGCTCAACAAGATTTTCTTTTACCTTATGTGGAAAGTGGCAAATTAATATTGATAGGAGCAACAACTGAAAATCCAAGTTTTGAAGTTATCTCTCCGCTACTCTCACGTTGTCGAGTTTTTGTTATGAATGAACTAAGAGGTGAAGATGTGGAGAAGATAATAAAAAGAACTGGATATAAAATAAAGAAGGACGCTCTGATGTGGCTTGTAAGGATGTCATCTGGTGACGCTAGACAGGCAATCACGATGATAGAAAATACAATTTTCCTTTATAAAGAAATTAATATTGAAAATCTTAAGAATACTCTGCAGTCAAGATTTCTTCGTTATGACAAAAAAGGGGAGGAGCACTACAATCTTATCAGCGCCTTCATAAAGAGTATGAGGGCTTCACAACCAGACCCTACATTATACTATTTGTCAAGGATGATAGAATCCGGAGAAGATCCAAAATTTATTGCCAGAAGAATGGTTGTTTTTGCATCGGAAGATATCGGATTGGCACAACCAACAGCATTAGTAGTCGCTAACGATGTATTTCGAGCGGTAGAAACCGTCGGATTGCCAGAATGTGCCGAAAACTTAGCTCATGGAGCTGTATATCTAGCGTTAGCCAAGAAAGATAGAAGCGCCTATGAGGCATATCTAAGGGCCAAGGAAGACGTTTTAAAGTACGGAGAGCTACAAGTACCACTTAGTATAAGAAATGCGTCCACAAAGCTTTTAAACGATCTAGGATATGGAAAAGGGTATGACAAGTACACTAAAGAAAGTTTGATGCCAGATAAGTTAAAAAATAAAAAATATCTAAAGAGGAAATAGATATAAAGAACTATATAAAAATGACTTATTTTAATATAAGGCTTTTTAAGATATATTAATATGTCGGAAAGATATATTGTGCGACACTCTTATATTCTTTTAATATAGCCATAAATAGCCATCTTGACACCTCCCTACCGACAATTGTGTTATTATTTGAAACTATAAAGACATGAGTTGAAAAGTTGAACTTGTTTATTATATTCTTCAATTTTTATTTTAGTTTCAGAAATTAAATTATTATAATCATTTACGAGTTTATTGTACGAGGATATTTGTTCATAAAAACTCATCCCCTCGTATATAGCACCGTTTTTTATCTTTTCTTGCCTTTCTTCTAATTCTTTTGATATATCGCTTAACTTATTCTTATTTATTAAAATAAGACCATATAAGATATCATCGATGGATGGACAAACGCTTCTCGGTGTCCCAAAATGCTCTACAGCCATCCAAACATTTCGGCCTTCATATTTACCCTTACCTACAGCTACTCCAATTTCTGTATAATTTTTATTTAAAATATTTGCCTTATGTCCTGCACTTGCCATCCATGCATCAACAAGCGCTTCATTATTTTTGAAATTACCGAGAGCTAAATTTTCTCCTATTAGAATATATTCATAATTATTCTCTCTTGCTAAATCAGAAATATTTTTATTATCTGGTGAAATATGTTCGAAGTATTGTTTATCAAACATATCTTTTAATTTCTGTTGCGCCGAGATAGTTAAAACACTATTTTCGATAAGCATCGGTAGATCACCATTTTCTTTTCTTACTTTGTTCGTAAGAGATATGACGCTATCGCTTGATAAGATAGAGCCAGGAGTCTCGTCTTCACGAAAAACACGAAGACCACCAGGAAGATCCACATTGTTAATTTTTATATTTCCTTCCTCTCCCCAATCTATTGTCGTGTTTTCGACCCTTTCTTTATTATTAAAATCAGAAATCAAATTATTTAAAAATACTTTTAAATCATCTCTAACTATATAGAGAGATATCCCTAAGAAAATAAAAATAAACACAAAAATAAAAAGATGATGGTGTTTCTTCATATCATTTACATAAAGATGAAAGTGAATATCCAGATTTCTCTGCCTCTTCTTTGGTACTAAACCACACTTCGTTTTCAGGTTTTATCCTCTTTGCTCCACTACACCCTAAGCTGTAATACATCTTACCATTTTTAGAAGCGACGTACCTCTTCTCTATTTGTGATTCTGTGGAAATCTCATTAGATGAATCAATATATTGAATCCCTTTATCATTTTCAGAAATTAATAATTCCCCTTCCCTTTCTCCTTCTTTTATGCCGGAAGAAATTCTACCCAAGAAAAAAGAGCTAATACCAACACTGATTATGATAATAAGATATAGAAAAGTAAATTTGTCAATATTAATTTTCCCCTTGATTTTATTAATGAAATTAGGTATACTCATATTCACTTGATTATAAATAATAATTTAGCTATTAAAACTAGCATTTAAACATATATGGCACATAGAAAGGCCGGCGGAACAGCGAAAAACTTAAGAGATTCAAATCCAAAGTATCTAGGTACGAAGCTTTATGATGGTGAAAAAGCCAAGTCGGGATCTATCATCATTCGTCAACGTGGGACAAAGATTCTCCCTGGAAATAATGTAGGTCTCGGTAAAGATCACACTCTTTTTGCTCTCAAAGACGGAACTGTGAAATTCGGCACTAAAAGAAAAGTAAACTTTAACAAAACAACATCTGTAAAGAAAGTCGTTCATGTTATCTAATAATTTAATATAAAAGAACAAACCTCCCCCACCATTTGGGGGAGGTTTTAATTTGACTCAATTACAATCTTACATTCTCCTCTTTTATCTCCTTTCTTTATAGATATAGTATGAACTCCAAGAGATTTTATATGATCCATAACTATCAGGTTTTCATCTAGATCTATTTGTGTTATTTCTTTTATAGCTAAAGAAACATCGTGTGGACCGATAGCTTTAAAAAGATTCCCTTTTTCATTAGCTTTCGCTTTTATGGTAATAGTTTTATTATTAACGGAATTAATCAATTCCAAAAATGATTGCATATCTTCATTCTTCTTCTTTTCTATTTGTCTTTTTCTATCTTCGAGTTTAGCAAGTTCATTTTTGGTTGCAAGAACAGCTAGCCCCTTTGAGATAAGAACATTCTGAGCGTAACCTTCTTTGAGATCTTTAATATCATATTTATTACCAACCTTAGGTACATCTGTAAGTAAAATGACTTTCATATATTTTTTATTGTTTTTTATTTTTTAATAATATTTCAACCGCTTTATCCATCTGAGGATCCTTGCCATTCTTATAATCATCAGCCGTCATTTTAACTTCCACATCTGGCTCTAATCCCTTCTCTGAAATAGATAAACCGTTAGGAGTAAGCCATTTAGCAACCGTAACTTTCAAAGAAGTATCATCCGTGATCTTCACCAACTCTTGCACAGAACCTTTACCGAAAGTTTTTTCACCAACTAATTTAGCGATTCCATGTTCTTTTAGAGCTCCTGCTAATATTTCAGAAGCAGAAGCAGAACCTCCATCTACCAAAACAACAAAAGATAAATTATCATTGAATATTCTCGGCCCATGACTTCTGTAAATCTTGGGTTCATTTTTTGTACTAAAATCTTCACTTAAAACAACTTTACCTTCATCTATAAACCAAGAAGCGATATTGACTGCTGCATCTAAGTAGCCACCTGGATTTCCTCGAAGATCGAGAATTAATTTGTTGGACTTAGAATTTAGAAATTCAATAATTGCATTTTTAAAAAGACTGTCAGAACTTTCTGAAAAGCTATACAAACTTATAACAAAGATACCATCATCGCGAAGTTTTGTATCTATGGTAGGGATATTAATTTCTTGCCTTGTAATTTTAATTTCACGAGCTTCATCTTCACCCTCTCGAAGAATTGTCAATCGAACAATAGTCCCCTTCTCACCATGAATCATATCTATCGCTTGGTCAATAGACATACCATTTGTACTAGTATCGTCAATCTTTATTACCTTATCTCCTGCCTTCAATCCTGCGTTCCAAGCCGGAGTATCTTTAAGAGGGGCAATGACTGTCAAAATATCATCTTTCATGCCTATTTCAGCTCCTATACCCTCGAAAGAACCCTTTATTTCCTCACTGAAGGCCTTATTCTCATCTGGAGGGAAAAATACCGTATATGGGTCATTTAACGATGATGCAAGGCCCGATATAGCTCCCCAAACCCTATCTTGATCATTTATATCTTTTGAATAAATAGATTTCTCGTTTAAGATATTCCATGCTTTCCAGAATGGACTAAAGTCGGCAGTTGTGTCTGTCTGTGGATTCTTATTTATTAGGGAAGTGGCTTTTTCTATCTCTGGACGATGAGAATATCCAATATAAATACCAATACCCAAAACAACACTGACAGCAACCAGTGTGATAATTACATATATTGATTTCTTTAAAATTTTTTCTTTCGACATTTGGTATCTTTTAATTATCTCAAAATTAATTTGTGTTTTCAAGTAGAAGAGCAGAAGGTGTGTATTTGTTACTTGGATCCCAAAGCATCCATGAATCAAGTCCATTATCGTATGTAGCTTTCATCTGAGCTCTCACTAGATCTTTCGTATATGTCGCACCCAAGTCAAAGTCTTGCAACCATGGACGAATTTTGTCAGTATTTTCTCCGATCGCTTTTGTTTTTATATTTGCACCTTGCAATGCTCGTGATATAACCTCATAAGGATAGAGCGCAGGATTCTTGTACCCCGCATGCCCTGCTGGATAGTGTGACGGATAAACCATTGGACATATAAAGTCAAAATGTGGAATTATTTTCTCCCAGACTTGCCCTATCCCCATATCATCTTTTGCTTCTGTTGTCAGACCAAAAACATCAGCTGATATCGGTATATCCCCTGCTTTCTTAATTTCTTGTGAAAGATATTTAAAAAATTCTTCCAAATTATCTGACCTTGTTTTACCTTGTGCAAGATTGTAATCAATATCTTTCATGTCTCCGTCCGAAGGATATCTTATATAGTCAAAATTAATTTCATCAAAACCTTCATTATAAGAATCAAGAGCAATAGTTAATATGTACTTGTGAACTTCTTTATTTGTGGGGTCAAGAAAAGATAAACCTTTCCGATCTTTCCAAACCTTACCATCACTCATTCTTTTTATTGCCCACTCTGGTTTTAGATTCGTCAGATATGGATCCTGAAAAACGGAGACACGACCAATTATGTATATTCCTTTTGAGTGAAGAAGGTTGGTAAGAGAACGAATATTTTTTATACGATTTTCAACACTACCAATTTCTTTGATGTATGGATCGTCGATAGCAAAACCAATGCGACCAGTTGAATCTTTTATATCAATAACCACTGCATTGAGTTCTGTCTGATCAATTATTTTAACAAGAGAATTTCGAAAGTTTTCTGAACCAGCCACCCAACTAGACATATAGAGTGCTTTCACTTTCTCTGGAGTATTTATATGAGAAATTGGAGTTTGGTTAATAGGAATATCTTCGACTGCATTCACTTCATCTTTAATCAAAGAATTATCTTTAACTTTGTCGGATGGTAAAGCTTGGTCTCTGTTGTACTCGACACCATTCGTATAAAGTACTGGCTTTATGAAATAAACAACCACCCCGCATACAATCAATGCGAGGATTATGATTATAAAATTTTTTATATTATTCTTTTTGGGTGGCATGCTTATTCTCCACTTCCTATATTATCTACAAATGTTTTACTATGGTCTGTATCTTTAGATAAACGATTCTTGGCTTCTAAATAAAAGAGATAACCAAGATATACAATAGCCAAACCCATTATAGAAAACAGCACTTTCTTCCAAGTAATAGAAAATCCTAGAAATGGTAATAAAAGAACCCACAAACCAATAATTAGTAATGTTTTTTCTTTTCGCATAATCTTATTATACTCTATTTATTTCGGAGAAACAATTATGACAAACTCGCCTTTTTGTTTCTCTTTATATTTTGAAAAATAATTAAAAACTTCCTCTGGATTACCACGGATAAACTCTTCAAATTGCTTCGTCAACTCTTTAGCGACAACCACTTCGTGCTTAGGGCAATGTTTGATAAGAGATTCGATAGTCTTCATCAAACGATGAGTAGATTCATAGAAAACCGACACCTTATCTGATTCCCCAACTTCTTTAAAGATTTTCTCTCTCCCCTTTTTATGTGGCATAAAGCCAAAGAAAATAAATTCTGCAGAAGACACCCCACATGCCGAAAGCGCTGAAATAAGAGCACTCGGACCTGGTATCGGCACTACATGTGCATCACTACCAAATTCTTTATAAACATTTGAGATAAGTAAAAATCCTGGATCAGAGATACATGGTGTCCCTGCATCTGAAACAATTGCTAAATTCTTGCCACCTTTAAGAAGATTTATAATTGATGATTCTTTACCAAGAGAACTATGAGCGTGGTAGCTCATTGTTTTTGTTTTTATTTCATATTTATCTAAAAGTACTTTTGTTGTACGAGTATCCTCACATAAAATATAATCAACCTCACCTAAAATCCGAAGAGCCCGAAGAGTGATATCTTCCAAGTTCCCTATCGGCGTCGCCACAACATACAAAGTCCCAATTTCTTGCATAAGAGTATTATAACATAAAAAAGAACCCGTCGTGTAAACGAACGGGTTCTTATATATTTCGTGTAGATTTACTCCTTATAATTTAATCCGACAAGGAAAAATGTTCCAATGGAATGTTTAATGAAATCATAACCGATACCAAAACGAGCATCGGTAATGTTTTTAACTTTAAAAAAGTACATTCCACCAATTAAACTTGAATACAAATCATCCCCTTTATACGCTAAATCCAAAATTATTCTATAGTTAGAAGTAGACTTTGGTTTAATAGATAACGCAACAGCTTCATATTCTGTTGTCACGGAAACCATAGTGTATAAATAAGGCATTTTTATTCGGAATGTCCCTCCCCCCAAAAAAGAACTAATGGAATCAACGGTATTAGTCCAAAACCCAATACTGAATTTTTGATTAATATAAGCTACTTGGTATTCTGGATTATTATTCCGAAGGTAAAAGCCAAATTTAAGATTATAACTACGAAGAGTCATACCAAATGCACCTATAATTAAAAGGTATTTTTATTATTTACCATATATTTTATGGTGGTATCTTACAAATAGATTTACTTTTTAATAAATATAGTATATATTTATATAAGTTAGCATTTATTTATTAAAATAATACTATTAATAATATGGAAAAAAACAAGATTGATAAAAA
>Ga0116171_10003876_pt1 | contig 13683 bp, 7 predicted proteins | sample AD_JPNHW2_MetaG_FD_89798 | JGI IMG/M metagenome (GOLD analysis project Ga0116171, IMG submission 89798) | Active sludge microbial communities of municipal wastewater-treating anaerobic digesters from Japan - AD_JPNHW2_MetaG | ecosystem: Engineered > Bioreactor > Anaerobic > Digestate | place...
GGGCTTCAGCCCGGTCGCCGTCAAACCAGGGATCCGCTACCAGGCGCCCGGCCAGCACTTTTTCGTATGATTCGAAGCGGAGCCAGTTCACCAGCTGCTTTTTTCGCAGAAAGGCCAGGGCTTCGTTGACGCTGATCCGGTAAATCCAGGTGAACAGGGAGGATTCGCCCCTGAACCGGTCGAGATTCTGCCAGATCCTGAGAAAGATCTCCTGCACCACATCGTTGGAATCGTCATGATCAATCAGCATCCTCCGCACGAGATCATACACTTTTCCCGAATAGATTCTGACCAGGAGGTCAAACCCGCGGCGCTGCGTCGCTTTGTCGCGGATCAGCAACAGGATAGGATCATCGGTGGTTTCAGGCATGATGAATGGCAGAATGACGATCGGGTTGCGTATTCTCCTTGGATACTAAAATTACCAAAAGGTTTAATACCTGAGCCGGATTATCGGTAAGATGAGTTTCGGCGGGGGATCGCCTCGGAACCGGCAGTCGCGGCCGGCGCCCTTTTGCACTATCTTTGCATAAAACGCACCTTTTATGACAGCCATTTCCTCATCCCCGGCAGGCCGATGGAAAGTGTTTCTGGCCGCCATCCTGCTGTGGTCCGGATCACCCGGCAGCCTCTTCTCCCAATCCGCCCCCGGCGACATGAACGAGATCGGTATCCTGGCGGGAGGTTTTACGAATTTTCCGGCCAACCGGCATTACCTGGAGGAGGATATCAATTTTGTCTATGCGGCACCGTATCTCCGTACCGGTCACCATGAATTTTCCGCAGGACTTCTTTACCCATTGCCGGCCAAAGGACTTTACCTGACGAGCGACCGGCTCTCATCCCAGCCGGGTTTTGTGGGAAGTTACAAGTTTACCGTGTTCGATGTTTATGCCAGGGAGAACCTTTTCCTGCACTATGCCTTTGAATACGTGACGTTCAGCGGGAAGGCCGCGGTCGTTCAGCCCGGGACGGGCCTCACGGAAACGAAAACGGAAAAGGACCGGTATTTCAACCACGCCATCGGGTTGGGGTACAGTCTCTTTTTTGACAGGGACGGCCGGTTCGGACTGTATTACCTCCTCGATTATGTCATTTCGCAAACGCGGTATTCGGTGGATGCCCCTTCGCTGCCCGAAGGGCTGAAATCCTCCCGGACCTTCTGGGACCATGTGGGGACCCAGATCGGGCTGAGCTTCAAAATCGTGCCGCTGAAGAAAAAGACCGCCTCGTCCGGCAATCACTGAGCTGGATTATTATCTCTTTCTGTGGGAATTAGCGGAACCGTGTATCAACGTAGTTGGAAAGTGTTTATTTTCGTACTTTCGGCTTCCCGGAGTTCTTAAACCATCTGTTTATGAGAATCCTGCTGAACCATTGTATGGCCTGTGTCGGGCTGATCCTGGTATCGACCGGGGCCTCGGCCCAGATGAAGGGCCAGGCCCGCCTCGACTCGCTGAACGGCGCGCTGGCTGCGGCCGGCAAGGATACTGTAAAGGTGAACACGCTGAACCTGCTGAGTGTCGATTACAAGAACACCGGCGACTACGAAAAAGCCGCCTCCTTGGCCACCCGGGCGTTGTCGCTATGCGAAAAGACCCCTTTCAAACGCGGCGAGGGAGCCGCCTTCCATAACCTTGGAGCTGCCTTCTGGATGCAGGGCGAATACACCAAAGCGCTGAAGAATTTCAATGCCGCGCTCGACATCCGCAACGAGATCGCCGACAAACCCGGCATCGCCACCACCCTGAACAGCATCGGCGCACTCTATTATTCCCAGGGTAACTACACCGAGGCCATGAAGAATTATTTCGCTTCGCTGAAGATCAAGGAGGAGATCGGCGATAAAAAGGGGATCGCATATACCTGCAACAACCTCGGCACCACGTACTACGAACAGGCCAACTACCCGGATGCGCTGAAGAATTACGGGAAAGCCCTTGGCATACTGACCGACCTGGGCGAGAAAAGGGGAATAGCCACCGTGTACAACAACATCGGAACGGTGTACACGGCGCAGAAGAATTACCCGGAAGCGCTGAAGAACTATAACCAGGCGCTGGAGATCCACGACCGGATCGGCAACAAGTTGGGCATTGCCTTTTCCTACACCAGCATCGGCAACATCCACAATGACCAGAAACGGTGGGATGAAGCCCTGAAGAACTACGAAGCTGCGCTGAAAATTCTGGAGGAACTCGGCGACAAGAACGGCATTGCCACCGTTTTTGCCTATATCGGCGAGATGAACATGCGGCTCGGGAAATACGACGTGGCGAGGAAGTACCTCAACGACGGGTTGTCGCTGGCAAAGGACCTGAACATCAAACCCCAGATCCGGGAGGCCTACCTGAAGCTCTCACGGCTCGACAGCGCGACGGGCAATTTCAGCCAGGCCCTGGCGAATTACAAGAAGTTCATGATCTACAAAGACAGCCTGGTAAACGAGGAGAATACGCGCAAGATCACGCAGCAGCAGATGCAGTTCGAATTCGACAGCAAGGAGGAAGCGGTGCGGGCCGAACAGGAGAAGAAAGACGTCAGGCAGGGGATCGTCGGGTTGTCCCTCGCCGCCATCCTGGTCATTGCGGTGGTCTTCCTGCTGATCGTGTACCGCCAGCGGAACCGGGTGGCGAAGGAGAAGCTGAAGAGCGATGAGCTGCTGGTCAAGTCGGACAACCTCCTGCTGAATATCCTGCCGGCCGAGGTGGCCGACGAGATCAAGCGCAACGGCCATTCCACGGCTAAAACATTCAGCCAGGTGACGGTGATGTTCACCGATTTCAAGGGGTTTACCGCCGTGAGCGAAAAAGTCAGCGCTGAGTTGCTGGTGGCGGAGATCGACTACTGTTTCAGCGTGTTCGACGACATTGTGGCGAAACACGGGGTCGAGAAGATCAAGACTGTGGGCGATGCCTACATGTGTGTGGGCGGGATGCCGGCGCTCAATTACACCCACGCCTTCGACGTGGTGGAGGCCGCCATCGAAATGCGGAACTTCATGCTGGAGCGCAAGAAGGAGAAGGAGGCGAAAGGCGAGATCCCCTTCGAGATGCGGCTGGGCATCCACACCGGGCCGGTGGTAGCGGGCATCGTAGGGAAAAGGAAATACGCGTACGATATCTGGGGTGACACGGTGAACATCGCGGCCCGCATGGAATCCAACAGCGAAGCCGGAAAGATCAACATCAGCGGCAGCACCTACGAACTGATCAGGAGCCGGATCCCCTGCACCTACCGCGGCAAGATCGAAGCCAAGAACAAGGGGATGATCGACATGTACTTCGTGGAGGGGTAGGAGGGTGACGCGCCAACCCTCCTGTGTGTCGGGGCTTTCGGAAAAGTCAACAATACCCTAAGACGACCGGGCACCCGCTTTTCCTACGGCTGCTGCCTGACGATTTTCGCCTGCTCCGAACGGCTCCCCGACCGGGCGCAGACCATAAAGATCCCCTCCGGCCATCCTGCCAGCGATACCTGCACCCGGCCATTTCCGGCCAGGGTCTTCCGCAGGACCGCCATGCCGCTCAGGTTGTAGATCACCAGGTCAACCGACGATCCGGTCGCTTCGCCGCTGAACTCCACCGTGATCCGGTCGGCAGCAGGGTTGGGATAGATGTGCAGGAAGGTGTCTCCGGACCGGGCCAGGGCCGGCTGAGGGATCTCCTCCTGGAAGTTGCCGGCCACGATCGGTTTCGATGCGGAGCCGCAGAACTGGCCGTCGCTACTGATCCAGGCATGCAGGTATCCTCCCTGGGTCACCACGGCAAGGGGCTGGAAGGAGACGACATGTCCGGCGACAAGATCCACATTCCCGCCGGTGACGACCGTGAAAGCGCCCCCGTTGCCGCCGGCTGTGATCATCTGCGTGGCGGCATAACAGGGGTTGGTTCCCGGACCGATGATCAGGTTGGTCAGCTGCTGGCTGCCTGGAATGGAGCTGCCCTGCAGCCCGGTGAAGGAACTGAACCCGCCGGCAGCCGTGGAGAAAAAGGTGATTCCCGTGGCCATCAGGATGTTGTCGGTGATATTGGCAGGTTCAAAGGTGGTCCAGGGCAACGGCTGGGTCCTGGTGCAGGCGAGAAGGCCTTCGTCGCCCTCGACATCGGTATCCAGGTAGCTGAACCAGGCGGAACAACTGAACGCAGTGATGCCCGAATGGGAGAGGTTCCAGTAACGTTTGAGATAGCTCCCGGTAATGTTCGGATCGGGATACTTCTGGTTGGCCAGGGAGACCCCGACGTAGTTATCGGGCAGGAACGTGCCGGATCCGGCGGCAAAGGTGAGGGTGACGGGCGAATACTGGATCAGGTCGGAAGCATTTCCAACCGGGAACTGAAAGGTGCCCGGACCGGCGAACGATTTCCGCAGTTCGCCGGTGGAGGTGGCGACCACCATGGAGGCCGCCGACGGGTTGCCTGCCACCATCGCCTGCATGCCCAGGGTGAGGTTGAAACTGCCCAGGATGACCCGCCCGTTGGCCAGCGTAAGCAGCCCGATCACCTGGGTATTACCGGCCAGGGTGAGGCCCCATGGGTTATCCATCAGAAGGGTGCCCAGGATGTTTTTGCCGGACAGGGTCTGAGCCGTTTCCCCGCAGAAATTAAAGATCCCTGGCCCCAGGTCCTGTGGCACCGTGTTCTCGTTGTGGAAGTCCCGCTTGATGCATAGCATGCCGTCATTCTGCAGCGCCCCGCCGGGACCGATGCGGATGGTCACCATCGAGGTCAGCGTTGCTCCCGAGGCGATCACCACGTGGCCCCCTTCCATGATGTCGGTCTGACCCTGCGACTGGAAATACAATGCCGTCAGCATGGCGACCGGACAAAGGTATCGGAACAAGTTGCGTTTCATAACCGGATCTCTTTGTTATAGGATTAAAAGGAACGAATGGCACGGACACGATTTGAATCATGCTTGTGTCCGGCCGATTGCGTGCCCATGTAGAAGCTCTGATTCCAGGCGGTTCCTGCATCATTTTCGGTCGAACTCCAATAATTGTCGTTATAAAAGCTCCCGATGAGGGCTTTATTCTGGTACATCTGGTAGAGTTCATCTTTGGATGGCAGGAACCAGTCGGTGTACCCGTTCAGGGTCAGTGTATCGCAGATCCGTGCGGCGATCCCGGCGGTGGCGCAACCGTTGACGATCAGCGTGGTATTGGCCTGCCCGCTGCCCACTGCAGCCGAAGTACCCGGGATCGAGGTATTTTCACAACCCCAGACAGGACCCGCCCCGGAACTCTGGTCCGCTTCCGCTGAGATCAGCCCGTGTTTTCCGGTTCCGTCGATATAGAAGACGATCCCGCCGCCCCCGGCAGCCCCGACGTAGCAGGGGTTGTTGATGGAAACCTCTGTCCCGTAAGCCGTTCCGGCACTGTTCATGGCATAGGCGCGCACGTAATAGTTGGTATTCGGGGTGAGTCCGGTGATGCTGCTGACGAATGCGCCGGTGCCGCTGCCGTCGGTGGTATGGCTGTCGGCAATCGTGGGGGAAGAGCTGGTGCTCCAGCAAACCCCGCGGAAGATGACGGCGCTTCCCCCCTCAGTAGTAACATTTCCCCCGGAGGTGGCGCTGGTGCTGGTGATATTGGTGAGGATCGCCGTGCTGACAGTCGGTAAGGTCGAATTGCTCAGGGTCGTGAACGAGATATCGTTGCCATAGGCGGTCCCGGCGGCGCTGGTGGCATAGGCCCTGACATAATAGAGATGATTGCTGGACAGGCCGGTGATGCTGCTGATGAAGGTTCCCGTACCGGATCCGTCGGTGGTATGACTACCGGAAACCGTCGGGCCTGTCGAGGTTCCCCAGCAGATTCCGCGGGCCGTGACCGGCGCGCCCCCGGCCGATACGACATTTCCCCCGCTGGTGGCGGCAGTGGTCAGGATGTTGTACGCGTCGAACGTGACCACAGTGGCGGTGGCGGGAGAGGTGGTGAACGTCACCTCGTTCCCGTAAAAGGTTCCCGCAGCGGTGGTGCCGTAAGCCCTTACGTAATAGAGGGTGCCGCCGGTCAGTCCCGTCAGGGAACCGGAAAAATTACCGGACCCCGTACCGTTTGTGGTATGGCTGTTCAAAATGGTTGGATTCGCGGCAGTATCCCAGCATAATCCCCGGGCGGTGATCGCTGCCGCCCCTCCGCCCGGTGAAATATTGCCGCCGCCGGAAGCCGTGGTCTGGGTGATGGAGGTCACCGCGTTGGTCGTGACCAAAAGTGGAGTGGTGATCGTAAGACTGTTTCCGTAAAAGGTCCCCAGCGTGGTGACGGCATAGGCCCGGAAATAGTACAGGGTGTTGGAGGTCAGCCCGGTGATGCTGCTGGGGAACGATCCAATGCCGCTTCCGTCGGTGGTATGGCTGTTGGCCACAGTGGGATAGACGAAGGTGTTCCAGCACACACCCCGGAAGCTGACCACTGCCCCGCCTCCCGACAGGATATTCCCCCCGCCGGTGGCCGACGTGGTGGTGATAGTGGAGGCGGCCGTCGTGGTGATCGTATTGACGCCGCTCGGGGTGGTGAAGGATTTTTCGGTACCGTACCCGGTTCCCACCTCATTGGTGGCATAAGCGCGGACATAGTAGGTGGTGTTGGGTTCCAGCCCGTCCATATCCTTGCCGAAAGTTCCGGAACCGGCCCCGGCGTGACTGGTGTCGTCGGTTACCGTGGGATTCGGCATCGTACTGTAGCAGAGCCCCCTTTCCGTGACGATGGCCCCGTTGTCGCTCACGTTGCCCCCGCCCAGCGCGGTCGACGAAGTGATCGCCGTGACCGAATCGGTGAGGATCGCAGGCTCCCGGGCCGCCGTATTCCATACCGGCATCCCGGGTGATTTACCCGCCCCGAAGGTCAGCACATCCCCCACATTTCCCGCCGGAATACGGATCCAATGGACCCCGTTCCAGCACAGCATGTCTCCCTGCAAATTGCCGTTCGGCAGGTTGATCAGCACCCATCGGTGCGGGGTTATGGTGGCATTCCAGAAATAATACCCTCGCTGCAGATCCCCGTTGTCGTTGGTGTTATAAACCATCAGCCCGGAAACGGGATCGGTCACCGGCGCCGGCGAGGTAAGAGAGGTCAGCGCCACCCTCGGTCCCAGGAAGCCTTTCGTGGCGGAGTTAACCTCGAACGCCGCCGACGGGGTCGGGGTGCACCCGTTATCGCTGACGGCGACCTGTGCGTGCAGGGGCAGATGGATTACCAGCAAGATAACACTGATGATGGAAAGGCGTCTCATATCATCGGGTTTTTCATGATTCAATGGCCGCGTAATGGTTTCCCGTGTTAATTCCGGATGCATCGCATCGAATACCCGTAATCTTTGCTCATCAGGGCGTCGAAAAGCGAGCCCGACGAACTCTGGAGGTTCCTGCGGTAGGCTGTGCCGGAGGTTCCGTAGGTCGTCCAGTAATACCCGTCGGTGGTCAGGTTGGAGAAAGTGCCGGCCGGGATCCTCATGCCTCCCGGCCGGGCAGTGAACCCGCTGGAGTTGGTCGCCCAGCTGTTGGGACTGGCCCAGTGCAAGGTCCCGGTCTCCTTCATCCTGCCTCCGGCCACGGCATCCCCTCCGAGGTAGGTCGACAGGGTCGTGTAGGCCGTGTCATTGGGCAGATGCCAGCCGGCCGGACATATTCCTGTGTTGTTCTGACCTCCCACCTGGACCAGGTCCAGGGCGCAGTTGTTCCCGTAGGCAGAAGTAAACAGGAAGGCAATATACAGCGTGTTTTGGTTCGTTGCCCCGGCGGGCAGGGTGACCGATTTCAGCTTCCAGCCCAAAACCGCGTTGTACCGGTTGAAGGTGGCTGCCGTGTTCCAGGTCGTACCGTTCGTCGACCATTGCACATCCACATGGTCGAAGTTGGAGGAATATCCCGCGTCTTCGTACCAGGCGAAATCCACCTCTACGGCTGCGTACCCGGCCGTGGAGAAAGAGGTGGTGCGCTTCAGGCGGGTTGACCCGCTGTTGATATTGAACGATCCGTATTCCACCAGGATAGCGCCATTGTACGGCGATTTGGTTGGATAGGTCCCGCTTGCCACAAAGGTGACCCCGAGTTGCGATCCGGTTACCTGCTCGAGGGCCCATCCGGCTGGAGGGGTTGAACCGGAGCCCGATTCAAAGCTCTCGGAAAAGAAAAGAGGCGTCCGTCTCATCTCATTGTACTGGTACAATCCGCCGTAGGTCGTGCAGTTGGATTCCAGGTCGTTGTAACAGTATTTTTCGATCGTTCCGTTGTTCGACTGGGTCACGGAACCGTTGATGCGCGTGCCGATATTGAGATCCTGGGCCATCCAGCATTGGGTGCCGATCAGCACGGTATTATAGGTTTTGCCATCGCGCGAATCGGTGATCGGAAGTCCGCAGCACGATCCGGCCGTCTGGTTCAGTGTCACCGCAGGCGAATGACTGCATACGTTGTAGGCCCATACGTACCGGGTATAATTCTCTTCGCAGGTGAGACCCGTTTCGTTTTTGCTGGTCGCGGTTCCCATATCCTGCGCATTGGAGTAGTTGTTGGTGGTGCTCCATTTATACCCGATCGCCCCGGGTACGGTATTCCAGGTCCAGTTGACCGACGTTTGCCCGGCCGTGCAGGTACCCGCGGTGGGTGCGGCGGAAAGAGCTGCCGGGGTGGTCACATGCATCGTCCGGGATTCGGATTCCCCGCAATCGGTGTAGGTCCACACATACCGGTAATAGGTGGTGTCGCATACGACCCCGGTTTCGATGTGCCAGAGTGTATCGTGCGTATCGATGGCCGTTGAATAGTCGGATGCGGTGTTCCATTTGTAACCGAGGGCGCCGCCGGCTGCGTTCCACTGCCATTGAATCTGTCCCTCCATCATCAGGTGGATCCCCTCGGTCGGAGGATCGGCATAACAGGGAAGGTACGCCCGCCATACGCCGTTGGCAAAGATGCTCAGCGCCCCGTTGGCACCGCAGTCGGTGCAATAGACCATCAGCGCCATGGCCGGATTGGTGATGGCGTCGCGCTCGGCCCGGGTCATCCGTGGGAGCAGAAATCCCTTCGAGGTTGATTTCACATCGAGTACGGCCGACGGATCCGGTGTGCTGGCGGTGGCACTCACCGAAACCTGGGCTTCCAGCCGCGGGAACAGGCCCAGGATGACCGTCAGCATCAGCAGGGAACGGAATGACTTTTTCATTGCGGAATGATTAGGGAGACGTAAATATAATCTAATATTCTGTAGAAAATCTATTATTTCCCTAATAAATTTCAGGTACAGAACAGGAAATGAGGGGGAAATGCTTATTGATTGTCTGCCTTTTTCCATCCTGAAGTTGAAAAATGGCTAACGCAGACTGCTGCCGGACCCGGGGGGTGTGATCCGGAACCCTATTTTTTTATGAATTTTCCGCTGCCGATCTCCCTGTTGTGATCAAACACCCGGTACCCGTACACGCCGGGGGCGAGCCCGTGCAGCGCGACACGGATCTCTCCGCCGGATGGACGGCCGGTCATTCGTAAAACCTCTTCACCCGTGATGCTGCAGATCGTTACGGTCATCTCCGGACCGGGGCTGCCCGGGATCCTTGTGCTGAAGGAAATATGGTCACCGGCAGGATCGGGATAGGCCCGCATGGTCTCATTCGGACCTGCCGGACCCGGCGCCGCGGAGGGAGCCGAACCGGTCCCCCGCCGGATCCCGTTCCCGAAAGAGGTTGCCCAAACTTCCCCATCCTGGTACGGGTCATAAAATACCCGCAGCGGATGACGGAAAGGATAGCCGGCGACCTGCGTGAAAACGGGCTGTGCAGCGGTAGCATCGGTGGTACGCCACAAGCCGTCGGTCTCGGTGGTGAAGTACAGTTCATCGGAATGCATCGGGCGGACCGTGCAGGAGTTGACCCGGAAATTGTCGTGGATGCGGGTCCAGGTCAGGCCGCGATCGGTCGTGCGGTACAATCCGCCGGTACCGCCGATACCCGGCGTGCCCCATCCCTCGAACACACAGGCATACCAGAGGCTTTCGGAGCCGGTATTGGGATCGATCACCACATCCTGCGTCCAGAACCGCATGTTGGGGTGCGAACGGTACGACCACTGGGCCGTCGCCTGCTCATAATAGCATATGCCCGAACTGTCGGTGAAGGCGGAGGAATAGGTCGGCTTCCGCGCGGAATACGATACGACGAGGTCGCCGTTCCCCAGCACGCGGATCACATCGGGATGGCCGTTGCAGATGGGCGGGTTGGCCATTTTCGTCCAGGTCGAGGCAGCGCCGGCCCCCAGGTTGTCGGTGACCCAGATGCCTCCGGTGGTTGCTTTGTTGTGGTGCAGCACGCTCGCATACAGGCGGGAGGGATGGATGGGATCGAGGGCGATCCAGACCACGGGGTGATTGAAATTATGCAGCAGGCTGAAACTCGCACCGTTATCGGTGGAGTAAAAAACGGCGCCGGTCCCGGCGTCGATCTGGGCATCGTAGATGCGGGTCGACTGGTAGATGTCGTGCACGTTGGAGGTGGCTGCATACAGGGTCCCGTTGGGATGCTGTGCCAGGCAATAGACCGTATTCTGGGTGAGCCCGGGGATGAATTTCCACCGGCTGCCTCCGTCGCTGCTCATGATCCCGTTGATATCCGAATAACCGGCGAAGAGATGAAGACTGTCGGTCCAGAGAACCTGCCAGCAGGAGGTGTTCTCCAGCCCGTTGCCCCGGTAGGGTTTTCCTGTCGGGGTGGGCGCGTTCGCCGGGTTTGCATCGGCCCGATCGACATACTGCTGCCGCCAGTTCAGCCCCCCGTCGGTGGTGATGTGTGCAAAGCCGTAGTCGGTCATCACCACCGTTCCCGGGTCGTCGGGAGCCACGGTGAACCCGAACGGGGCTTCGGCATCCCCCCCGCCGCGATCGCCCCCGTACCCGCACCATCCCGTCGTGATGTTCGCATTGTCCGGCGTCAGAAAGGTATGGGTCCAGGGTCCCCCGTTTACCGATTTCATCACCACAGGGTGACCTTCCGCACTCCCGCCGGCAAGCCAGGCTACTTCCGTGTTGTTGGCCGCCATCCCGGCGAAAACCGGGAAATCGACTCCCTGGGCGATGCCGGCGACCTGCGAAACCCAGGTCCCGCCGGCATTATCCATCCGGTACACGCCCTTCATGGCATTCCAGTAGTTGTCGCCGTAGGTGTATCCCGACCAAACGTTGGCAGCGGTGAGGCATAGGAAGCGCAGGCTCCCGTTCTGCTTCGCCCCGGCAAACGACAGCATGTACTCGCCGGCCGGGATCCCCGAAACGGCCATGATGGCAAAGGTCTGCCCGCCATCGTTCGAAACCAGCAGCCCGTCGTTGGTGCCGATGTACACATGATTTCCGTCGAAGAAGACCCCCGCGATATGACAGCCGGCATTCATCGAAATACAGGTGTACACGTGGTGAAAGGTGGTCCCTCCGTCGGAGGAGTAGTAAAGGGTGCTGTAATCGGCAATGACCACGTGCCCGGGGTGGTCGTAGTCGGCAAAGATCCGGAGGATGTACCCGCCGGGATTGTTGCCGTACGGGTTGCCCGGCAGTACGCTCCAGGTATTTCCGCCGTCGGCGCTCCTGACCGGCCGGAGGCAGTCGGCCCCGGCCAGGGAGGTGTAATCGGCCGCATAGCGGATGGCGGGATCGGAGGTGAACTGCACGCAGGCATAATGGCCTCCCTGGATCGACAGGAAGTTGACGGTGGCCCATCCGGCCCCCTGGTCCGGGGTATGGTAGAGCCCGCTCATGTCGCATCCCATATAGATCTCGCCGTGATCGGCGGGGTTGACCGACGGGGAATAGAGAGCCCCTCCGCCGCCGATTCCCAGCGATTCCCAATAGGCCGGGACCTGGGCAGTCGACGAAAGCAGCCATAACCACATCCCGGCGAAAAGAAGGGAGAACTTTTTCATACCTCTTTTCTCATAAGATGGAACCGGAATGAAAAAGTTGTCTGATCAGCCGAAGTACACCCGTTCAGGGAAGAACGAAGTAGAAGGTGGCACCTTGTCCCGGTTCCGAGGTGGCCCAGATCCGCCCTCCGTGCCGCCGGATGATCCGGTCGACGGTCGCCAGGCCGATGCCGGTGCCTTCATACTCGCGGATGCTGTGAAATCGCTGGAACGGACTGAAAAGCTTGTCGGCTTTTTCCAGATCGAATCCGATCCCGTTGTCGCGGACGAAATACGTTAGCTGGCCGTCCGACTGAAGCGTTCCGATCCCGATTTCCGAACGGTCCTGCCGTGAGGAATATTTGAGAGCGTTCGATAACAGGTTAACCCAAACCTGGCGGATCAGCACCTGGTCGCCCTGGGCCGAAGGAAGATCGGAAAGGTTGATTTCGATCCGAGGCCGGTCGGCCGGAAGGACCAGCTCATCCAGCACGGATGACACCATTTGTCCCATGTCGATCGGTACGATCTTCAGTTCTTCCCTCCCGATGATGGCCAGGGAGAGTAACGAATCGATCAGCCTGTTCATCTGGGTCACATTCCGGGAGATCAGCCCGATCAGCCTTTTACCCTCTTCGTCCAGCGCGATCGTGTAATCTTCCGCCAGGATGTGGGAAAAGCCTTCGATGGCCCGCATCGGGGCTCTCAGGTCATGCGAAACGGAATAGCTGAACGACTCCAGTTCCCTGACCGCCAGCTGCAGATCGAGGGTGCGTTGCCGAACCCGCTGCTCCAGTGTTTCGTTGATCTCCAGCAATTCAGCTTCATAGCGTTTGCGCTGGGAGATGTTCTGGACGTAGGTAACGATATAATCCTGGCCCTGGATGGCCTTCTTTACGAGACCGGTGGATATGATGGCCCAGACCACTTCCTTGTCCTTGCGGATATATCTTTTCTCCAGGATGGCGGCAACCGGCTCTTCCTGGATGACCCCTTTCAGGTAATCCAACGATTTGTCACGATCGTCGGGATGGCTCACTTCGTTAAAATGGTGCATCTCCAACTCCGATCGGGAATACCCGATCATCCGGCAGAAAGCATCATTCACTTTGAGCATGCACCCGTCGAGACCGACCAGCACCACACCGATCGCGGCACTCTCAAAGGCGGCCCGGAAAAGCGCTTCGCTCTCGTGAAGGGCAATGATAGCGTCCCGGTGCTCCCGTTGGATCCGTTTATTATCGAGGACCTTCCGGATGACGGTGGGCAGGCCCTGGATGTGGTGGACCGATTTGATCACGTAATCGGCAGCCCCCCGCTTCATGGCTTCGATGGCAATTTCCTCCGAGCCGGTTCCCGTGACGATCACTACCGGGAGATCGGGTTTCACGATCCTGACGATTTCCAGCACCTGCAGCCCGTCGAATCCAAAGATATTGAAATCGCTCAGCACCAGGTCGAATTCGACCTCTTTCAGACGGTCTTCAAAGGTCGTGCGGTTGTCCGCCTCTACCAGATCGAATTGATCTGCCGCATTTCGCAAGGTGTCGGCAACCAGTTGACGGTCGTGAAGACTGTCATCAACATGCAGAATTCTGATCATTTTTTCCATAGGAAAAGGAGGTTATTTGACCGGTGATGACCCGGTTAATCATCCGCACCGATGTTCAGGGTGAACCAATAGTCGTTGATTTGTTTCACAACCTCAATAAACCCCTGGAAAGATATGGGTTTCTCGAGATAACTGTTGGTCCCGATATCATAGCTCAGGTTACGGTCTTCCTCCTCCTTCGATGA
>Ga0116171_10003877_pt1 | contig 13677 bp, 15 predicted proteins | sample AD_JPNHW2_MetaG_FD_89798 | JGI IMG/M metagenome (GOLD analysis project Ga0116171, IMG submission 89798) | Active sludge microbial communities of municipal wastewater-treating anaerobic digesters from Japan - AD_JPNHW2_MetaG | ecosystem: Engineered > Bioreactor > Anaerobic > Digestate | place...
AAGATCTAAAAGGAAAATATAAGAAAGAATTAATGTGAAGTTTTTGTGAAGGAGTGATCAAGGCTTTTGATCTTGCTAAGTTGTCTCATTCTTGAGAGAATAGGACTCATGGCAGCAAAACAACAATTGACAGATAATGTTAAATTACTGCAAAAAGCAGCCATTATTCGTCAAGGCGAATTTTTCAGCGAAGTGTTGCTTTTACAACGCAACTCTAGTTCGATATCTAGACCAAATTGTTGGGATTTGCCAGGTGGCAACAGCGAGTGGCCGGCTTTACAGCAAACTTCTGCTGCCAATCTTCATTTAGCCGATATCAGTAGGGAAATTTTTGAAGAAACTGCTTTAGAGGTTTCAGAAAATATTTTTGATTTAAGCAAATTAACTCATTTTTCCACTTATTTTGATAGCCAGCAGCAAATTTTTACTATCATTTGTGGTTGGGGAATTGATTTCTCTTTGACCAATCAAACAGCAATCCAAATATCTAGTGAGCACCAAAAATATGCTTGGGTAACGCAGACTAATTTAGCAAATTATGACTTTGGTGGAGATCGAGGAGCTTTTGTGCTTGATATAGCGACCAACGCCTTTGCCAAATTTAAAGATCATTTATAAAATTTTTACATGAAATTTTTTGTTGCTTCCAAAAATCCAGTTAAGATCAATGCAGTGTTGCTGGCGACGCAAAAGCAATTTCCCAATGCTTTAGTAAAAGGCTTTGAAGTAACCAGTGGGGTATCGGTGCAACCAATGAGTGACGAAGAAACTAAATTGGGTGCTTTTAATCGTGCTTATCGAGTACGCACTTTGGCTAAAAGTCAACAATTAGTATCGGATAATGAAGAGGCTTTGTTTATAGGTTTAGAGGGTGGAGTTTTTCAACCTGCTTTTGCTAATCATAGTTCAGAGCTTTGGTCGACTGTTTGGGCAGTAGTTATGGATCAAGATGGCAATAGCTATTACAGTAATGGAGCACGTTTTCCTTTGCCAGATTTTATGTCTGATTTACTTTTGGCTGGTGAAGAAATGGGGCCAGCTTTAGGTCGACGTTTGAAAGATCCAGATGTACGCAAGAAGGAAGGCATGATTGGTTTTTTGACCAATCATTTTACTAACCGCAGTGATGAATATGCTAGTGTGGTCAAAATTGCCATTGGCCTCTGGTACGGTCAAGACTCTCTCTTGACAAAGTAAATTTTCCCGGCAGAATGAGATCATAGTAATACTTAGTGCAAGGAAATATGTCAAAAAAATTGCAAAATTTACTGCCTTATCTTTTACCGTTAATTGCCCTTATTTTGGTGATCATCATGTTTGTGCGTTGGTATCAAGGTAAAACTGCCGAAACACCAATTAGTTTATTAGATTCGCAATTACAGGTCGAAAGTTTGCCAAGTGAAGTGCAAGATAGCATTATCAAAGGTAGTCCTGATTACACAACCCTAGATATGCAGGGTGTTGATCAAGCCACTGGTGAAGTACGTTACCAAATCGTGGATGGCAAATTTAATTTTACTGTGACTGCTAATTTGCCTGAATCAAAGGAAGAGTATGCAGTTTGGTTAGCTTCCCCCTCCGATGACTCCAAGAAACGCGTTTTTAATCTTACTTATTCTAAAGCTGGTTATATTGGCAGTGCCGCCGTTTCAGCCGATGTTTTACCAGTCAAAGTGGTAGTTGCTAAGGCTTCTGACCTGATGCTTCAAGACATCTTATTGCAGGTGGAAATAGCTGCTACGGAGACAAAATAATTACTGTTTTTGATTATTTTTGATATATTTTGACATATAAAAAACAAAACTGCTTCTTGATTAGCTAGTCAAGTATGCTAGGCTTAAGTAGTAATAAAAATTATTCTCTATGAATCCATAGAGAAAGAAGGGTAAAATATGGCAAACGCCTATAGTTACACAAACTCAAAGGGTCAGACCTATTACCTTCACACCAGAGACGTCACTTTGAAGAATGGTAGAGTGCAAACTATCTACTTCTTCGCTCGTGATATTCGTGAAGGTTCTTTAAGTGCAGTACCAGCCGCTTATCAAGTGGTTGAAACCAAACGAACTGGCATGCCAGTTTTGAAGAAGAAATAAAGTGCTCTATCACTTTTTGTGAAAAGATAGCCCCGCTTTTAAGCGGGGCTTTTTCTTGCTGTAAATGATATATTAGCCTTATGAAAATTTATCTTGGTGCTGACCATGGAGGCTTTGCTTTAAAGGAAGAATTTAAAAAAAATCTTACTCAGGCCCATCCTGAACTCAGTTTTGAGGATTGCGGAGCGCTGGTTTATGCAGAAAATGATGATTATCCATTAATTGCTTTTAACGTGGCGCAAAAAGTTGCTGCTCAAAAAGAACCAGAACAAAGTTTAGGCATTTTGTTCTGTCGTTCTGGCTCTGGAATGGTGATTGCCGCTAATAAAGTTAAAGGTATTAGAGCAGTTGAACTTTACAGCGAAGCCATCGCCTCGCACGCCAAAAGTCATAATCAAGCCAACGTGATTGCTATGGCTGGTGACTATTTGTCCTCAGAAAAAATTATGCGGCTTTTTGAAATTTTTTTAAGTACTCCAGTAGATCAAGCGCAACGACACAGGAGAAGACTTGCAGAAATTAGTAATTACGAAAATAGTCATTCAATTTAAAGAAAAAGAAAAACTATGCCTTTAGACATTAGCGCCAATATTTTAACCAGTGATTTGGCTGTAGCTAAAAAACAAATTGAGTTAGCCAAAAGTAGCCAATTAATTACTGCTATCCAAATCGATATCGTTGACTGTGTTTTTGCTGATGCTCCCACTTTTACCCCACAAGACTTGGTTGACATTGATTTTGCTGGTTTACAAATTGATTTTCACTTGATGACTGAAGAGCCAATGGATTATGTGTGGGAAATGGAAGCATATTGTCGTCACTTGCCCATTCGGGCAGTTTTTGGTCAAGTTGAAAAAATGTCTTATCAAGTAGCTTTTTTAGAAGAAGTGAAGAAACAAAGTTGGCGCGCTGGTCTAGCCTTAGATTTATTTACTCCTATCGAGTCAATTGATTATAGTAGTTGGGAGTGGATGGACGCGATTTTACTTTTGGGCGTTGAGGCGGGTGCTTCTGGTCAAATACAAAATCCTTTTCTTTTTGAAAAAATTAGGAAAGCTAAAGAAAAAATCGCTAAGGGTGAACCAGTAAAAATTTTTGTCGATGGTGGAGTCAAGCAAACCAACATAGAACAACTACAAAAATTTGGCATTGATGGAGCAACCGTTAATTCTGCTTTCAATCAAGCTTCAGATTATAAGCGAGCTGTAGAGGAGTTTCTTTCTTATGTTAAATAGTAAAAAAGTATTGATCCCAAAGTCTAATCGTCTTTGCAAAATCAAAAACATTGTTTTTTTTGGTGGAGCTGATTGCGACAAACACGATCCAACTTATAAAGAAGCTTTTGCTGCTGCTAAATATGCTGCTTCAAAGGGTAAAATTATTATTAATGGCGGTGGCCCTGGTGTTATGCAAGCGGCGAGTGAAGGGGCCAAAGCTGCTGGAGGAAAAACGCTAGTGGTAACTTTTTATCCACAAGATTTGCCAGAATTTGAAGGCCGAGCAGTGCAAAATATTGCTGACCAAGAGATCAAAACTGCTAATTATATTGATCGTATGTTCAAATTGATGGATGTTGCCGATTTATTTATTTGTTTTAAAGGTGGCACTGGTACTTTAAGCGAATGGGCCACCGCCTGGCTATTGGCACATTTATATTATGGTAATCATAAGCCCTTGATTCTTTATGGCGCATTTTGGCATGAATTTATGGATATGGTTGATAAAAATTTTGTGATTGGTTATAAGGAGTCGCAAGTTTATCGTATTGTAAATGATCTCTCGGAATTTAAAGTTGCTCTAAGGATTTTTGAAGAGGAGATGGCAGCGCGGCGCTTGAAATTGACCTAGTTTTTAAGCTAAAATAGACGGGAGGTTTAGCAAGCGACCACAGAAAGTCTGCCCTTTATGTATGACGTAATTTCTATTGGTTCTTCTTTATTGGACATCTTTATTCAGTCTAATGATTTGGAAGCAAACCGCATTGACAATAAGCAAACTTTAACCTACGGTGACAAACTTGAATTGTCAGATTTTCACATTGTTACCGGGGGTGGTGCCAGCAACACAGCGGTTGCTTTTGCTCGTTTAGGTCTTAACGTAGCGGTGATTTCTGAAACAGGTTGTGATGAATTTGCTAGTTTAATTACTGCTGATTTTCAAAAAGAGGGTGTAGAAACCAATCTATTAATCCAAGAAAAGTTAGAAAGAACTGGCGGCTCGGTGGTTTTAGTGGCTAAAAATTCAGAAAGGGTAGCCTTAGTACACCGAGGAGCGGCTTCGTTATTGGATCCTTTTGATATTCCAGCTTTTTGGTTAAGTCAAAGCAGGTGGATTCATCTTTCTAGCATTGGAGGTCGCCAAGAAACTTTAAGCAAAATTTTTAAAGTACTCAACAATAATCAGGAAACAAAAATGTCCTGGAATCCTGGTAAAAAAGAACTTTTATCATTGGTTGCCGGTGCATTTTCTATCGAACAAATTCCCTGCGAGGTCTTTTTCGTTAATCAAGAAGAATGGCAGCTAGTGGAACCTTTACATGAGCAAATTCTATTAAATTTTCCTCAAGTAGTAATTACTAAAGGTAAAGAAGGTGGTGAGGTACACTATTTTGGTAAGAAAAAATTTGAATTTGTGGGTGAGGCTAACGCTTTGGTTGACAGTACCGGCGCTGGCGATGCTTTTGCTGCTGGCTATGTGGCAGCACTTTTAAATGGTTATCAAATTCCAATGGCCATTGCTTGGGGAGTTAAAAATGCTGGCAACGTCATTGCTTATTTTGGTGCCAAGCTTGGTTTATTGCGTAAGGCACAAATTTTAGAGTTAACAAAGCAGCAAAATTAGTGTTTAATGAACTAGCGGATATGAAGAAAATTTTAGTCTTTTTGTCTTTTGTTTTATTTTTTTTAGGTTCTGTTGGCTCAGTAGCTGCTTTGGAATTAACCAAGATTGGCACGATAGATCTTAGTGGTGCTGGGATAGGTACGACTGTGTCGACTTACAACTATCCTTTCAATTCGTTTACGCTTTATGGTAACGCGGTCGCTTCCAGTTCGGTGGCCATTAAGATTGACGATGTGACCTACAACGCTACGGCAAACCAAACTGGAGCTTGGTCTAGTTACCTTTCTGGTTTAACTTATGATAGTCACGCAGTGGCAATTACCGCTCCTGACCAAACTGGTTTGAATTTTACTTTAATCATCAGTTCGCCATCAGCCACTACCACCCCTGTCCCTACTGCAGTGCCCACCGCCAGCCAAACTACATCTAGTACCTCTAGTGAGTTACCAGCCTCTGGCACGTTGGAGAATACTTTTTTAAGCGCTCTTTTTGCTTTATTTTTAATTGGACTAGGGGTAGCAGTTAAATATAAAGATTAAGTTAGATCTACAATAAAATAGAAATATGTCAGATTTTCAAGAAGTTCTTAACCAGGAAATCGCTACTTTGTCAGCTAAGGTTGAGCAGAATGAATTGCCAGAAGCAATGCGCAACCAGCTCAAAAAAGAAGTCATCGCCCTGCAGCGCAGTGTTGAAATTGGTAATTATGATGAGAAATATGAAAAAGTTTCTCATTATATTGATTGGTGTTTGCGTATTCCTTTTGGAAAAAAGACAGAAGACACTTTGGATGTTGCAAAAGCCAAAGAAATTTTTGATAAACATCATTTTGGGATGCAAGAAGTCAAAGATCGTTTTCTAGAGTATTTGGCGGTGCTCAATTTACAAAAGAATAATCTGCAAGACGAAGAGTTTTCTGCTCCCATTTTATTATTAGTTGGTTTAGTGGGTACTGGTAAAACCACTTTCGCTTATTCGTTAGCAGAGGCCTTGGGTCGTAAATTAGTGCGTATTCCTTTTGGTGGCATAGGTTCAGCTAAAGAGCTACGCGGTAATTCTCGATTGATTTTAGGCTCCGAGCCAGGGAAAATCGTCAAGGGAGTGTGCGAAGCTGGAGTAATGAATCCGGTTATTTTACTTGATGAAATTGATCGAGCAGCCGAAGAAGCGAACATGGATATTATGGGCGTTTTAGTAGAATTACTTGATCCAGCACAAAATTATGCTTTCACTGATGATTACATTAATTACCCCATTGATCTTTCGCAGGCTATCTTTTTAGCGACGGCCAATAATACTCGTCGCATTGCCACTGCCGTGATGGATCGTATGGAAAAAATTAGTATGCCTTCTTACACTGACGAAGAAAAAATTGCCATTGCTAAGAAATATATCATGCCCAAAGTGTTAAAAGAAGTTGGTTTGCGCGCTGATCAATTTATTATTCGTGAGGAAATGTGGCTTAAAATGGTTCGTCCACTTGGTTTTGATGCTGGTGTGCGTACGCTGCAGCGAACTATTCAAGGTGCCGCCCGTAAGGCGGCACGTATTATTGTTGAAGGTAAATACGATAAAGTTGAAATTGGTCCAGATAACTATAAAATTTTCTTACCTTCTTATTAGTTTAGCTTAAATTTGCAACTGTTTTTTCACTTACTTTAAATTTATGTTTTATTTAGCTTACTTGTTTATTAAGCTCACATCTTTTAAATTCTTGATATAATCATCTTTAATGAACTTTACTGATCTCAAGGAGCTGCAAGCTGATTTGGAAAGAAACTACCAAAAGTTACCTCTAGTTCACAAAGTCAGCGATATTGTGCATGGCGAAGGCAATGAACATGCTTCAGTCATGTTAATTGGTGAGGCTCCTGGTTATTACGAAAGTGTGCAAAGAAGACCATTTGTCGGTCGATCTGGGCAGTTGCTGCGTCAAATTTTAGTAGCTAGTGGTTTATCAGAAAATCAGGTTTATATTAGTAATATTATTAAAGTTAGACCACCCGATAATCGTGATCCACTCCCTAGTGAAATTTTAGCTTTTAAACCATATTTAGATGATGAAATCAATCTAATTAAACCAAAATTAATTGTGACTCTGGGTCGTTTCAGCATGGCTAAATTTTTACCTGATGTCAAGGTTTCACAAGTGCACGGCCGTCTACATAAAATTAAATGGAATGAGCGAACTCTGTTTATTTTGCCCATGTACCATCCGGCAGCGGCGCTTCGAGCCACTCAAGTGAAGGAGTCTTTTATTCAAGATTTTAACAAAATTACTAAAATTATTGCTTGGATAGATGAAACTAGCGGCAGCGAAGAATTCAAAGAAACAGTGAAGAAGGCTTTGTTATAGAGTAAAAAGTGAGCAATAATTTTATTCAAGTAACTTGAAGAAATAAAAATTAATTTGTAAAAAATATTAAAGAAAGGAGTAAATAGTTTTTATAATGTCTTAGACTATGAGTAGTACATATCTTTGCTTAAGAAATCTCAAAGAATAAAAACTAATTTACAATGAATAATGTCTAAACTTAAACTTTTACCTTTGGGTGGGATGAGTTCTGTTACCCAAAATATGTATTTATATCAGTACGAAAAAGAAATTTTACTGGTAGATTGTGGAATTGGCTTTCCAGATATGTACATGCCTGGAGTGGATACCTTAATTCCAGATATTAGTTATTTACAAGAACAAGTGCAAAATGGAGCGAAAATTGTGGCGATGTTACTAAGTCACGGACACGATGATCATATTGGGGCTTTACCTTATTTATTGCCTGATTTACCAAACTTTCCCATCTATGCCTCACCTTTGACAGCTGGCTTTGCCCAAGATCGCTTATCGGATAAAAAAATTGATCGGGAAATTCAAGTGGTACCAGACAAAAAAATGATTAAATTAAGTCAATTTTTTTCTTTTGAATTGATCGCTATGACTCATTCAGTGCCAGATACTAAACACATTGTCATTAACACTCCGGTTGGCAAAATTTACCACGGGAGCGACTTTAAACTAGATAAAGCACCAATAGATGGTATTTTATCTGACATGGCAGAAGTAAAAAGAATGGCTGATCAAGGTATTTTATTAGCTTTGGTTGATTCTTTACGTGTTGATAGGAACGTCTGGACAAAATCTGAATCATCAGTTGGGCCAGCCTTAGAAAAAGAAATGGCAAATGTTAAAGGCAAGATTTTAGTGACTTTAATGAGTTCGCATATTCATCGTATTCAACAAGTAGTGAATGCTTGCGCCAAATTAGGACGCAAAGTTGCTTTTGTTGGTCGTAGTGTTGAGCAAAACGTTGCATCAGCTTCCCTCCTCAACAAACTGCATTTTCCTGATGGAATTCAAGCTGACAAAAATCACTTGGCTGAAATTGCCGATAATAAATTGTGTATTATCGTTGCCGGTAGCCAAGGACAAGAGGGGTCGTCTTTGGTGCGAGCCGTTTACGGCGAGCATCCTATTATTCAAATTACTCCGCAAGATAAAGTGATTTTTTCTGCAAACATTATCCCTGGTAATGAAATTAATTATTATGCTGCCATTGATGAATTGTCTGCCAATAACGTCGAGGTGGTTTATCCAGAGATCAATAGAGACATCCACAGCTCTGGACACGCCAGCAGCGTGGAACAGAGAGAATTAGTCGATACTTTATCTGCCAAATATCTGATGCCAATTGGTGGTGCTGACCGTCACCGTGCCATTTTTAGAAAAATTGTGGCCAACGCGGCAGGTTATGATAATCAACACGTTCTACTACCCAAGTCTGGCGAAGTATTGGGAATTGATAACAATGGTATCAAAGTGATTGATAAAGTTTTACTGAATGCTAAAGCGGTTGATGGTTTAGGTATTGGTGATGTTGGACCGATTGTTTTATCTGATCGACTTTCCCTATCCAAAGCAGGAATCATCGTTTTAGTAATTCCCAAGATTGCGGGCACTTTCGATTTAGCAAAAATGAAAGTAGTTTCCAGAGGTTTTGTGTTTATGAAGGAAGCCGATGAAGTGATTGCTTTTATTAAAGAGAAAACCGCTGAAATTATTGAGGTCGAAGCGCAAACAATAACAGACGATGACCTCAAGAAAAAAATTGAACGTAAACTGGCCAAGAAACTTTATAAAGTCATTAAGAGAGAACCAATGATAGTGCCAGTTATTGTGGAATTATAGTTATCTCTTGCAAGCCGAACAATTTTCCTCTTAAATAGAAGCTGCAGCTTATGCACTTTAAATGTAGTCGTATTTGACTAAAGTTGTTGGTTTTATCAAACTAAACAATTAAAAGGTACTTGACTTGTATTGGTGTTTTGTGTTATATCCTATAATGTTACAAACAAAGTCTTTAATAAGGCTTTATTATGGCTAAGTTTAAAAAAAGTAGAAGAAAAAAACGTAAAGCAATCCGCCTCAAAATGAGGACGGACACTAGCTACTCTGTTGTGGCGGTTTTTTTAATGTTGCTTGGTATTTTGGTTTTCATTTCTTTCACTGGGAAAGGTCAGTTACTGGTTTTTATCAATGATCTTTTGACTGCTAATTTTGGTGTAGCAATGCTTTTTTTGCCCTTTGTTTTTTTTGCCGCTGGTTTAGTGATGTTACGTAGCAAGCACGCTTGGTCTAAACCGACCATTTTGCTAGGCACAATTTTATTGATGCTAGGCACAATGGGCTTGGCTCAAAGTGGTGAAATTGGGCAAAGTCTTTTTATCAATTTTGCTAAATTATTTACCGCTCCTGGTTCATACGCTTTTTTTGTTGCTGTTTTGCTTGCTGGTTTTTTAATTTTGTCTCAATCTTCTCTTCTAGAATTAGCTGCCGGTCTAGCTAAACCTTTTAAAAGAAAAAACAAGGAACCGAAGTCTGCTAAAGATATTTTTGCTGATCAAGTAACGGAAAAAGAAATTAAAAAAGCTAAAGGTTTTTTTATTCCTAGTTTTGGTTTGGGTAAAAAAGCCAATTTGCAAAAAGGTGCTTCATTTAACAACGAAATTGAACAAGATAACACTAGCGCTAAAGCTATCATTGAAGATGAAATTAAAAAGCAAACTGGCGCTGCCACCAGTCTGGACAATCAGGAAGCTCTGAATGCCGCCTCTGCGCCAATGGTTTGGGAGTATCCACCTCTCTCTCTGCTTTCACAAAAATCTGGCGGTAAGGCTGATCGTGGGGACGTTAAGGGCAACGCCACAATTATTGAAAATACTCTAGATTCATTTGGTATTCAAGCGAAAGTGGTTGAGTATAACCCTGGTCCAGCAGTGACTCAATATGCTTTAGACATTACTAAAGGAACTCGTTTATCAAAGATTACCGCTCTTTCCACTGATTTAGCCCTAGCACTTTCTGCACCAACTGGCCAAATTCGTATTGAGGCGCCAATTCCTGGCCGTAATTTGGTTGGCGTGGAAGTGCCAAATCGCAGTGCTGAATATGTAACTTTAAAAACTATGCTGTCTGCGCCAGCGATGAAAAAGCACAAATCAAAATTGGCCGTCGCTCTTGGGATTGATGTATCAGGTAATCCGTCGATTGTGGATATTTCTTCAATGCCACATTTATTAATTGCTGGTTCAACTGGGTCCGGCAAATCTGTTTGTATTAATTCTTTTATATGTTCAATTTTGTTTAGAGCTACTCCAGAGGAAGTAAAATTTATTTTAGTTGATCCTAAACGGGTTGAATTGACTGGTTACAATGATATTCCACACCTTTTAACTCCAGTGATTGTTGAACCTAATAAAGTTGTGTCTGCGCTTAAATGGGCTTGTCAGATGATGGACAAGCGTTACAAGATGTTGCAAGAAGTTGGCGTGAAAAATATCAATGATTACAACGAGCTGGCTGGATTGGCTACCATGCCTAACATCGTGATTGTAATTGATGAATTGGCCGATGTGATGTTGTTTGCGCCATCAGAAGTGGAAGAGAGTGTTACCCGCATTGCCCAAATGGCGCGCGCTATTGGCATCCATTTGGTTTTAGCGACGCAACGGCCGTCAGTAGACATTTTAACTGGTTTGATTAAAGCCAATATTCCCACCCGCATTGCTTTTAATGTTACTTCAATGACGGACAGTCGAGTCATTTTAGACACCCCTGGTGCTGAAAAATTATTGGGTCGCGGCGACATGCTCTTTCAAGCTCCCGACAAACCCAAACCTATTCGTGTCCAAGGTACTTTTGTTAGCGCTGAGGAAACTAATAATTTAACTCAATTTCTTAAATCTCAAGGCCAAAAGCCGCATTATGAAGAAGAAATTGTCACTAAGTACCAATCTAGTAAAGTCACTGGTGGGAGTTTGGGAACTGATGGCAGTAGCTCAGAGATTGATGATAGATGTATGGAGGCGGCGCGGCTTTTTTTGACAGCGGACAAAGCTTCGTCTTCTCTTATTCAGCGTCGTTTATCAGTCGGTTATGCCCGCGCCGCCAGGATTTTAGATCAACTTTACGAAATGGGTTTGGTTGGTCCACCAGATGGTAGCAAGCCCAGAGATGTTAATAATAATAAAATCAGAGAGTTTTTAATGAGTAAAGAACAACAAGGTTGATTGTTTAAAAAGTGGGTGCCTGTCTCAAGAGCTAGAAATCAGGCGTTAGAGACAAAAAAGCTAAAATAACACAATCATGAAATTTGTTCATATCACGAACGTACGCAACCAACTTCAGCATGAACTTCTTAGCAAAGCTTGTTCTAAACTGGGTATAGAATATCTTAGGATTGATCAGGATACTTTTGATTTTTCAACCCCTGTGCCTATTCAAGAACAACACTTGCTCTACAGAAGTTCGACCACTGAAAAGGGCCGTATCATTGAGCAACTGCTAATTAATACAAAAAGCGTCACTTTCTATAAATCTTTACAAAGAGCTCAATCATATGTTGACAATGTAATCTATGCTTCAATCATTCATCAAAAAAATAATATACCTATTCCGAAAACAATTTTTGCACTTTCTGCTGATCGATCTACTTTGGTTAAAAATGTAAAGCATCTCGGCGGATTTCCAATTATTCTTAAAGCAGTTGGTGGAAGTCATGGTGTTGGTGTGGTAAAAATAGATTCTCTTGATTCATTATTCTCTGTGGTTGATCTGTTAATGAAAAGTGATCAAACATTTATTTTACGATCATTTATTAAAACAACTTTATCTGCACGATTAATCGTGATAGGAAATCAAGTTGTCGACTCGATTGAATACTCAGCCCCAGAAGGTGACTTTCGTTCCAATGAAGGTTCAAACCCAAAGGTAGCTATTAAAAAATATTCTCAAGATGTCGAAAACATTGCAATAAAAGCTACACAATTATTAGGTTTAGATTTCTCAGGGGTTGATATTATATTTGATGAAGCAAACAATCCGTATTTAACAGAGGTTAATTTTCCTTGTTTTTTCCCAAGAGCGGAAAATATTTCTAAGACAGCAATTTCAGAAATGATGCTTCAATTTTTGCTAAATAAATCACGCTTCAGTTAATTAGACTTCATTATTCTTTGTGGAGATGGCGGGTTATGAGCCCGCGTCCGTAACTAAGTGTTTAAATAATTTCTACAGATATAGTTTATTTTTGATTAAAAATCAGCAAGTTTTATAAACAAACTTTTCCTGATTTATCCGCGTTATTTCTTAGAACTTTTTGAGACGCGCCCTCAAAAAATCCGCCAAGTGACTGAGTTTTCACTTACTTATTTGCATCACTTAGACAAATAAATAAATGCCTTTTTTAGCAATAAGCTAAAGCAGGAGCATTGAAACTGGCAACAAAATTGCTGACAGCAGTCTTTGCTTTTGAGATTATTTTATCGACATTTGTTGTCTGGATCTTTTTTAGGTCTTTGACCCAAAGACCATCTGCCACTATTTAAAAGATGTTACGTCAAGTCAATACATCCCCTTTTTAAAGAACTACTTTGATTATAACACAAAAATCCTTGAATTACAGTGTAAAAAACTTTGAATTATGGCTCAAATTATTCCATTTTGGAGGCCACAATTAGACCAAAAATTTCTTTGACAGAGGCCTTTTTTAGTGCTTGACTGGCAGCATTAAGCGTAGCGCCAGTGGTTAAAACGTCATCGATGATGATAATGGTTTTATTAACGACCAAATCTTGATATTTTTCTCTAATTTGGAAAAGACCTTGCATTCTTTGTAACCTATCTTTTTGATTTTTAATTTGGGCTTGAGCCGAAGTATTCTGTTTTTTTTGCAATAAATTTCTCACCGGAATTTGCGTAATTTTGCCAAGTTCTAGGGCAATTTCTTGGCATTGATTATAACCTCTTATTCTTAATTTATGTGGATGTAGCGGTATAAAAGTAATAAGGTCTGCCTGAGGAATCAACAAATGGCGATAGAGCATGCGCGCCAAAAAAGGTGCAATATTTTTACCACTTTGATATTTTAAAGCTTTGAGTAATTTGGCCAAACTGCCCTCAAACTTGGCCATAATTTGCACTTGATCAAAATAAACCTCTTCAAAATTTGCGCTGATTTCTTGGATTTTATTTTGGGTAAAATAAAAGTTGAGGTCGTGATAACAATTTTGACAGAGTGGCGGACCCAGATTTTGACAATTAAGACAAAATTCTGGAAAAAATAATTCCAAAATTAATTCTTGCAGTTGCATACAACTTAATTATCACTAAATCAGTTGTCATTAAGTGTCACGGATTGTTTTTTGCGCTTAAGTTTCCTATAATACGGCCTATAGTTGAATA
>Ga0116171_10003879_pt1 | contig 13675 bp, 10 predicted proteins | sample AD_JPNHW2_MetaG_FD_89798 | JGI IMG/M metagenome (GOLD analysis project Ga0116171, IMG submission 89798) | Active sludge microbial communities of municipal wastewater-treating anaerobic digesters from Japan - AD_JPNHW2_MetaG | ecosystem: Engineered > Bioreactor > Anaerobic > Digestate | place...
AACCAAACTGGAAACAGCATGACAGCTATGAACGGACAACAGAATTTAACAGGTCACACCAATTGTTTAGAATTTTCTGTCCAGAAAAACTTGACCATTACCTTCATTCGTAGAAGCAAGATGAATTTTTATATCCTTGGCAGCAACACTTCCATTTAAATTTTGTAGGATAGGAAACGCCTTAACAGCATTCTGATTCATTGTTCAACTCCTTGTTTTTTAAAATACACAGCAAAAATTTGTGTGTTTGTTGTTCTACATAAAAAATAGTAAAAATTTTTTACTTTTAAACACAATATACTTTTCCACAAAAATCTTTAATATTGCAATCCTTGCATTCAAGTTTCTTGGCATGGCAGAATTCACGACCCACTCTCCAGAGTACAGGGTCAATAATTCCAGGAAACTCGGGGTTCAACTCTCTTGCTTTATATATAATTAAATTGATGTCTTTTTTATCAACTAACCCCATTCTTCTCATGACCCTTTTGACATGAACATCCGGAGAAACATCTATTGATGTATGATCGGACATTTCAATTTTGAATCTTGTTGCAAGAATATTTGCTGCCATTGTTGCAATCTTTGGCCCACATCCATAAAACTCTAGGAATCTGTAAACTACAGTAGCACTGCTAGGTTTATCTTTCCAAATGTTAGAGGCATCTCCGGAATATTGGTTTTTTATCCGCTGGATGCCTTCAAAAAAGACCTTTGCCATTTCTTTATTCATAAAATGTATGTTCTTTTTTGAGAAAGTGTTTGAGTATCTGTCTTGGGATATTCCGGCTAAAATGTCAATGTCGAAAGAGCCTATGGATTTTTTGAGCTTATACGGTATAATCCATGCTCTTTCTGCTTTGATTCGTCTGTCCATCAAACAAGCCATAACAAAAGCATGAGGGAACTCTTTCAAATTGTTTAGAAGCTTGTTTGCCTCCTCCCCGTCCTCAATATTTTTATTGTCATCCCCCAAGAATATAATATCATGTCGGCTGTCTCTGTTTTTTTCAAATACTTTCTCACAATAACTCACAAGTTTCTTGGATTGTTCTTTCATGTTTTGCGCCTTTCTCTCTTTTATTTTAGGATATTATCTATATTCAACAACATCGTATCAATATCCCTGCAACTACACTTTATTTTGAACTGTTCTTCAATTGCTTTCTGGGCGACAAGACATTTCTCATAAAACGCTGCATATTTTTCATCGTATTCCTCGCCCTTATGGGTGACAGTGACCTTTTTAATGCCGAGTTCCCGTAAAAGAGCCGGCATTGCCCCAGCAGCCCGGGAATCATATATGAAAAACTTTTTCGGCAGGTGGAAGTGAAGGTATTTTGATACAAGAGATCATTTTTCTGTTTTGACATGCTCTTCCTCCCTTAACTCTTAAAGCGGGCTATCTGATATTTCTTATTTAAGATGGTCTCTGCAAAAGCATAGGTGTTTATATACTTATTCTCAACGCTGGGTTTTGACCGGTCTCTATTAATGGCTTCTAAATGTTTTTTTATGGTTTTCAAGGTAGGACCTGTCATCATTGAAGTGTTCTTTCTTATATTCCGTTCTCTTTTAAAGCGTATCTCAAATTTTTTAAACTCATCATCCTGAAACTCATATGGCCATCCGAGACAGTAAAGCTCATCGGGACAAGAAACACCTTTTATTTTGAGAATACTCTGCGTTTTTTCACTTATAGGTACTTGATATTTTACAAAGCTGTTTTTCATGGCCATGTATCTTTTTGTTAAAAGATCAGCTCTGGGAACACCGATAACATTCCTCTTAAAAAGATTTTCTATTACTTCAGTGCAGCTTGGACAGAATATAACGCCTGCCCAGTCTGTAATTTCGCAGAAATCCATTACCTCATTTACTGCCGGGCCTACCAATGTGGTGCTTTTTGGAACATGGATAAAGTTTCCTATACTGACTGCTCCTCGAACCATCAATCCATTTTCCAAACAGGATTTAAAAGCGATCATTAAAATTGTTCTTATATAGACAATACTTTCTGGATGATCCTTAACATGTTCTGATGCAAATGAGATAACGACATTGTCTTGAAATGTATGAATCTTTCTTTCAGGCAAAACATATTTTCTGCTCTCTGCTTCTGGAACGGCATCAGTATTGTTCAAGGACATGTATATTTCAAGGCAGTTTTTTTTGAACTTGATTTCTTCTTCCTGGTTTTTTTTAATAAGCCCTTTGATGATGAAGTCTCTTTTCTGAAGCCACTCGGGAAGTGCTTTGTTAAATTCCAGATTCCTGACTCCGAGGAAGTCAAGAGCGACAACAATTCCATATTCTTTTTTGTAGGTTGCTTCCATTTACACACCGACTGACAATAATCAATTCTTTTTTCTTCCCCCAATTGCTTTATATTCCTCATCAACATTCTCGCCTGGCAAGACCTCTTGTTCAGAAATATATTTTAAACTATCAGGTTTAAAGAATTCAAAAGCATCCGGTCCAATATATAGCCCTTCTTTTTCAGAAAGGGTTACATCAACCCCTTTTTCGTCAAAAAACCGAAGAGCTTCTTTTGCAAAATCTTCATCTGAATTAAATGGAATTGTTTTTAGTGTCTCCTCATTTAGATGTATTCTTAACAATTTCCCCGCCCTAGCATAATCTCTAACATCCATTCTTGAAATACCGTTCATTGCTCCCTCCTTTGCATTTTTATTAAATTCACACTTCTTCCGCCTTTGTTACCACTTCAAAGCTCACTTCTCCTTCAAAAGCTTCATAATGTGCTCTTGCACATGCGATTATGTCGTTTTCGTGAACTCTTCTCTTTTCATATTCCTTTGTAGATTTCGTTTCTCTTATCAGGAAGAGTTTTTCTTCTCCTTCGTCAACTTTGACTATTGCCCAGTCAGGGTTGTATCCGCCCACGGGAGTTTCAATCTTAAACCAGGATGGGAGTTTCATGAATAATTTGATGTCATCTCTGCTATCAAGCTTTTTTGCGAATTCTTTTTCTGTACTTGAGTCATATTCGATGTTGTCATAAACAGATCTCTGAACTTCAAGGAGTTTGTTCATATATCTGACCATCCCTTTGTCAATTTCCTCTTCAATCCTAGACATCACCCAGTAATCATCAATCTTTTCATACTTTATTCCCTTTATCATTATCCTGTTCAGGACTCTTTTTATGTTTTTTGTGACTTCATCCATGAATTTCTGAGGATTCTTTGTAAAATCATCGAGACGACCTGATTTTTTCAATATTTCCGCAATAGTTCTTCTTGTAAGCTCAGTCCTTTTTTGTATGTAGGAAATAATATCTGGAAGTGGATTGTCATTTTCTACAAAATTAACCCGGTTATAGAGCTCTTGCGATGATATTCCTTCTTTTTTTATGTCAAAGCCCGCTTTAACTGATTTTATCTTCACGGGTTCAATGACACCCATGTTTGAAACCTCAATTGCAGCATTTTCGATGAGTTCATCGGTTTCATAATTAACTGAATAAGTTGTTTTCTGAGAGATCCTGTCCCAGAGTTCTTTGAATTCAGGGCTCATATATACTCTCTTGTTCAACTTAACATCTTTTCTTTTATTTTTGTTTTCAATCCTTCTTGAAAATCTGAAACTTTGCATAATATCAACTATTTCTTCTTTCATATCTGCAAACTCATATCCGATTTCCAATGAGAAAAACACATTGTCCGGATCAAATTTCCCTGTGAACGTTCCTTCCTCATCAATATAGTTGTTGTTCTTTAATTCTTCCCATATTTTCTCAGATTTTTCCTGACCGATTTTTACATCTTCACCGTCAACAACTTTTATAATCTTGGAGAAGGCATACTTATCTATTTTTCCGAATTTAATCCCAAAATCTTCTTCCATTTCTGTCTGCAACTTTTTTGCAAAGTCTTCGTAGCTTTCATTTGCAATTACAGTGAGTCTGTTGATCGCTTCATCAAACACCCTTTCTCCGTTCTGATTAACAGGAAGTCTAAGTCCTCGCCCTATCTCCTGTCTTTTTTTCATTTCAGACCTGGTCTCATTCAATGTGCATATCTGAAAAACATTAGGATTGTCCCAGCCTTCACGGAGTGCAGAGTGGCTGAAAATGAAACGGAGCGGCTCTTCCATTGAAAGAAGCCGTTCTTTGTCTTTCATTATAAGCTGATAAACATCGTCATCGTCTTTGGTGTCACCCTTTGTGTCTTTGACTTTACCTTTTTTGTCCTGTGCAAAGTATCCGTCATGTATTTTATCAAGATCATAGCTTCCAAACTGACTGTAACGGGGCTTTGAAACAAGTTCTTTAAAAGATTCTTCAAACCATTTTGCTATCTTACCTTTCTGCGTATTTCCATCTTTGTCATAGTGTCTGTAATTTGAAACCTTGTCTATGAAAAAAAGTGAGAGGACCTTAATGCCTTGCTTTGAGTATCGCAGTTCCTTCTCAAAATGTTCCGAAATAGTGTTCTTTATCTGAACCTTCATTATATCATCTGTCATTCCGCCGGTTTCTTCTCCGAGGTTTAAAGAAACTCCGTTTGCAAAAGATATATATTCATTTCCAGGTTCAGCGCTGATCTCATTAACAATAAAGTTGTTGCTGTATAAAGAGTTTTTAGCTTTTATCTCAAGGTTGTCGTTATTCACAACAGTTATGCCTTTCTTCTTTCCTTCCGAGAATAATTCAAGCTTTGCTTTAATTCCGTTCTTGTTGTCAACGGATTTGAACTTAATGAAAACGCTGTTTAGATCATCTTCGGCAACAACTGATGCGACTTCAATCTTTTTAACCAGTTTCAGGTCATAAGCTTTTATGGGATCGAGTTTGTATAGAAGGTTGTAAGGATTTCTATGGGTTGCAGAATATCTGAGAGTGCACAGAGGGTTGAGTGTCATAATTGCTTCTTTTGCCTTTTCTGTGCTGTCAACACTCTGCGGCTCATCAATTATTACAATGGGATTCACTGCCTGAATAAATTCAATCGGTTTTTTTCCGCTCATTTTGTCATTTTCTCTGTGAATGACATTTGCCTTTTTTTCATCATCTTTATCTGCAAGAGTTTTCCTGAAAGCATCAATATTTATTATGAGTATCTGGATCTGATTGCTTGTTGCAAACTGTCTTAAAGTGCTTGCCTTGTTGGAGTCATAAACATAAAAATCAAAAGGAACATTGTTATAAAGTCTTTTAAAGTGATCTCCGGTTATTTCAAGGTTTTTGAGAGTTCCCTCCCTGATTGCGACACTGGGGACAACGATCACAAACTTTTTGAAGTTGTACTTCTGATTAAGCTCGAAAATTGTTCTGAGATAGACATAGGTTTTGCCGGTTCCTGTTTCCATTTCAATTGAAAAATCAAGCCCTTGCAATTCATTAATCTTTTCAATTTCATTTTCAGTCTGAATTTTCAATACATTTTCTTTCAAAGTATCTTCATTGAAAACAAGATTATTTCCAACACCGAGAATGTCCCTTTCTGCCCATGTTCCGGCATCCTGTTTTGCAAGAGCTACTGAAAGACTGCTTTCATTAAACGGTTGATCCGCAAATATATTTACAACCGCATTAACGGCATCTTTCTGATATTCAAGGTTCGCATCAAATTTAAGTTTCATTTCAGCCCCCTATACTGTTCTGAATTCAATTTCTTTTGATTTCATTATCTGAACAGTGTTGGTCTTTAACTGGTCGTTTCCGTTAAACCCTTCATCAAGCATTATAACTTCTTCCGGTTTCATTTCTGCAATTGCTTTTATAAGCTCAATGTTGAGATTTTTATCAAGGCAGATCAGAAGAAGATCTTCGATATTGAATACAGTTTTTCCAGCGAGAGTGAGTTTTTCAATTTCACTTGTGAGAGAAAAGCCGGATTTAAGGATAAGTTCATAAAGAATGTCTTCTTCCGAGCTCTTTTTATCAATGTGATCAACATGAAGTTCAAGCTGATGTGCAACATTATCTTTTTTTGTTCCGTCCCAGACCTTAAAGTTAGACTTGTCCAGTTTCAGGACTTTAAAGCCAAGATCCTGTTTTTTCTCACCGAAATCAAGTTTACATTCTTTCTCAGTTTCAATCTTTTTGATAACTCTGCGAATCCTTTCCTTTCCGATGTCGGCAATTGTTTTGTAGCCGGCTTTGAAAGCTTCGGAATCTTCACTGCATGGCTCAGGAAGCTGAACCATTATGAACTTTCTGTTTCCGCCATCTTCCTTGTTGAGATCAAGAACTGCATGTGCTGTTGTGCAGGAACCTGAAAAGAAGTCAAGGACGATATCGTCAGCGGTGGGAATTGTCGAAATTAAAGAAAGAAATTTTACAAGCTTAATCGGTTTGGGGGTATCGAAAACATCTTCTGGTATGATATCCAGAAGCTCGTATTTTGCTTGCCGATTGTGCCCTGTTTTTTCCAAATCAATCCAAAGAGTAGAAGGGGGCAGACCTTCTGCATCCTTTAAGTATGTTCTCCTTCTTATGCTGCGACCATCTTCTGTAAAACGAATTTCACCGGTGGAAATTTTCTGTTGCATCACTTCTTTAGACCATCGCCATCCATTCTTTGGTGGTTTTATTTCAATTCCTTGTGGTGAAACCAGACTGTAAACAAGATTTTCACGATAATTTGGTGAGTTCAGCGGATTCCCATCAAAATAAGGTCCCATCGGATCATTATCTGGATTTTTGTAATGAGTTTGCTTAGTTTCATCACTAATTTTTATTGGTTGCCATGTACTTTGTTTTGAATAGACTAAAATGTGATTGTGGTCAAGTGAAAACTTCTTCGCATCATTGTTACTATTATCTTTTGATCTCCATATTGCATTAGCTATAAAATTCTCTTCCCCAAAAATTTCATCACATAGCTTTCTTAAGTTCGCAACTTCATTATCATCAATTGAGATGAATATAACGCCATCTTCTTTGAGGAGGTTTCTTGCAAGATAAAGCCGGGGATACATCATTCTCATCCATTTTGAGTGGAATCTTCCTTCTCTATCTGTGTTTGTTGAGAATTTTTTTCCTTCTGAATCAACCTGACCCGTGTATTCAAGATAAGTCTGAAGGCTTTCTGTATAATTATCAGGATATATGAACTCCTTTCCAGTATTATAAGGAGGATCAATATATATCATTTTCACCTTTCCGTAATATGATTTCTGAAGCAGCTTCAAAACCTCAAGGTTGTCCCCCTCAATGAAAAGATTTTCTGTTTCATCAAAATTAACAGACTCATCCCTGCACGGTTTCAGCGTTGCAATTGACGGCTCCTGAATAACCTTCATACATTCAGATTTTCCCGCAAAACTCATCCCGTATCTCTCTCTTTCAGTCTCAACAAGATCACCAAGAACGGAACGCAACTTATCATAATCAATCTTTTCCTCAGAAAAAACTTCCGGAAAAAGCTGTTTGAGCATCTTCTGCTTCTCTTCAGAAATGTTCATTGAAGTAAGGGTTTGTTTTTCAGTTGTCATCGGTCACTCCTTTGTTTATTTTTTTATAATATTCTTTATTTCGAGCCATTCAATATCTTGTATCCACTTTCTCACAAGAATGATTTTCCCTTCCTTTCTTAAACTCGTCCACCTTGACCAGTCGAGTTCATCGTAGAACATGCTCAGGTCAATACTTCTTATTTTTTCTGGTTCAGCATGAACCAAAATGATCTTCCTTTCTTTTCCAAAATTGAGCCAACTCATAATTCTGCTGTTTACCATTTCATCTCCAAATCCGTAACCTGAAATGATAAGAAAATTACTTTCTGAAAGCATATTCTTAAACATCCACTGTAAGTCAATCCAAGTATCGGTTGAATATTTAAGAACTTTATTTAAAGTGCCCATTAATAAGACGGGTCTATGATAATCGAATAAATCAGTCATGTTTAGCGTATTAAAATCTATGTTTTCCATTACCGGCATAGCTTTGACACCGTCTTTAAAGTACCAGTCAACTGAACCGTGCAGTTTAAGCAAGTTGAACTTTTGCAAGGAATTCTTCTCGTTCCATGACATTATTCTTGAATCAGATGTCGGCTCCATAAAGTTATTTAAAGACAGCAAGTTGTCATTAAAATACTTTTCAATAACGAGATCATGATTAAGTGAAAAAATGTCCGTTCTGGTAATTTCTTCATCATTATATATTTCATTTAAGAAAGAAAAATGACCCGTATTTTGAACTGGACTTTTTATAAGCAGGATTGCAATATCATTGATATATTTAGTTACTTCTCTTGAAAACCCAGCCAAAGAATATCTTTCTTCTGAAAACTCCATTTTCATTAAATATTTTGTATCATGAGATATCTTATCAATGAAGGGCTGTATCGCTGGATTCAGTCCTTCTTCGTTATAATGGTGGTCAAACTGACTGACTATAAAAAACAGATCCTCATAATTGGCAGACCTTTCAAATCCTCTTGTTCCTAAAAAATACTCAACTTCAGGCACAATCCTTGATAAAAACTTTGTTATATTGCTAACCATATTTTTACCATAAGCCATTTCAAAACTATTATCGGGTTTTTTGTAAAAATGGTCGTCTGAGTGTCTGAAAAATTCCAAACCATCTCTAATATCTTTTCCAAGGATTATGGAATCCGTGATATCTTTTGTTGAAGGTATTCCTGCTGGAATAGAAGTGCCAGCTCCGAATAAAAAAGAAACCTTCATTCAACCCTCCATTTTATAACAAAAATCTTTTCATCTCTTAATGTTCTTTTATTTCAGAGATAGAAAATTTCCATCCATTGGCATTCATTATTCCCGCAAATTCAATTAGTGAAAATTTAGCTATCCTAGATGTAAAATTTCCTGTTGAAATTCTATCTGGGGTTTGATTATTATCATAAATTCCCAGACAATATACTCTTTTTCTGTTTTGACTAAAAAGGGACAAGAAATCTTCCACACTAAAATCATCTTGATTTAACCTGTTTCTCTCTACGGCTCTATTATACCAAGCTTTAAGCTGAGTTTTTTCTGTATTTAAACATTGCTCTTCAATTATTCTTGCTGAAATATATGCCTGAGATGTAAGATCTCTGATTGTAGCACCAACTCCCTTTTTTACATGTAAAATGTATGTAATATCGTCAATGTCAACAATAGCATCCGCCAACTCAACATTATCAACAAAAACTTCATGCAAGTATATTGATGAAGGAGGATTGTTGTATTGCTCATTATATTCTGTTTCACTGATTAGGGTTTGAGGCCATGTTTTTATAAAATTATAAGCATTAAAATTGGTTATTATTCTTGAGGAATATTTTTCTATAAGTTGCGTGTCAAAAGCCTCTTTAATTTTATACCATAACCCATCTAAATAAAAATATGTCTTCCCGTCGTGATTAAACTCAAAATGAATATAATCAAAAAGAGTTCCCTCCGTTGTTTTTTCTGAGTCATTTTCTGTGTATATTATTACATTCTCGACGACAGATTTAGCAATATTCCTTTTATTAGGCAGACTTCCATCGGCAAAGCCTCTGATGTTGTTCATAATTCCAGTCAGACCAGTGTGAAAAGTTTTTGATCCATGCGAAGAACACCATAAATCGTTCTCTACATAAGTGAGTTCTTCTGAACTGTTAGGAATCTTATACTTAAAGGTACAAGTGTCTGAACTAAAAAAAGATTCAAAATTTATGTGAGAAAAATCTAAATCAAAGAAATTCTCGGGACTCATTAAGTAATCTGTCAATTTAATTTTTACTTCATTAATTAACTCTTGGATTATTAAAAAATCGGCTGCATTTTTCTTTAAAAGTGGTTGCAGGGTCGTGTTAAACAAAGGTTGTGATTCCGTAACAATTAATCTAGAAATGTCCTTTAAAAGTTCTAATAATACTGGAAAAGTGATTTTTGTGGCAATTTCAATGTTTGAAGCTCCCGTAACAGTTATTTGATCAGAAATAGAAGCTCCTTTATAATGTGCAATTGATGGAAAATACTCTCTTATTTGACCTTTTTCTATTTTTACAGAAACATCTTTAAAACATTTCCCAAAATCATCTTCATATGCTAATTGGCGAGCTCGCCGATAAAACCTTCTGCTTGCAAGCACATCTCCAATTATCTGTTTTTCTGCAATTGATGTAATTTTGTTTTTTTCTTCATCAAAAACTTTTTCAAGTATTGATATCCCAAAACTACAATCTACATGCTTAAAAATGCTGGAATGTCCTGATCCTCCAGTAATAGCAAATTTATGAAGTATAGTTTCTGATTCACCAGTAGTTTTAATATAAGTAAATTCGTGGGAAATAAGGCAAATAAAAGAATATTTATAAAATCTAAGTCCAGCCTCTCCTTGTTGTATTTCTGGTAGAATAAAATTATACCAATCAGGACTCTTGCTCGATCCTTTCTTCAGAGCAAAAACTTCAAAATTTTCAGGTTGATTTCTTATATTAATTGTAGAATACCCCTCTGATTCTAACAAAGTTTTTATTTCAAGTAGGCTAATCTCCGTATTTATTCCATAAATCTTCAGCTTTGCTGTTGACCCCATGATATTTCTCCATTTATAATCCAACTGATCGCAAACAATTCTTCTTCTTTTATTTTCTGCTTGAGTGATTTTTCAATGCTTTCAATCAGTTGGTCTTTCTCTTCTTCAATTTTTCTGGATTCATTTTCATAGCTTTTCCATTCTTCATCTTTCTTTTTTTCAAGTTCTTTGGCTTTTTTTCTGAGTTTGAGTTTTTCAGGCATATTTCCTGCGGTTCGGGCTTGTTTTTTAAGCTCTTTTATTTCTTCTTCCATTTCATTCAATGTGATTTTCAGTGTGTGTCGTCTGTCATCCGCCCATTTATCAAGTTTTTCCATTTCATCATCAAAGAAGGTCATGTTCCTTTCTTCAATGTCTCCAAGGATTTGTTTTCTCTGTTTTGAGAACAGTTTGCTTAATTCAGGGCGAACACATGGATTCGCCCCTACAATGGGGGAAGAATTACCTTCAAGGGAGAACAGCCGCTTGCTTTCTTCTTCATCAAGAACTGTGCCATCATCAGTAATAGCTGAAATAATGATGTGATCTTCAGTTTCAAAGGATTCAACTGTTATTGCTTTTGCAAGTAAAATGCCTGATTTTCCTATATATTTTTCAAGGATTGATATCTTTGGATTGCCGGTGTATCTGAATTCAATTTCACCTGTTTCAAGTTCTTTCTGCTTAAGGTCTTCAATAATTTTCTGAGCGAGGGGGTGCTGAACTCTGTAAACATGTGCATCTTCAACATGGTTTCCGATTCTGTAAGATCCTGATCTTATTCCAGGCAGTCCTTTTGTGTCCAGAAGCTTAAAAGAGACTCCGTCACTATCAAACTCCGCTCTTTCATCAAGAGCAAACTTTGTGATGTTCATCAACCACTTCTGGTACTTATCAAGGAATTCTTCACTTTTCTGCTTGCTGAACTTGAGCTTTTCATGAACTTCTTCATCAAAGTTTTCAAGAAGTTTCTGCCTTGTTGACTTCATATTCTCATCAATACTTTCTTCCATTTCCTTCTGGAGAGCATCGAACGCTGCATCTATTTCTTCAGGTTTCCTGCACTTCTGATATATTTCAAGAATCCTCTTTTCAAAATCAACACCTGACTCGATTGTCCCGAGAACCTCATCACTTGCTCCGAAAACACCCTTGAACAGCTTGAACTTTTCATCAAGAAGCTGATAAATTCTTTCTTCCGCTTTATTTTTCGTATTAAGAAAGTTCACAACCACAACATCGTTCTTCTGTCCGTATCTGTGACACCTTCCGATCCTCTGCTCAATTCTCTGAGGATTCCAGGGCATATCATAGTTGACAACAAGAGAACAGAACTGGAGATTTATACCTTCAGCAGCCGCTTCAGTAGCAATCATGATCTTTGCCTGATTTCTGAAATGATCAACAATTGCAGCCCTCATATCAGCAGTCTTTGAGCCGGTTACTTTATCTGTCCCCTTGTACTGTTCATTCCATTTTTTGTATATTTCCTTTGAGCTTTCATCATTGTTGGAACCGTTAAAAAGAACAATGTCATTCTCAAATCCGTTCTTTTTGAGTTTCGCAAGAAGATACTCCTGAGTTCTTCTTGATTCTGTGAATATAACCGCTTTTTCCGTTCCACCGTTCTCCCGGTTCATCTCAAAACCAATCTTTAAGGCAGACAGAAGGTTTTCACCTTTTGCATTTTCTTCAATAGATACAGCAAGTTCAACAAAAGCCCCCAGTTCCGATATTTCTTTTTTCACCGCTTCAATATCTGCAACAGTGAATGTCTTTCCGTCTTCTGTCTCCCATTCTTCAAGAGTATCGTTGAACGATTCATAATCTGTAGTAATATCAGCGAGTTCATCTTCTTCTTCATTCTTAAATGTCGAGATAAGTTCATACTCTTTCAGCTTTTTGATCATTCTCTTTTTTATAGATTCAAGAGCTCCGGCTATTGCATAAGTCGAAGAGGCAAGAAGTTTTCGTAATACAAGAGTCATAAGATGTCTCTGACTTGCCGGCAGAGCTTGCAGATTCGGGCGCCTTAAATATTCAGAAACAAGATCATAAAGTGCCTGTTCATTCTCTGACGGCTCAAACTTGTGGGTATGCGGTATCCTGTTTCTGTACGGAACATATTCAACAACCTGTTTTCTCAGAGTCCTTTTGCATATCGGCTCAAGTCGTTCCTTGAGATCATCATAAGTTGCATCGTTTGTGATCCTTGAAAACTGCTTCTTAAAACTTTTAAAGTCACCGAACTTGTAATCATCAATAAAACTGACAAGACCGTAAAGCTCAAGCAGAGAATTCTGAAGAGGAGTCGCAGTGAGAAGCACTTTTTTGTAAGGATTAATGGCATTCTTTATTGAAGTTGCAATCTTATTTGTCGTTTTATAGACGTTCCTCAGCCGGTGCGCCTCATCCACAACGACAAGATCCCACGAGACAGAAGATAAGAATTTTTCCTTATTCCTTGCAAAATTATATGAGCAGAGAACTATTTCCTCCTGGTTAAAGGGGTTTTTAATTCCCTCCTTCTTGAATCTGTTGAAAGTTCCGGTTTCAAGGATCACAGAGGGAAGAAAAAACTTCTCCATTAATTCCGCATTCCACTGTTTTCTTAAATTTGACGGGAGAATTATAAGAATTTTTCTTTTTCTTTCAGCCCAGAACTGTGAAATAAGAATACCGGCTTCAATAGTTTTTCCAAGACCGACCTCATCAGCAAGAAGAGCACCCTTTGAAAGCGGCGACTTAAAGGCAAAAAGAGCCGCATCTATCTGATGTGGATTGAGATCGACCTGAGCATCAACTAGGGTCGCTGACAATTTTTCCAGATTGTCAGAAGCCATCCTTTTTGTAAGTTCATAAGCAAAATATTTAGCATGATAAGGCGATGTCAACATATGAAAATCCCTAAACAGAATAATTACAGAAATATATCAAACAGACTATTAATAGTAAATAAAATCAGAATTAAAATTTATCGGCTTTTTTGAGATGTTTTTATTCAATTCGATGTCCAAGATGGAACAATTTGTCATTTTTTGACATACTTTTTCATAAAGCCATAATATCTCCTACGAATAATTGGTTATAATTTTTTTGTATATCAGAGTTTTTCTTTGATATAAAAAGAAGGGACAGAGGACTTCATTTATTTTAAGCCGCAGAGCTTCTAACGGAGTCTGTCCCCCG
>Ga0116171_10003881_pt1 | contig 13674 bp, 9 predicted proteins | sample AD_JPNHW2_MetaG_FD_89798 | JGI IMG/M metagenome (GOLD analysis project Ga0116171, IMG submission 89798) | Active sludge microbial communities of municipal wastewater-treating anaerobic digesters from Japan - AD_JPNHW2_MetaG | ecosystem: Engineered > Bioreactor > Anaerobic > Digestate | place...
AAACTGCAGAGTAAACAGAAAGCGACCTTGACGGTCGACTACAAGCCACCGACCAAAACGGCGAAGGCCACCAGCGAGGTCATTGTGCGCGTGGTGCCAACGGGGCAGGCGTTCCGGCTGAAGCTGTACTTCGATGTCCCAGCCGAACTGATGAAGCAACTACCCAAGGCTGCGAGCCCGGCCAAGAAAGACTGAAGCCGGCCGGTTTGGCTGGCAAGTTGCTTGTTCCACTGTGAGGAGCAGGCAGACAGTGACAACAACAGGCACAGGTTCTTCATCGCTCAGTACATTCCTCGAAGACGCAGGATGCTGCAGGGCGGCAGTCACAGAAGAGAGCGAATCCGTTTCTTTTCAAGAGTATGTGGAAGAGGCAGCCAGCGATGGCACAGCCGCCACTGAAGGCTCGGAGACCACTACGGAGAGCGTCGCGGCATCGGTTTGCTGGGCCAGTTCGGATCCCGAAACCGAACAGGTTTCTCAAAACGGCACTCAGAGCATGGCGAGCCAGCTTTCCAGCACGGCGGCCACCTATTCGGCTGCGGCCACCGCCGATGCTACGACCGCAGAAGATACGGCGGAGGATCCATCCATCAAGGCGGTGCGGGATGCGATGGCGGCGGCGGGCCTTGACCCGGATTCAGTCAAGATGACTTATCACACTGAAGACGTCTGGTTTCCAGCCGGAGGATGGGTGAACGAGATGCTGCTGATTGAGACCGCAGACGGCAAGAGCCTGGATTTCTCGGCGCGGCTAACAGAGCGTAGCCCGGAGGTCACGGTGTGTGACGTGCGCCATATGCTCGAAGGCACTGGGGGTTGGGCTACGCTCTCCTAGTCAGGGCTAGATGTCGATGCCGAGTTTCCGGGCGATGGACTTGAGCAGGTCCCTGTCCTGCACGCTGAAGTTGGCCGGGACTTCGGTTTCGTAGTTGCGGTTCCGGACGATGACGTTGCCGCCGAAGCCGAAGTCGAGGTACTCCTCGGGCTCAAGAGCGCGCATAGGTACCGGGACTTCTGGAACGCCAGCGCCAGGCTCGTTCGCGGAGTTCTTGAGCGGGATATTGACGGTGGCGGCATCGGCCTTGGATAGCAGGAGGGCCTCGAGGACTGGTTTGCCGTCTTCGCCGGCGATGGCGAAGCCGCTGTCGGTACTCGCGATCACATTTTCGTAGACGACGCTGCGGCGAGTGGATGCATCGGCAACAGCAGCCGGATCGAACCACCCCTTGGGGGGCTTGTTCGCGTTGAATTCAGGCGGCTCCTTACCGGTAGCTTGTTGGTACTGCTCCCGTGTCTGGTAGTAGGGGAACAGGTAAAGATTGTTTATTCCGTAAGACGCTTTAGGTAGCGCGGCCATGCAGTTGAACCTCCAACTCACACGCTGAGCGCGGCGAAGCGCCGGGGTGGCCCCATTCGCCATAACCGAAAGAAACGAAACGGAAGATATTTCTACTGCTGCTGTGAAGCCCCGACACACAGAAGCCTCGGACGCGAGTATTGGGGTGCGCCTGGAGCACGGCTGCCGGGCCGGCGGACTGGCAATCGGCGCGGCTTTTGGCGACACTCATGAGTGGACTCCGGCGGGCGCGGCCGCCATGGCGTGACCCGGTTACGCCGACGACTTTGTAGAAAGAAGACTCACATGCGATACCTGTTAGCTCTTTGCCTGCTGCCCGTGTTTGCGCAACAATCCCCGGCGCCCGTTCAGTGGAAGGAGATTCGCAGCCTCGGCATGGAAGGCCAAGGGTGGACCGAGACGAAGGAGCCATTCGACCGGTTTCCGGCGCGTTCGGAGACGGTGGTGCGCAAAGCGGTGTGGGACTTGGCGAGCCACTCGGCCGGGCTGAGCGTGCGGTTTGTCACAGACGCGGCGACGATCAGCGCGCGCTGGACGCTACGGAGCGACCGTCTGGCGATGCCGCACATGCCGGCCACTGGGGTGAGCGGTCTGGATCTCTACGTGAAACTGCCGACGGGCTGGCACTGGGTAGCCAATGGCCGGCCGCAGAAGCAGGAAAACGAGCAGGTACTGCTGAAGAACTGGCCAGGCGGGCGGCGCGAATATATGCTCTACCTGCCGCTGTACAACGGCGTGAAGTCGGTGGAGATCGGGGTGCCGGAGGGTGCTGTTATCGAGGCGGCGGCTCCACGGCGGGCTGGCGTGAGGCCGGTGTTGTTCTATGGCAGTTCGATCCTGCAGGGCGGCTGCGCGTCAAGACCTGGGATGGCGTATCCGGCGATCATTGGACGGCGACTGGACTGGCCGACGATGAATTTCGGCTTTTCCGGCAATGGCAAGTCAGAGCCGGAGATTGCCGCATTGTTCGCCGAGCTCGACCCGGCGGTTTATGTCTACGATAGCTTGCCGAACCTGACAGTCGAGGAGGCGAAGGAGCGGGTGGAGCCGTTTCTGAGGGCATTGCGGAAGGCGCATCCGAAGACGCCGATCGTGCTGGTGGAAAACGCCATCTACGCCGACGTCCAATTCGCCGAAGAACGGCGGACGCTGGTTACTGAGAAGAACCGGGTTCTGCGCGCCGTGTACGAAAAGCTTCGGAAGGAGGGCGACAAGAATCTGCTCTATGTCCCCGCCGGCAAGCTCTATGGGGACGACGGCGAGGCAACCGTGGACGGGACACATGCCACCGACGTCGGGTTCATGCGCATGGCCGACGTCATCACGCCAGTGTTGAAGCCCCTTTTGAAGGCAGCAAAGTGATCCGCATCAGTTGGCCTGGAAATTGCGCGTGACGAACTGGTGACGGCCAGAGCCAACGGTCGAGGACTGCCCGCCGGGCATCTGGACGTCGGCCGTCATGCCGGGCGGAATCTCGACGTTCAAGCGGAACGACCCGTTTTCGACGCGCCAGTCGACAGCGACGGGTCCCCGGACGGATTCCCAGGACGCCTTCACCCACTCAATACCGCCGACCGGGTTCGGCTGGATGCGAACGTGGCTCGCGCCTGGGGAGTTGCGATCGGGGCGGATGCCGGCGAGTCCGGCATAGAACCACTGTTCAATATGGCCGAGCATGAGGTGGTTATGAGAACTGTTGGGGTTGGCGTCCCAGGCTTCGGTGAGGGCGGTGGCGCCAGCGGCGAGTTGAGCGGCATAACTGGGCGCGTTCGGCTGGTTCGCCAGGTCAAAGAGGACGTCGCTGCGCCCCGCGTCCAGCAGCGCGCCGACAACGTAACGGTAACCGACATCGCCCGCGGAGGTATGGTTGCCTCGCTTGCGGATGTCCGCCACCAGGCCATCGACGAGAGCGGGGCGGACGGAATCTGGCGCGAGACCGAGGAATAGAGGCATGGCCAGGGAGGTCTGGCTGCCGGTGGCGTAGCTGGACTCGGCCGGTTTGTAGAATGCGCGTTCAAAGGCCCGGCGGACTTCGGCCAACTTGGACGCGTAGGCGGCCTCGTCAGCCTGAAGGCCGAGAAGATTTGCCGCCGACCGCATCACCTGGAGGTCCTGGGCGAAGACGGCCGTGGCGGTGAGGCCCAGCGGAGTAAGTTGCGATGTCCCAGGCGGCTTCGGTCCGATGTCGTACCAGTCGCCGAGTCCGTGCGACAGGATGCCGTCCTTGGCAAGCGCGTCCAGGTAGCCGGTGTAAGCCTTCATCATCTTCCATGAGTCGGACAAGGGCGCCCGGTCGCCGTACCACTGCCAGGCGAGCCACGGAGCAATGACGCCGGCGCTGCCCCACTCGGGCGAATCGCGGAAGCCGCGGCTGAAGACGACATATTCAGGGGCGATGTCGGGGATGAGGCCACTGACCAGTTGGGCCTCGCGCATGTCCTGAAGGATCTTGGGCAGGAAGGTCCGCAGGTCCCAGTTGTAGAGAAGCGACGGTCCCATCAAATGGGCCTGTTCGAGCCAGCCGAGTTTTTCGCGGTGAGGGCAGTCTGACAGGACGTGCTGGAGGTTACTGCGGACCGCGGCGTCGATCAAGTTGTGGATTCGGTTGAAAAGCTGGTGGGAGGTGGAGAACTGGCCTGTGCGAGGCGCGTCGAGGTGGATGAATTCGCCAGCGACCTCATGCAGAGCGGCCGTACCCGGCTTGGCCTCGGCGGCAGGTGCGGCGCCCTCGACCTGGATGTAGCGGAAGCCGGTGTAGGAAAAGCGCGGGGACCAGGTCTGCTGGTCCTGGCCATTGAGGGTGTACGTGAAGTAGGTTGGGCCGCCAGAGGAGCGCTGGGTGACCAGGCCGGCGGAGTCGAGCAGTTCTCCCGAGGTGAACCGCACGGAGGCGCCCGACGGACCGCTGACGGTGATCTTCGGCCATCCGGCGAAGTTTTGGCCGAGATCGTAGATGTATGTGCCGGGGCGGGGTTCGGTGACCTTGACAGGACGGAACGTCTGCTGGACGCGGATAGGCGGGCTGGACTGGGCGCGCATGACGCCGCCGGGGCCATCGGCGCCTGAGGCGCGCCGCCAGGAAGAGTCGTCAAAGCCGGGGCGGTCCCAGCCGGAGGGTTCCAGACGGGCGTCATAGTCCTCGCCTCCGTAGATGCAGGAGAAGGTGATGGGGCCGTTTTGGACGCGCCAGGAGTTGTCGGAGCCGATGTTGGCGGCGGTGCCGTCCTCATACTCGAGGTGGATCTGGGCGAACAGGCGGGGATGGCCAAACGAACCGGTGTACTTGACGTACCGGCCCCCGGCCACGTTAAAGAAACCGTTTCCGAGCAGGACGCCGACGGCATTCGGGCCGGTTTTCAGCAGCGAGGTGATGTCGAGGGTTTCGTAGAAGATAGTGGCGCGGTAATTGGTCCAGGCCGGGGCGAGGACATGGTCGCCGGCCTTGACGCCGTTGATGCGGAGTTCATGAAAACCTGCGCCGGAGACCAGAGCGAGGGCGCGGCGGACTGGGCGGTCCAGGACGATCTCCTTGCGGAAAAGCGGCAACGGGCCGGAGCGAAGGCTCGAGTCGGGGTGCGAAATCCAACGGGCTTTCCAGGCGGAGGGATCAAGGACAGCCATGGTCCATTCGGCCGGTTGGCTCCAGGCGGAAGGTTGGCCGGAAGCGTCCCACACGCGGACCTTCCAGTAGTAGCGGCCAAATGACTTGAGCACGGCGCCCTTGTATTCGACCCAGATGGACTGGTCGCCGGAGACGCGGCCGGAATCCCAGAGACCGCCGGAGTTGGCGGCAAGTCCCTCGGGCGAGGGGGCCACGAGGATCTGATAGGCGGACTGCTTCTGGTTTTGCTGGTCCGATTTCAGTTTCCAGCTCAGGCGCGGGCCTGCGGCGTCGACGCCTCCCGGATTGTGGCGGGCTTCACATTCGAGGCCGTAGGGTTCCAGGCCAGCGCCGAGGAGCGCCGCCGTGACGGTCAAACAAAGCACGAATACCTTTTTCATGACTCCCTCGATCAGACGAACTTCGATTGTATGGCTGCGCGGCTGGCCATGGGGCGTAGGCCGAGGGATCAGGCGATTGCGCAGTTCTGCCGGTTAGCCCTGGCGGCGGCCCATCTGCTGGTACTTGTGGCGTTCGGCAGTGAACGGGGCAGTGCCGTATTCGCCCATGAAGACGCTGCCGGTGAGTTTGCCGCCGTCGAGCGTGGCCGTGAACTCGTAGCTCAGGCGTGTGCCATGGACGCGATGCGAACTGCGGAAGCTCGCTGCCCTTCCGTTTATCGAACCATTCAAATCGCCTGAGAAGAATTCGCCACGATGCGTGCCTGCTAGCTTCGAGCCGTCCTGTTCGAAGAAGAGCGTGTGGACGGCGGAGCCGCGGCCGAAGTCGAGATTTAGGTCCCACTGTCCGGCGAGCGAGGTTGCGGGCGGGGCCGGCGCGGGTTCCGGCGCCAGCGGCGCCGGAGGACTGGATAGCAATGCGCGAATGCGATCCGCGACGGATTTCTCCTCGCCCGGCATCATTTGATAAGGGATGATCCACACTGAGCTTTGCATGCGTTCCGGCCGTGAGCCCGACGAGCCGGCGACGATGATACGCGGTTCGCCGTCACGCAGCACTTTGGCCATTTCCGGGCCAGTGATGTTGATTCGGGTAGCATCCCAGGAGATAGTGAGGCGCGGCGAACGATTGGACAGGTCGGCACTGGGCTGAGTGATCCTGGCCGTGACTCCGGCGACTCTCTGGACGCTGGCGGCGATGAGTTCCAGTCGCGCTTCCCACTCTTTCCATTCGGTCTGGTGATCGCGCTTTACCCACTGTTCGACCGCGGCCAACATGCCCATGATCTCTTCCTTACCTGCCTTCATGGCGCGGCCGAAGGCGTGATGGGGGGCACTATTCAGCCAGGCTGCCTGGAGCCATTCCTTCTCGCCGAAGACGAGACCACCGGCCTGCGGGCCACGAATACACTTGCCGCCGCTGTAGGCCACCGCAGTCGCACCGCGTTCAAGGTGGACGTTGGGCTTCAGGGTCAGGATCTCGGCCGCGGCATCGACCAGGACCGGCACGCCATGGCGTTTGGCAATGGGGGCGATGACGCGCGTGCCCAACGGACCGTCGTCTCCAGGGCCGCCGAGGATATAGACCATAGCAGTGCGCGGCGTGAATGCCTGTTCGAGTTCAGCCGGCTCCTTCACCTCGACGATCCTGGCACCCACCATCCGTACGGCGTGGTCATAGACGTTGCGCGAGTAGGACGGGATGATGACCTCGTTTTTCAGGCCGGTGAGGTCGGGCAGTTGCTGCATCCGCTCGGGGTTGTTGCCCGCGATTGCCGCGCAGGTGCAATGGGAAATGGCGGCACAGCAACCGGATGTGACAATACCCCATTCAGCGCCCGACAGTTCGGACAACCGCGCGCCGACGCCGTTCATCAGTTCGTCCATGTCCACGAAGTGGCGCGAGGCCTCGTCCATTGCCTTCTTGACTTCAGGCAGCGTTTGCGAACCAGTGATGATGGTAAAGGTGCCGCGCGAGTTAATCACCGGCTTCACGCCGATGGATTCGTACAACCGCGCGGTGAGTTCAAGAGGCGCGGCCAGTGCCTTCAGCCCGAAAGCCTTTGCAGCGGCGGCGATGGATGCGGCGTGGAATATGCTCCGCCGCGACTGTTTCCAACTGTTCAGCAACATGGCTCGATCTCCTTCCCCCTACTGTTTCGTGGCTGGCCTGCGCCGCCCGCCCCGGCCATAGGCGTCCCAAAGCGGATCGCCTTGTGGGCCATATCCAGCGGGCAACTTGTCCCAACGCTCGCGCGACAGGCCGTTCAGGTCCCAAACGATCTTGCCGCCGCGCACGGTCATCTCGGCGATGAGTTTCATCGTGCCGTCCATGCGCGCGCCGTGCATGTCCACGAATCCGAACGAACCCTTTTCGAGTTTCAACACTGCAACATCGGCGGGAGCGCCCACCGAGAGATGGCCCAGATCCTCGCGCTGGATCTCCCTGGCTGGATTCCAGGTGGAGCGGGCGATGACGTCATCAACGGAAAGTCCCATGGCCAGGAACTTGTCCATCACGTTGAGCATGTCCTTCATGCCGGAGTTCATGCTCGAGACGTGGAGGTCTGTTGAGATCGAGTCCGGCACGAATCCGGCCTTGACGATGGGCACGGCCACGCGCCAGGCGAAGCTGCCACCACCATGGCCTACATCGAAGATGACGCCGCGTTTGCGACCATCAATGAGCGCCTTGCCCGGACCGCCGGTGTCGCCTTCCTGCTCACCGCGCAGGCCGGAGAAGCAGTGGGTGTAGATGTCGCCCGGCCGCAGGACCTTGGTCAGCAGGTCGTAGAGCGGGCGCTCCGGCCTATTGGATCCGTAGTCCACCATGACTTTGATCCCGGCGGTTTGGGCCGCTTCGACGGCGCGGATGAACGGCGCCATCTCTGGTCCGGTGTAGTGGGCCGATTTCACCCCGACGATGACGTCCTTGTGCTTGAGCGCCATCTCGGCGGTGGGTTTGGCCCCCATGTCTTTGAGGTTCTGCTCGAATTTGCCGCCTCGCATGCCGTTGCCGACGATGTTGATGAAGGCCAGAACCCGGGTGCGGGACCGGTTGATGACGCGGTCAAGGAAGTCCTCGAAGTTGCGCCAACCCGCCCCGCCTGCATCGGCCACGGTGGTCACACCATTGCGAAAGGTGAAGCCATCGGGATAGACGCTGAGGTCGCCGGCATAGGAACCGCGCTCTCCGGTGCCGGTGTAGCAATGGACGTGGATGTCGATAATCCCGGGCGTGACGTAGAGTCCCGCCACGTTTATGGCCTTCAACGCCGAGGCGATTGGGATGTCCGCCGCAACGGTGGCGACCTTGCCGTCCTTGATGGCCACGTCGCGAACGGCGCTGATGCGGTTTTTCGCGTCAATGACGTGGCCGCCCTTTAGCAGTAGGTCATACTCCGGTTGCGCCTGCGCCCTGACATCGGGCGCCAACGCGACGATTGAGAGAAATAGGCAGCGTGTAAGCAGCATGGCCGACTCCCCCTCTGTTCCCTTCCCCAGGATGGTTGTCCGTCTCCCGGCGCCCGCTGGACTGGATCGAATGCCGCTCACGCCAAACAACAGAGCTCGCGGCAGCCAAAGCGGGACGATGCCCGGCCATCATTCGGGCTGGGATTCAGATTAGCAAGTTCCGGCCACGGCGTCTGCCGCAACCGAGTCATCGTTCAAAGTTGCATGCGGATCCGGTACCGTGTGAGCACAGTGACAGCGCCGAGCATGACCGCCGCGAAGATGAGCGACTGCGCCGCGCCCGGCCAGCCGTACTTGGTCCAGAGGCCGAGGTTGAACGTGCCGAAGGCGGCGAAATAGACGCCGGGCAGTAGATATGTGAGTAGCGTGTTTTCGCCCGCAGGTTCGGCAAAGCTCGCCCAGGCCGAGATTCCGTGGATATCCACCAGCCAGAACAGAGCCAGGAAGAGAATCACGCTGCTCGCCGAGCACCACAGACACCAGGTTGGCGTTGCGCCGAGTTTTGAGACGCCAAAGCCGATCAACGCCCACCCGGCGACAAACAGAACGCCCGAATAGGTGATTGCCCATACGGCCTTCTGGCGAATTGATTTGGCGAAAGCCCCGCCGAGGAAGATCTGGGACGCCACGATGCCCGCCATGGTGATGGACGCCAGATCGCCCCGGCCAAACGGCCAGATCCAGAACGGCAGGCCCCTGAGCCACGGAGTCAGGCCGGCTCGCGACGCGACATTCAGCGCGCACAGCGCGGCGAGCAGCACGGGTGGTCCCCATTTCCACTTCCGCAGCGGAACATAGAGGATGCAAACACCGACGTAGGCTTTGGCGATCAAGCCGAGAATCTCCCAATAGCCAAAGCTCAGCCATGCCGGTTGGCCATCCGGCCCCGTGCGCCTGTAGATGGCCAGCATCGCGAACAACATCACGAAGCCAGCAACACGCAGCCCGGTGAACAGTTTCTGCCAGCCGGACGTGCGCGGGTACAGGCTCCAGAGCAGAATCGCGCCGAACAGGCCAGTCAGGCTCCATGCCCGTTTGCTGACACCCGTTAGCTGCTCGTCAATGCCACCTCAATTGGCCAGGAAAATGCCAAGCACCGCCAGTGCCGCGAATCGCAGAAGAATGTGTTTCCAAAGACTGAGTTGTGATGGGTTTTTCTCCAAACGCCGCTCGATAGCCAGCGGGACCGACATGCCGACAATAAACAGGAACGCGGGAAAGACCATGTCGACATAAGTCATCCCGTCGATGCCGCGCGGCAAGTGGTAGTTCCACCACGGCAAACCCTTCACCCCGGCCAGGTCGTTGACGAAGATCATCACAAGCATGGTGAGGCCGCGAAAGATGTCGATGGAGAGAACGCGGCTACCGGGCCCGGGCATCATCGCGGCCATGGGCTGAACTGGTGAGCCGGTATTCTGTTCCAATGCGGTTCCTCTGCTAGACGTGAAGCGACTCCCATTATTCACCGCCACCCGCCTGGCAGCAATGTGGTGGGGCTCGAAATCGCCGAGATGAAGGGCTATCCTGGGATTTCCTTTGACTCCTGCTGGACGAGGCGACAAGCGATGAGGCTAACCATGGGATCTCTGGCATTACTGCCCTTACTGGCGCAGAGCGCCGAACCGGTGAAGACCTGGCAGAGCGTGATGACGCTGCCCACCTACCAGGAGGGCGCCGCTAATGTCAATCCACCCTTTGACGCCTTCGAAACGACCCGTTTCAACTACCCCTACACGCTCCGCAACCAGATGACCGCCAAACGTGTGAATCAGCCGTGGCGGGCGCTCTTCATCGAGAACGAGTACCTGAAATGTTCGGTGCTGCCCGACATCGGCGGGCACCTTTACAGTTGCACCGACAAAACAAACGGCGTTGAAATGTTCTACGCCAACCCGTCCATCAAGAAGGCCCTCATCGGCTATCGCGGCGCTTGGGCGGCGTTTGGCATCGAATTCAATTTCCCGGTCAGCCACAACTGGGTTTCGATGTCGCCCGTGGACTTTGCCACAGTCTCTCATCCCGACGGCAGCGCCTCGGTCTGGGTCGGAAACACGGACCGCGTTTACGGCATGCGATGGCGCGTCGAATTGATCCTGCGGCCCGGCAGCACCGTCCTTGAGCAGCGCGTCCGCCTGTTCAACGGCAGTCCCATCCGGCACCGCTTCTATTGGTGGAACAATGCCGCGGCCGAGGTCTGGGACGACACGCGTATCATCTACCCGCAGCGCCTCACCGCCAGCCATGGATTCACGCAGGTCGACACATGGCCCGTGAACCAGGCAGGCCTGGACTTGAGCGTCGTGAAGAATCACACCCAAGGTCCGGTGTCACAATTCGCGCACCGCAGCCGCGAACCTTACATGGGCGTCTATCATCCGAAAACGAGGGCCGGCGTCGTCCACTATTCCCTGCACGAGCAGTTACCGGCCAAGAAGATCTGGGCCTGGGGCGTCGATGCCGACGGGCTGGATTGGCGCAAGGCGCTGTCGGACAACGAAAGCGCCTATGTCGAAGTGCAGGCCGGGCTATTCCGCAACCAGGAGACCTACGCGTTTCTCCAGCCTCAGGAGACGCTTGATTTCAGCGAGTATTGGATTCCAATCCGCGAGATCGGCGGCATCTCTCGCGCCAACCTCCATGCGGTGGTCAACATTGAGCGCGGTGCCGCGAGCCGCCTCGCCTTGAATGTCACCCACGAGATGAAGGGCGCGCGGCTTCTGGTAACGAGCGGCGGCCAGGTGATTCTCGATGAGAAGGTGGACCTCTCTCCATCCAAGGTCCTCTTCCGCGACCTCAAACCCGCCCCTGTGTACACGGTGAAACTCACCGGTGCCACGGGCGAACCCTATCTTGAGCACACCGAAGACAAATACGACATGGATGGGCCGGAGACGGAGAAGCCCGGTCCACGCACGGCGCGCCGCTTTCCCAATCCGGAGAAACGCACCCAAGGCGACCTAATCGAACTTGGCATGGACCATGAACTCAACGGCCGGCTTCTTGTCGCCTGGGACACCTATCAAGAAGGACTCAAACGCTATCCCAAGAGCCTCGATTTGCTGCGTGCCGCGGGCCGGCTGGCAGTCCACCTGATGCGATTCACGGAAGCCGAGGAGCTTCTGTCGGCCGCGCTTGAGCAGGTGAGCAACGATGAGGAGACGCACTACTATCTCGGTCTTGCGCTCGCCCGGCTTGGGCGGCACCCCGAGGCGAAAGTGCAGTTCATGCGCGCGCTCGTCTTCCGGTCGTTCCGCCCGGCAGCGGCACTGCAGTTGGCCCGGATGGCAGCGCGTGGGGGCGACGGCTCAGCAGCGCTGGACAAAGTGCGCGTGGCCCTGAACGAATCGCCGGAAGCGGCCAACGCCGGTTGGCTCGAAGTCGCCCTTCTCAAGCGCCTCGGGCGGCAGGACGAAGCGCGTCAACAGTTGGCAAAGTGGACCGCGGCCGATCCGGCCAGTTCCCTGTTGCGTCTTGAGGCATCGAATCCCAACGCGGCGTTGTGGGCCCACCTTGGCGCGGAGCCAGATCGTGTACTGGAAATCGTGACCCAGTACCTTGACGCCGGCTTCGTCAAGGAAGCCCTCGCCCTGCTCGATCGTCAATACCCCGATGTCGACGCCGCCACAGCCGAGCCGGGCGCCGTTCGCCCTCAGGCGAATCCCATGATCGCCTACTATCGCGGCTACTGCCGCCAGTTGCTCGGCGGTTCGGGCAAGGCTGATTTCGACTCCGCCTCGGCCATGTCCACCCTGTACGTCTTCCCCAGCCGGCCCGGCGCCTTCGACGTCCTCGGCGCCGCCTTGAAATCCAACCCGCGTGATGCCACGGCCCATCATCTTCTCGGTCTCCTTCAAATGTCGGTCGGGCTGACAGAGGAGGCACTGAAGAGTTGGGAGGCAGCACGCGCCATCAACCCGCGGATTCCAGTTCTGCATCGCAACCTCGGCCAGACCCTCTTGCGCGTTTCCAACGACCCGGCCAAGGCCGCCGCCGTCTTGCGCGAAGGGCTCGACGCTGATCCCGCCAATGCCGAACTCTACAGCGGCCTCGACCAGGCTCTCTCGCTGCTTCGCCGCCCGTCGGCCGAACGGGTCGATATCTTCAGGAAATACCCGGATCCCGCCTCCATGCCCGCCCCGCTGGTCTACAGCCTGGCGCTGTCTCTCACCGAAGCCGGCCGCTTCGACGAGGCGGAGAAGCTGTTCCATGGCCGCTTCTTCCCACGCGAGGAAGGCGGCACCAACGTCCGGCAGGTCTATCTTGAAGTCAAACTTCAACAGGCTCTGGCGGTGGCCAAGTCTGGGCGGGCTGGCCAAGCCTTGCAGGGCGTCGCCCAGTTAGGCAAGCCAGTGGCCGGACTCGAGTTCACTAACGATGGGTTCGAGCCCCTCCTTGCGGATTCCCGTATCCAGTTCCTGATCGCTCAGATCGAAAAGACGGCTGGCCGCACATCTGATGCCGAAGCCAGGCTCCGCAAATTGCTAACCCAAGCACAAGGGCGCCGCGGCGCTGGCTCGGTATACGCATTCCTGGCCGCGCGTGACCTTGGCGATGCATCGCAGAGCGTCTTGCGGACACGCATCTGCCGTGCCGCTGTGACCGGCGCCGGAGCGATGTCTCTTGCCTACGGCCTCGCCCTGCAGCACCGCGGCCGTACGGATGACGCTCGCCAGGCTCTCGAGTCCGCCATCCTCGCTGCGGACAGGAACCTGTCACTCTATCTGGCCAGGGAAGCTCTGGCCTCGCTGGGCAACTAGACCGCAGCCGAAAATGAGAACCGCGCGCCGGCCCGGGCGAGGCGGTGGCTGGGTTCGTCATTTGCGGCGGAGCTTGGATTCCCGGACAATACTACTCAATGGAACCTGAACTCGCATTCCAGCCGCGCCCCGTGCCGCGCGTTGAGACAAAGTACCGCAGAATCATCACCGATTTCCCTGCTCCTGCCTCCATTCCTGTCCTGGAGAAGCTCGCCGAGAACGAACTCAAGGCCATGGGCGGCCAACCCTTTGTGGTCTGGGACCGTGCCGAAGGCTTCCAGGTGTACGACGCCAGCGGCAACTGCTGGCTCGACTTCTCGAGCGGCGTCCTGATCACCAACGCCGGCCATGGCCGCCAGGAGATCGTCGACGCCATTAAGGCCCAGGTCGACAAGCACCTGTTGGCCTCGTACGCCTTCCCTACCGCAATCCGCGCTGACCTGTGTGAGCGATTCGCCTCGATTACGCCCGAGCCGCTTAAGAAAATCTTCCTCCTCACCACCGGCTCCGAGGCCGTCGAGT
>Ga0116171_10003883_pt1 | contig 13671 bp, 7 predicted proteins | sample AD_JPNHW2_MetaG_FD_89798 | JGI IMG/M metagenome (GOLD analysis project Ga0116171, IMG submission 89798) | Active sludge microbial communities of municipal wastewater-treating anaerobic digesters from Japan - AD_JPNHW2_MetaG | ecosystem: Engineered > Bioreactor > Anaerobic > Digestate | place...
AGCTCGAGTATAACCGCGGTGCCGTTGCGGGTAAAAACGCTGAAGTTAACGCCGTCCGCGGTGACCGTGGCGCCAAGGGGTAGCGGTTTGCCCGGCAAGAATCTCACGTCTTCCATATAATCCAGGAAAGTATAGTGCGTTGACCGGTTTTGTGCTAGAATAAACCAACGAGGAATCAATGAAAAGCATACCGATCGTCTGCAAGACCGAATCGACCATACAGGCCTTCCGCGCCGCGTGTCAGAAATCGGCGGGGCAATTCCTTCCGGTGATTCTTGATCGGCAGGACGAGGTGATCTCCTACTTCAACTACGAGCTTCCCGAGATCAAGATCGTCGATTTCGGCGACCCGAACCTCGCGGCGGGCGACCTCATGGAGGTCATCCACTCCGATCCCTGGCTCCTCTTCGGCGGCATCATCGCGGTCGTCGCGAACCAAAACGAGAAAAGCGCGCTCGAGCGGCAGCGCGACCCGAACATCCTCCTCGTCCTGAGGCGGCCGGACTTCGAGAAAAACGCCGAGCGCATCCTGCGCATCCTCGGCCGCAACCAGCAATTCCTCTTCAACCGCGGCATGCAGCAGCAGATGAACGTGAACGAGACGGGATCCTTCATCAGCGACAACGACCCGATCGACATCCTCTTCTACTGCAACCTGATCACGGCGTACCTCTACAACACAAACCGCATCAACGACGAGGGCCGCTCCGCCGTGCAGGGCGCGCTCATGGAACTGCTCCTGAACGCGGTCGAGCACGGCAACTGCAAGATCAGCTACGACGAAAAGACCGCGTGGCTCGCCGCCGGCAAGAACATGCTCGACCTCATCGCCGAGAAGAGCAAGGAAGGCGAGGCCGCGAAAAAAAAGGTATACATCTCCTACGAGATATCGAATCTCCGCACGCGGATCTCGGTCCGAGACGACGGCGAGGGCTTCGACTGGAAGAGCCGCCTTTCGGGCGAGCTCACCGCGGGACTCCACGGCATGGGCATCAAGCTCGCCGAGTCCTTCGTCTCGAAGGTCTCGTACAACGATCAGGGCAACGAGGCGACCTTCGAGATCGCGAACCAGCGGGACGCGACGAACTCGATTCCGGTCATCATGCAGGAGCAGCAGATCCTCTCCTTCGAGGACAAGGACGTCGTGTGCCGGGAGAACGAGCTCTCGAACGACCTCTATTACATCCGCTCGGGGAAGTACGCGGTCTACGTCAAGCGAAAACTCGTGAGCGTCCTCACCCCGAACGACATCTTCATCGGCGAGATGTCCTTTCTCCTCAACGATCGCCGCTCCGCGACGATCATCTCCATCGGAACGGGCTCGCTCGTCAAGATCCCGAAGATGGAGTTCATCACCCTGATCAGGCAGCACCCGCACTACGGCATCTTCCTCTCGCGACTCCTCGCACAGCGGCTCGCGCGGCAGTCCAACCAGACCGTCCAGCTCAGGAACGAGTTCATAAAGATGAAGCAGGAGTTCGACGGCCTGAAGACCCCGGGGATGTAGGCCCATGCCCGACAACCCCGTCGAGCGGGAGATCCGGGCCTCGGGCGCCGACGACTCGGTCGTTTTCGTCTTTCCCTCGGACGTCGCCTCAGGGCTTTGGCTCGAGGCATCGCTCGCGATAACCGGCCGCGACACCCTTCCCGCCCGCCGCTTCATCGCGTGGGACCGATTCAAGGAGCGCGCCGTCCAGTCGTCGGTCGCGGGCAAGGAACCGGTCTCCGCCATTGTCAGAAAACTCTACGCGCTCGACCTCGCGCGGCGCAACCGCGAATCGCGGGTGCCGATGTTCGACTCCATCATCCCCGCGGCCTTCGCGGAATCGGGCGATGCCTTCGCGCCTTGGATCGCGAAGATCCTTCCCTCGCTCGCCCTGCTCGAGCGAAAGCGCCGCGCCGCGGGAACGTCCCGCGAGGAGGGCGCTGACGGAGAGGACCGGGACCTCGCCCTCCTCAAGGCGGACTACGCGCGCTTTCTCGACGCTGAATCCCTTTTCGAGCCATCTTGGCAGATTCCCCCGCTCAAGGACGCGGGAGACCGCTTTATCATTTTCTTCCCCGAGGCCATCGAGGATTTCGCCGAATACGCGGAGCTCCTCGCGGGAGCGCCCTTCGTCCGGACAGTCTCTGCCTTCCAGGCTCCGCAGGGCCCCGCGCAAATCGCACACCCCGCGCAAGCAAAACACCCCGCGCAAGCAACAAACCCCGCGAACTCAGTAAACCCCGCGCAATCCACTCGGCCGGGCGAGCTCGATTTCGGCTTCGAGGATGAAATTGAAGTCGATGACGCGATCGCGGAGGACGCGAAAATGAGCGAGCCCTTCGCGCTTTCGGCGTACGCGACGACGCGCGATGAGTTCAAGGCGGTCGCCCTCGAAATCGAGAGACTCCTTGGCTCAGGCACGCGCCCCGAGTCCATCGCGGTGAGCGTGCCCAACCTCGAAAGCGCCGCGCCCTACCTTCTCCGCGAGTTCACGCTTCGCTCGATCCCGTTCGAGTACCGCGCGGGAACGCCGCTCGGCGCGTGTCCCGCAGGACGCTTCTTCGCGCGCGCCGCGGAATGCGTCTCCTCGGGTTATGCCTTCGCACACGTGAAGGCCCTTCTCCTCGACCGGTCTATCCCCTGGAGAAACCGCGAGCTCGCCGAAGCGCTCATCGAGTTCGGGATCAGGAACCATTGCGTGACCGGCTGGCGCGAGGACGGAAAGACGGTCGACGTATGGGAAGCCGCGTTCCGCGACCCCGCGTGGGCCGACCCCGCAGACTGGCGGGTCAGGGACTATTACCGCAAGCTCTCGACCGCGCTCTCGGGGCTCGTGGGCGCAAAGACCTTCAGCGAAATCAGAAACCGTTGGTTCGCCTTCCGCGACGAAGAGCGCGACGGCCTCCTCGATATGGGCGTGCTTTCGGCGGAAGACGACGCCGTACTCGCGCGCTGCGTGGAGGAACTCGGCTCACTCGCCTCGCTCGAGATTCGGTATCCGCGACTCATGCCCGAAAAACCCTTCAGCCTTTTCGTGTCGACCCTCGATGAGGAAAAATACGTCAGGCGGCGCGCGACGACGGGCGTGAACGTTTTTCCCTATCGCGTCGCGGCGGGCACGCCCTTCCCATGGCACTTCGTCGTCGACGCGAGCCAGGACGGCGCGACCGTCGTCTATAGCCCGCTCGACTACCTCAGGCAGGATAAGCGCGGGGCGATCGGCGTCGCGGACACCGACGCGTCGCGGGCGTTCTTCGAGCTCTACCGTCGATGTCCGCTTTTTCCCAGAGAGGACGAGCCTCAGAAGGACGGCGGATCTGACCGCGAGAGCATGGCGCGCGGCGCGCGTTTTTCCGCGGCGGAGCGGACCTTCTCGGGATACCGAATTCCGCACAGCGCGTTTACCCGCGTAACCTCAGGCGCCGCTCCTATCGAGCGAGACGCCTTCGCGCGCGAGGCCGCATGGCTTCGCGGATCGGATAAAGAACCCGAACGCCTCTACCCGACGCAAAAGTGCGCAGCAGCCTCATGGCGCGCGCGCGGCGCCGCGCGCGGCTTTTCATACCTGACGTGCGCGTACGGCGGCAGGGTCGACGCGCTCACCGCGCGGATCAAGGCGCGGCTCATGAAGACCGAGGGGCTTCTCGTGACGGCGACCCACCTCAACGCGTGGTCGCTCTGCGGCGCGAAGCTCTTCCTCGGCACGATTCTGAAAATCAAAGAGGAGAGCGCGGACGCCGAGCTCCTGAACGAGCGGAATATCGGCATCCTTTACCACAATGTCCTCGAGACGGTATACGCGAAAATCCGCGACGAGGACGGCGCGTTCAAGAAGGAACGGATCGAGGACTACCGCGCGTGGGCCGAGGCCGCCGCGCGCGACTCCGCCCGCGGGTATAGCGAGTTCCGCGGACCGCTCGCCGCGCCGCTCATCGACACACTCGCCGACCGCGTCTTCGACGGCGTCACTACGATCCTCGAATCAGACGCAGAGCTTCTCGACGGCTTCGCGCCCAAGGTCCTTGAAGGCGAGCTTACCTACGCGGAAAACGGCCTTTCGTATTATGGCCGCGTCGACCGGATATCGGTCAACGACGAGGGAGAGGCCGTGCTCATCGATTATAAAAGCGGATACGTGACGCCGACGGGGGACTATGAGGTCTCGCCGGACGGCGCGCTCAAGGACTGCCAGATACCGCTTTACGCCTTCCTCGCCGAGCACGACAAGGCGAAGCCCTGCGGTGGCAAGCCCCTTGCATTCGCCTGGTTCGGCGACATCAGGAAAGGGAAATACCAGCCGGTCATTCACGACCGCAATACCATCCCCTGGAACGCTCGGACGCGCCTTTTCTCGCGCGAGGAATTCGAGCCCTCGATGAAGGCGTTCTCCGGAATGGCAGCGCGCTACGCCGACGGTATCGCCCGGGAGGACTTCACGCGGCCCGAGGGCCTTTCGTGGACGGAATGCGCGTCGTGCGACTTCCGGAAAATCTGCCGCTACGTGTATTCGGTGAGGCCCTGATGGATAGCTACGAAAACTTGATGGGCGGCCTCGCGCAAAGCCAGCGCGACGCCGCGACGATCGGCAAGAACGCGGTAATCGCCGCCGGGGCGGGCTCGGGAAAGACGCGCGTGCTCGCGGCGCGCTTCGTCCACCTCGTCGTGCGCGAGGGAATCCCGTTCGACGCGATCCTCGCGCTCACCTTCACCCGCAAGGCGGCTGCGGAGATGTACGCGCGCATCCACGCGACCCTTTCCTCGATCGACGATCCCCGCGCGCGCGCCGCGGTCGCGGACTTTCACCGCGCGCGCATATCGACGATCGATTCCTTTTGCGGCGCAATCGCCCGAAACGCCTCGCGCTCCTACGGCGTCGCCCCCGACTTCGGCACCGACTCAGGCGAGATCGCGCGAATCGCCGAGGAGCTCGCGCTCCCCTTCTTCCTCGAGAAGCGCAAGTCGCGCGCGATCCGGCAGCTCACCCGTCGCTTCCGCATGGCGGACCTTCCCGTAAAGCTTTTCGCCGAGACGATGATCAAGTACTCCTCGCTTCCCGAGCCCTTGGACTTCGCGCGCTTCTACGCCGACCAGCGGCGGATGACCGCGGAGCGCATCGCCTCGCTATCGGGCGAAATCGTCGCGCTCGCGCGCGCGATGCGCGAGCTCCCCGAGGCTGACGGAAAGACCGTCGCCGCCGTCCGCGCCGCGATCCCCGAAGAGGCCTCGGCGCCCGATCCCGAGAATTCAGGCGAGGTCGCCGCCTTCGCGCGCCTTTTCGAGCCGCTCGCCAAATGCGCGAAGCCGCGAGCTACGAAGGATCCCGCGGCGGCCGAGCTCGGCGAGCTTTTCGCCGATTTCAGGGATCGCCTCTTTCCCGCGTTCCTCGCCGCGGCGAACTGGACGCTCAACGAGGAAACCATCAAGGAAACCCTCGCGCTACTCGCGGAATTTCAGGAGGAGTTCAACCGCAAGAAACGAGAGGCGGGACTTCTCACCTTCGGCGACGTCGCGCGCATGGCGGTTGACGCGCTCAAAAACGATCCCGCGCTCAGGCGCGTGTGGAAGGATTCCATCCAGTCGATCATGATCGACGAGTTCCAGGACGACAACCAACTCCAGAGAGACCTCCTGTTCCTGATAGCCGAGCGCCCCGAGCGGACTGAAGCCTCGATTCCCGGGCCCGAGGATCTCGTAAGCGGCAAGCTCTTCTTCGTCGGCGACGAGAAGCAGTCGATCTACCGCTTCCGCGGCGCGGACGTCTCGGTATTCCGCGAGCTCGCGCGCGACCTTACGGACCCGGGCTCGGGCGCGATGCCCGCCCTCGACGTGAACTACCGCACCGAGGCGCCGCTCATCGATGCCTTCAACCGACTCTTCCCCCGCGTCTTCCCCGCCCAAATCACCGACGAGTCCGGCAAGCGACCGCTCTACGAGGCGGAGTTCTCGCCGATTACCGCCGCCAACCGAACAGAGGGCGTCGAAAGCGCGTTCGAGATATTCATCGTGCCGAAGGAAAACTTCGATCGCGATAAGCCGGGCTTTCTTTCGCCCGAGGAGACCGAGGCCCGCGAGATCGCCGACCGCATCGCGCACCTCGTGGGAGACCGGGTTCCCATTGCGGATAAGGGAAAGGCGCGCGCGTGCGAGCACTCCGATATCGCGATCCTCCTCCGATCGGGGACGAACCAGCGCGCGATCGAGCGCCAACTCCGGGAAGCGGGCATTCCCTATCAGACGGAGAACGTCCGAGGGCTTTTCGACGACGCGCCGGTAAACGACCTCTACGCGCTTCTCAGGCTCGCCGTGTACCCCGCGGACACGACCGCGTACGCGGCATTGCTCCGGTCTCCCTTCGTCGGCATAAGCGACGAGGGCTTCGCGCGCGCGATCCTCGCGCGGACAGACGCCGAGACTGAAAACAACGCGACGCCCGTTCCCTTCGCGGACGATATCCTTCCGTTCCTCTCCGAACCCGATCGCGACCGCTTCGCGCGCGCGAGGGACCTTTATCGGTCCGTTCAAAACGACGCGGACCACCGCTCGTCCGCCGAGATGGTAAGCCGACTCTGGTACGGCGAGGGCTACCGCTACGCGCTCTTTTCGGACTATGGCCTCGAGCGCTACGCCGAGCTCTATGACTACTTCTTCGAGCTCGCCCGACTCGCCGACGCCGAGGGCTTGAGCCTCGCAGGATTCCTCGACCGCGTCGCGGGCCTCATGGCCACGGGCGAAAAGATCGACGCGCTCGACATCCCCGTCGAGCAATCGGGCGGCGTCACGATCATGACCGTGCACAAGAGCAAGGGCCTCGAGTTCCCCGTCGTCTTCGTCGCCGACTCGGGATCCGAGGGAGCGGCGAACCGCAACGCGAGCCCGGTCTATTACTCGCCCGAATGCGGGATCTCGGTGAACACCGGGGCCTCCGACGAGAACGAGGCCGCGCGCGACAACTGGTTTTACGAGCGGGACCGTGACGGCGAGCTCAGGCGGGAGATCGCCGAGGCGAGGAGGCTCCTTTACGTCGCAATGACCCGCGCGGGAACGCGGCTCGTCGTCTCGGGCACGCTTACCCTCGCCAGGGAAGGGGTCGAGTCTCCGCGCGTCGGCGACGAGCTCATGGAAGCCATCGCCCAATGGGCCGAAAAGCGCGAGGAATCCGCCGACGCGCCGAAGCGACAGAGCTTTCTCCGCATGCTCCTCGCGGCGATCGCGAAGGAACGGTGCGCGGGAACGCCGGTCCCGCTCGTCGCCGTCGCCGAGATCCTTCCCCGAAAGCGCGGAGCGAACGCCGCCGAGCGCGCCTTCCGCGACCGAACGGCCGACCCTGAAATAGCGGCGAGATACGAAGCGATTCCCGAGATATCCTATAAGCCATCGGACAAGAGCCGCTACGCCGCGACGGAGCCTCAGGAAGCATTGCGCGGTAAACGCGATGAAGACGAAAGAACCGAGCGAGACGCCGATGGGGGAACCTCGCCCGAGCGCCGTGCAGCAGAGTCTGTCAAAGCGAGCCTTCAGGCCGATGACCGGCTCGACGCGCTCCTCGAGCGGACGAAAACCCCTGCCACGGAATTCGGCACATGGACGCATCGCGCCATCGAGGCTCGTTTCTCGGGCACCGTAGCCTGGGTACCCGACGAGTTCCGGCCCCTCGTCGATGAGATGGTACATCGCTTCGCCTCGTCGGAGCTCGGCGCCCTCGCGGCCCAGGCGGCGTGGCGCGAAAGCGAGTACGGCTTCATCACGCGATACGAGCTCGCCGGTCGGCCTATTACCGTCACCGGACAGATGGACCTTATCTTCGAAACCAACGATACGGTGTACGTCGTCGACTATAAGACGGACCGATTTGAAGACCCTGCGATACATGAGGAACAGCTCAAGGTATACCGAAAGGCGGCGCGCGAGCTCCGTGGGAAGCCGGTGGAAACATGGCTTTTCTATCTCCGAAGCGGAAATCCCAGAAAAGTAGTCTAAATCCATAACTGGATGGATTTAAGTTTTTACGTTGTTTTGCCGATAATAAGCTGAATGAAGGCCTCTTTTCCGCTGGAAAACGGGGTAAAACGTGGTACACTTTTCTTTAATTAGCGTAAGTATAAGGAATTTGCATGAGGGACATCCAGTACTACATTTCGCAGCCAAAGATTGACGCGCACAATCATCTCAATCTTGGCATGCACTATACCTCCTATCTGGCATGGTCCGGTTCCTCGATTCCCAATTTCCCGCGAAAGATGAATGGCCTCGACGAGATGCACGACATCATCGCGCGCTATACCCGCCCCCGCTGCCAAACGGCGGAAGACGTCGTGAGCCTCATTGACATGTCCGTCCGCGACGCCATCGAAGACGGCGTTTCTATCCTCGAAGGCTCGATCGACATCGGCTTCATGGTTCATTTTCGCGAGGACATCGACAAATTCCTCGACATGGTCGCGTCATTTCCCGCGAAATACGCCTCGCAGATCGAGATGCGTCCCGAGCTCGGGCTCGGAAAGACCTTTGACAAGGATAAGATCGCGCGCTGGGTCCTCCCGCTCATGGAAAGCGGGCTTTTTAAAAGCATCGACCTTTACGGCCCCGAGATCGAGGACGGGATCGCCGAGTTCAAGTACATCTTTAAGAAAGCCGAGAAGCTCGGCATAAAGAAGAAAGCGCACGTCGGCGAATTCTCGAACGCGCATTCCGTGCAACGCTTTGTCGAGTTCTTCGACCTCGACGAGGTTCAGCACGGCATCGGCGCGGCGCAGGACGACAAGGTCCTCGAGTTCCTCGCGAAGCGCAAGGTTCGCTGCAACGTGTGCCCGCAGAGCAACTACATGCTCGGCTCGGTGCCGTCCCTCGAGGCGCATCCCATCAAAAAGATGCTCGACGCGGGAGTCCCGATCACGATCGGCACCGACGACCTCCTCTTCTTCGACCACTCGGTAAGCCGCCAGGTACTCAATCTCGTCGAGCTCAAGGTCATCACCGAAGGCGACGCCGACAAAATTCTCCGCGAGGGCATCTGTCCGACGATTCCCTCGAGCGCCCGCTAGCGCGAAAGCAACTGCGCGCTAACGCAAAAGCAATCCACTCCCGTCACACTTTCTTTTTTTTCGCCTTCACCGCTCATCGCAAATGAATCATGAGAAGCATCACGTCCGAAGGCCTGAGGCCCGATATGCGCGAGGCCTGACCGAGGGTCGCGGGCTTGACGGCCTTGAGCTTGATCCGCGACTCCATCGAAAGCCCCGATATCGCCTCGAAGTCGAAGTCCTCGGGTATCCGCGTCCCGTCCATGCGCTTGAGCCGATCGACGCGCTTGTCCTGCGCGTCGATGTAGTGCGAGTAGCGGATCTCGAGTTCGGCGGACGTCCTGATCTCCTGAGGGAACGCGCGAAAGGAATCGTCGAGCGAGATGATGTCCTCAAGCGGCACGAGCGGATCGCGAAGCGCGTCCGCGCACGACTTTCCAATGTGTTTCGCGAGCGAGGGATGGCTTTCCGCGTCGGCGGTCGTGACCTTCCGCGCCTGCCAGGATTCCGTGATCGCTTCGCGCAGGTCGAGCTTCCGCCTGAGGCGGTCAAGCGCGCCGGCTCTCTCGAGGCCGACTGCGGCGGCGCGCTCGGTGAGCCGTTCGTCCGCGGTGTCGTGCCGGAGCCTCAGGCGATACTCCGCCCGCGCGGTGAACATCCGGTACGGTTCCTTCGTGCCGAGCGTCACGAGATCGTCGATGAGGACGCCGATGTACGCGTCCGAGCGTCCGAGGGTAAAGGGCTCAAAGCGATTTCCCGAACGGACCGAGCGCGCCCGGAGCGCTGCGTTGATGCCCGCGATGAGCCCCTGCCCGCCCGCTTCCTCGTAGCCCGAGGTGCCGTTAATCTGCCCCGCAGTGAAAAGCCCGCGAAGGCGCTTCGTCTCGAGCGCCTGAGTCAGCTGCGTCGGCTCGACGTAGTCGTACTCGACCGCGTACGAAGGGCGCGTGACGACCGCGGCCTCGAGTCCCGGTATCGTGCGCATGAAGGAGTCCTGCACCTCCTCGGGAAGCGAGGAGGATAGCCCGTTGATATAGAGTTCCTCGGTGTCGAGTCCTTCGGGCTCGAGAAAGAGCTGATGGCGCTCGCGCGCGGCGAAGCGCACGACCTTGTCCTCGATCGAGGGGCAATAGCGCGGCCCGATTCCCTTTATCTTCCCCGAGTACAGAGGGGAGCGGTGGATGTTGTCGCGGATGATCCGGTGCGTTTCCTCGTTCGTGTAGGTAAGCCAGCACGGCACCGCCGGGCGATCGACGGAGTCGTACGCGTAGGAAAAAGGTATCGGCTCAGGATCGCCGTCCTGCCGCTCGAGACCCGAGAAGTCGACCGAACCGCGGAGGATGCGCGGGGGAGTTCCGGTCTTGAGCCTGCCGACCGAGAAGCCTAAGCGCCTGAGCGACGTGCCGAGCCCGATCGCTGCCTGCTCGCCGAGCCTGCCTTCGCGCGCCTCGAACTCGCCGATGAATATCTTCCCTTCCATAAAAGTGCCCGTCGTGAGGACGACGGCCTTCGCGGTAATCTCCCTGCCGCGCGAGGTAATGACCCCGCGGATATCGCCAGACGCGCACGCGCCCGAGGAGTCCGCGCCCGAAACGGCGAAATCGACGATCGTGTCCTGATAGAGATGAAGGCCCTTCTCGAGCTCGAGGGTATGCTTGGCGAGCTGATGGTAGCGCCACTTATCCGCCTGCACGCGCGGGGCCTGCACGGCGGGACCGCGGCTCCGGTTCAGGAGCCGGTACTGTATCATGGTCGCGTCGGCAAGGCGGCCCATCTCGCCGCCGAGCGCGTCGATCTCGCGGACGATATTGCCCTTCGAGATCCCGCCGATCGAGGGATTGCACGAAAGCTTGCCGATGGTATCGAGCGTCTGCGTGATTAAAAGCGTGCTCTCGCCCATGCGGGCCGCGGCGAGGGCGGCTTCTATTCCTGCATGCCCCCCGCCGATAACGATGACATCATAGTCTGTATAACGAAAACCCATAGCCCAAGGAGTATATCCCCAGAGGGAGGAGCGCGTCTACGAAAGCCGACGCGCGATCCCTCACGGCGCGACCGGCCCATCCATCCTGAGCACCGCGTCCGCAAGGAAGGCGGCCTCGGCCTCGTCGTGCGTCACGTAGATCGCGGTATACCCGAGCGACTTCTGGCGCTCTCGGAGTTCTCCGCGGAGCCGTTCGCGGAGCTCCGTATCGAGGGCCGAAAGGGGCTCGTCGAAGAGTACGAGGCGCGGGCGAACCGCGAGGGTTCGCGCGAGGGCCACGCGCTGCCGCTCGCCCCCCGAAAGCGAGTCGACCTTCCGCTTCGCGAAGCCCTCGAGCCCGAAGCGCTCGAGCCACTTCGCGGCGATGGCGCGGCCTTCGCGCCTCGTGGCGCCGAACGAGACCGGGCCGTAGCCGATGTTGTCCTCGACGGAAAGGTGCGGGAAAAGCGCGTAGTCCTGGAACACCATCCCGACGCCGCGCAGTCCCGCGCGCGCGCGCGTGATATCCTCGCCGTCGAGCGACACGGATCCCGAATCGGGCGTCACGAGCCCGGCGATCATGCGAAGCACGGTCGACTTCCCGCACCCCGAGGGCCCGAGAAGCGCGAGCGAGGAGCCCTTCTCGAGCGAGAAGGACGCCGCGACGGAGCGCGCTGGCCACCGTTTCCTAAGATCCCGAACGTCAAGATACGCGCTCACGCGGCTCCCCTTTCGCCGCTAACCGCGGCATCCTGTAAAAAGAAGGCGAAGCCGGTGAGCGCGGCGATGAACACCGCGCACGCGCACGCCTCGGAAAAGCGATAGGAACCCGCGAGCCTGAAAAGAAGGAGCGGGAGGTTTTCGAAGCCCCTGATCGAAAGCACGAGCGGCAGCGTCGCGTCGCCCGCGCTGATCGCAAAGACGAATCCCGCGCCCGAAAGGATTCCCTTCCAGACGAGGGGAACAAGCACGCGGAAGTGAAGGTCGAGCCTCGACGGCGAAAGGAGCGCGGACGCCTCGCGCACCGATGCGGGAACGCGATCGAGCGCCGCACGTACCTGTGTCCACGCGAAAGGCCACGCGATAGCCGCCTCGGCGAGGACGAGCGTGGCGCGGGAGCCGCGCGGCATGACGAGCGACCATCCAAAGGCGAGCATCACCGAGGACACGACGAGCGGCGAAAGCGGCGCCGCGTTCGCCGCGCCGCGCGCGAGCGGCCCCCGCGCGCGGTCGAGCGCGAGCGCGAAGAAAAGGGCCGCGACAGTCGCGAGGACTGACGCCGCGAGCGCCACGGCGACGGTATTGCCGAGCGCCGGAAGGAAGTTTCTCCGCGAGAGGAAGGTAACCCACGCGGCGGGCGAGAGGGAAAGCGCGCTCGAAAACGGCGACGAGACGGGAGCGAGAAGCGAGCGGACGATAATCGACGCGAGTGGGCCGAGGAAGAAGATCGCGATGAACGCGAGATACGCCGCCGCGAGGGAACGCTCGAGCGCGCCCGATAGGGGATTCCGCGGCCGCGCGACGCCCGAGCCTCCGGGAGCGCGCGCGGCCGCGCGGCTCGCCCAGGAGTACGCGGCCACGACGGCCGAGGCAACCGCGGTCTCAACGAGCGCGATCATCCCCGCGGAGCGGAAATCGAGCGAGGCGCGCGCGGCCCGATAGAGCTCGACCTCGAGCGTCGTCCCGCCGACGCCCCCGAACAGGAGCACGATGACGAAACTGAAAAAGCAATAGAGAAACACGAGCGCCGCCGAGGAGAGTATGGCGCCCCAGAGCCGCGGGAGGGTTATCGTCCGAAATGCGCGCGCGGGGCTTGCCCCGAGGAGCGCGGCGGCCTCGAGCTCGGAGCCGTCGAGCCGCTCCCATGCCGTGGTGACGGTGCGGAGCACGACGGGGAAATTGTAAAATCCGTGGGCGATGACGACACCCGCGAGGGAATAAAGGAAGGTTACCGGCGGGTCGGCGAGGCCGAACGCGCGCATCAAAAAGGCGTTGAGGTATCCTTGCCGCCCGTAAAAAAGGACGAAGGCAAGCGCGATGATCACCGGCGGCACGCATAGAGGCACGCCCGAAAGAGAGAGGAGAAAACGTCTGCCGGGAAAATCCCTTCGCGCCGCGAGCGCGGCAGCGGGCACGCCGATAAGGATCGCGACTACCGCGGAAAGAAAGGCCTCGGTCACCGTGAAGCGGAGCGCCGCGAGGATTCGCCCTCGCGTGAGCCCTTCGGCGACGCCGACTTGCGCCTGAAGCGCGCCGCCTTCGGCCGGTGCCCGCGCGAGTGCGGGGATGACGGCCGCGACCGCGGGATCGAGAAACGCGAGCGCGACGACCGTTATCGAAAGCCCCCCAATGAGGGCCATGGCGAGCTTCGCGGCACGGCGCGCGCGAAGCCTCACGGGATTATAAACCGCCGAAGGGAAAATTGAAGTCAAAGGGCCGCGCCTATCGCGAAAGGGCGGCGATCGCGGGATCGATCGCCGCCGCGACCGCAGACGGCTTTACCTTGAGGGTCTTTGCCACGGCAGGCGCGGCGCGGAACGATTCGGGAAGCTTGACCGTCTTCGCGACGGGATACATCCACTGCGTGAGCGGGAGCACCGACTGCGCCTCGTCGGTCAGCATGAAGTCGATAAACGCCTTCGCCGCGACGGGATTCCGCGCGCCCTTCACGAGGCCAAGCCCCTCGATCTGCGCGGGATGAC
>Ga0116171_10003885_pt1 | contig 13669 bp, 11 predicted proteins | sample AD_JPNHW2_MetaG_FD_89798 | JGI IMG/M metagenome (GOLD analysis project Ga0116171, IMG submission 89798) | Active sludge microbial communities of municipal wastewater-treating anaerobic digesters from Japan - AD_JPNHW2_MetaG | ecosystem: Engineered > Bioreactor > Anaerobic > Digestate | place...
AAGACTGATGGCAGTAACTGAAAAAGCATTGGAGCTTGGTATTTCAACAGCCCTTCCCGGGAAACGGGTAGGTGATATATCCTATGCAATTGGCTCCTACGTGAAGGAACAGGGCTATTATGTGGCAGACGATCTCACCGGACATGGTGTTGGGCGTGAACTGCATGAAGAACCCATGATCCCGAACTGGGGCAAAAAGGATAGAGGCTTACGGTTACGGCCGGGTATGACCCTGGCTATCGAACCAATGGTCAATGTCGGAACCAATCGAATCAAAGAGAAGGGTTGGGAATTCTTCGTAGCTGATAATTCCCTGTCTGCTCATTTTGAGCACACGATCCTCGTAACGAACGATCAACCCCAAATTCTAAGCGTTAAATAGGATAGGATAAATGACAGGTAAAGCTGGAGTCATTGAAGTGGAAGGAATCGTCAAGGAAGCCTTGCCGAACACCACTTTCAAGGTTGAACTTGAGAACGGTCATGAGATCCTTGCCCATAGTTCCGGCAAGATGCGTATGAATTATATTCGTATTCTTCCGGGGGACAAGGTGAAGGTGGAACTTTCACCGTACGACCTCACCCGCGGTCGAATTACGTATCGTTATAAATAGGAGATATCATGAAGGTCAAAGCATCTGTTAAGGCAATCTGCAAGGATTGCAGGATTATCAAGCGACATGGCGTTGTAATGGTCATCTGCAAGACCAACCCAAAACATAAGCAGCGTCAGGGCTAAAACAAGGAGGAAGCAACTTGGCACATATAGCAGGAGTTGAATTACCTAAAAGCAAAAGAGTCGTCATCGGCTTGACCTACATCTACGGAATTGGCAAACCCACTTCCGAGGAGATCCTGAAGAAAGCCAATATTGACGAAAATAAGAAAGTACAGGATCTATCAATGGATGAAGAAAAGATCCTGAGAGATATTATTCAGAATGAATACACAGTCGAAGGTTCCCTCCGTACTTCGATTGCCATGAATATTAAGCGCCTGATGGAAATCGGCTGCTATCGCGGCATTCGTCATAAGAGAGGACTACCTGTCCGTGGGCAGCGTACCCATACGAACGCCAGAACACGTAAAGGTCCAAGACCTGGTGCCTTGAAGAAGAAGAAGTAGGAGAAGAAATGGCTAAGAAAGTAAAGACCAAGAAAAAACGTGTACGTCTTGCCTTTGACGAAGGAATTGCATTCATTCATTCCAGCTTCAATAACACGATCGTTTCAATTACCGACAAAGCAGGTAATGTATTAGCCTGGTCAAGTGGTGGGAAGATCGGTAACAAGGGCTCCCGTAAGAGCACTCCCTATGCAGCTCAGATGGCTGCTGAAGAAGTTGCAAAATCCGTCATGGACATGGGAATCAATAAGGTATCTGTCATTGTTAAGGGTCCCGGTGGTGGAAGGGAATCCGCTATCCGCGCATTAAATGCTGCTGGCATCAGAGTTCTGGCAATTAAAGATTCGACACCATCCCTCATAACGGTTGTCGTCCACCCAAAGCAAGACGAATCTGATGGAGTCTATTTAAATGGCACGTTATACAGGACCTAAAGCAAAACTTTGCCGCAGATTCAATGAGAATCTGTTCGGTACTGCAAAATATGATAAAATTCTAGGTAAAAGACCTTATGGTTCAGGTCAGCACGGCAAAGATAAAGCCATGCGTAAAAAAATAAGTGACTACGGTTTACACCTGAAGGAAAAGCAAAAACTGCGTTTCACTTACGGCTTGCTGGAAAGACAGTTCCGTAATTTATTCTTCAAAGCCGAAAAAATGCAGGGTGTTACTGGTGATAATTTACTGCGTCTGCTTGAACGCAGACTCGATAACGTCGTATTCCGTTTAGGTTTCGCCGTTACCCGTATGCAGTCACGTCAATTCGTGAACCATGGTCATATCCTTGTGAATGGCAAACGTGTTGATATCCCGTCTTATCTTCTTAAGCCGGGTGATGTCATCGAAATACAGGAAAAAAGCCGTTCGATGAAAGCTCTATTGGATGCAATGGAAATGACAAGCCAAACCAGTCCTTATACTTGGCTTAGCATTGACAAAGCAGCCTTCAGAGGTGAATTCCTCACGGTTCCAGAAGTCGATTTGATTCCAATCCAGGTGGATTTACGCCTGATCGTCGAATTTTACTCGAAATAGTCAATAGGAGTCGCGTTATGATGCTTCTCGAGCCCTTACAAATGCCCGAAAAAGTGGATGTTGAAAAAGAAACTTATACCTCCACTTACGGTAAATTTGATATTGGTCCCTTGGAACCCGGATTCGGGACTACCATTGGCAATACCCTGAGGAGAGTTCTTCTTTCATCGATCCAGGGCGCTGCTGTCCGGTATGTACGTATTGAAGGTCTGCACCATGAATTCTCACCCATCCCGGGTACGAATTCTGATTACATCGATCTGATCCTTCACCTGAAGCAATTGGTTCTGAAGATCAGTACACTCAATGAAGTGACCATGGTCCTCGAACACAAAGGCAAAGGTGTTGTAACTGCAGCCGAAATAGTAGCTCCAGCCGATGTTGAAATCATTAACAAAGACCTTTATCTCCTGGAAATCACCGACGATATCGATTTTCGTCTTGAACTCTGGGCAGGTACAGGCCGCGGATATGTTCCCGCGGATAAGCAGGAAATGGAAGACAAGCCGATTGGTCTGATTCCGATCGATTCCATCTATTCTCCTGTGATCAAGGTCAACTTCAATGTTACACATCAGCGTGTGAAAGAAAAGATGAACTTTGATAAACTGACTATCGATGTAACAACCGATGGTAGTGTTGATCCAAAGTTCGCCCTGTTCCTTTCTGCAAAGATATTGAAAGATCTATATTCCAAAATATCCCTGTTTGAAGAGGAACCTGAATATGTTGAAGAAATCCAGATGGATCCGGACCTGGAACGTCTTGATAAACTTCTGCATATGAGCGTTAAGGAACTTGAGCTTACGGTTCGTTCCGCAAACTGTCTCCAGGCAGCTCACATCGAAACGATCGGCGATTTGGTTGGAAAATCAGAAGCTGAAATGCTCAAATACCGCAATTTTGGTAAGAAATCTCTCGATGAAATCACGGGTCTTCTTGAAAAATACGAATTGACCCTTGGCATGGATGTGGATGAAATCTACGGACGTATCGAGGAAGCCAAGAATCGCGTCATTATGAAGAAGAAGGTGTAAATAATGAGACATAGAGTAGCAGGTAGAAAATTCGGACGTGAAGCCGACCATCGTAAAGCCATGTTGAAGAACCTGGTTCGTTCACTGGTCGAGCATGAAAGACTTACCACAACCGTTGAAAAAGCCAAGGAAATGCGCAGTTTGGCTGAACGTTGTATCACATATGCCAAGGCTGATACAGTTCACCACAGACGTATGGCTTATATCATCCTCGGAAGCCGTGATCTGGTAAAGAAACTATTCACTGAGATCGCTCCCCGTTATACGGAGCGTAATGGTGGATATACCCGCATCATCAAGAACGGTTACCGTAAAGGCGATGCTGCTGCAATGGCAATCATCGAGTTCGTGGAAGGTACTGCCGATAAGAAACACGATCATATTAAAGCTAAGGATCTTGCAAAAGATACTGAAAAGCATAAACCCGTGAAAAAGGTTACGAAATCAACAAAGGCTGTGAAAGAAGAGACTCCTGCACCAGTAAAAGCGGCAAAGAAAGCTGTAGCTACCGAGCCGGCTAAGGTTGAAGAAGTCATCAAGGCAGCAGAGCCTGAAAAAGTTGAAGAAGTAGTCGAAGCAACTGAACCCGAAACTGTGGAAGAAGTTGTAGAAACCGTAGAACCTGAAAAGGTTGAGGAAGTAGCGGAAGAGGCTGAAAAGCCTGCTGAGTAATATTCTTAGCTGCTTATTATAAAAAGAGACGTCCATGTGACGTCTCTTTTTTTATGTTCGAATGAAGAATAAAATTCATTTTATCTCAACAGGATGTATCATCCATAACCAGGATACTTTCTGAGGATAACGCAAGCTTTATCCTTAAAGAATCCAATCTCATACCAATCCCATTCCAATCCAATACCAATCTCATTCCAATCTCTTTGGATTGGAAACCGATTGGAATTAGATTGTAAATAGCTTGTTTAGCCATAGGTATTTCTTTTTCATGATTTCGGTTACTGATGGAGAATACGATGAGAATTTGTAGTAATATCAGGTTTACAGATCTACAGACGAATGATTCAGAAGGATTGGAAACTGGAATGGCAAAGGAAAAATCTATTTCGTCAATCTCTTCACTGCTTCACACACTCTTCGTACATCAGCCAGATCATTATAAAGGTAAAAGCTCAATCTGCAGCTTGCCGGAGGATTCAATTCAAAATAATAATGAGCAAGAGTGGAGCAATGACAGCCTGATCTTGATTCCACACCTTGTTTCAGTAATTGAGCTGATAATTCAAACGGGCTGAAATTCTCATGGTTGAAAGCAACGAGTGCTGTGCGGCTTGCAGGATCTTTCGGACCGTAAATGGTGAGGCCGGGGACAGTTCCCAAAATCGTAAGCGCTTCCGCTACAAGGTAATGCTCATGCTCATCAATATTATCCATAGCCTTCTTCACAATTGCACGGTCAAGGGGAGTGCTTTTTTCGAAATAGACATGTTTTCCGGGATTCAGGGAAAAATCCATGATCAATCGTATGGTCTGCGCAGCCATGATCGTTCCCAGGATATTCGGAGTTCCAGCCGTATACTTCCAGGGAAGGTCATTATACTCAACCTTGTCAGCAGTCACTTTTCCCTCGGCAATCATATCTCCACCATACAGGAAGGGTTTCAGGGTCTCTAAAAGTTCTTCCCGTGCGTATAGAGCACCGACACCGAATGGTGAGAGCATTTTATGGAATGACCAGGCAAGGAAATCCACATCCATCGCTCGTACATCAGTATAACAATGAGGTACTAATTGAGCGCCATCGATCAGCAGATATGACTTCTTATCGCCGTTTGGTTGCACGTATCCGCTTGCATTTGCTATTTCCCTTACTTTTTGGATGGGGTTTTTGGTTCCCAGGAAATTGGATGCTCCGGCACAACAGACAATTTTGGTATGGGAATCGACCAGCGATTTGAGATGATCGAGATCGAGTTTCCCTGTTTCCTTATCAAAACGAACCAGGCGACACTCGACATTGATTCCGAATTTGGGCAACATTTCCCGAACCAAACCATACCAGGGAACGTAATTGGAATTATGCTCCATGTATGTGGTGACCACATTATCACCTTCCCTAAAATCAGTCATCAGGGAATACATAATGGAATTGATTGCTTCGGTGGTATTTCGATAGAGTACAATATTCTTCCGTGAAGGAGCACCGATGAAATTGGCGATCGTATCATAGGAACTTTCGAACATATCAGTAATGGAAGTAGAAGAGAGAGAATGTCCGCGATGCACATTGTCATAATAAACAACCAATTTCTTGAGGAGTTTGATCAATTGAATGGGTATTTGTGTGCTGGCTGCATTATTCGTAACAATTCTTCCTGAACGGATGGCAGGAAAGGACTTTCTGATCTTCTTTGTATTTAGCATGGATTCCTCATTGTGTTAAATGACTTAGGATCGATTATCCAATGAAGACATAAAATCAAATTCATAAACAAATGGCAATATATAAATGAAATATCATGAATGAGTGCTTCGTGTAACTTCAGAACCATTTATCATGAGCTTGCAGGACCATATTATTATGCATTTACATTATTGTTCGAAATGTTTTAATAGTTGAAAGTATATTACTTTAATGTTCCGAATATTTTCTTGACAATACTAAAAACAAGATTACTTATTGGCATATGCACGAAATGAGAGGAATGAGATATGAAGGACGCATTACTTATTCTTATATTATTATTTCTTGTTAATTGCACCGTTTTAGGTTTTGAGCAGAGATCAGATAATTCATCTTTTGATACAAGTGTTAATAAATCCACAATGACTACTTGGACATTTCTGACACCGAGTTATTCTTATGATCCAGACCAAATTCAAATCGATTCCCAATACGCGTCTTTGCAGCAGGCTGAAAATTGGCTTGATCAGAATTGGCATTATCGCTTGGGATTCACAATCGACAATTCGCAGAACATGACCTCCATTTCAGATTATCAATTTATGGTGCAATTGAATCACGAAAATTTCTGTTATTCGCATGCGATGAGTAATGGAGATGATATCCGCTTCACAGATTCAGATGGGATGCGCATTTATCCTTATTGGATTGAAAAATGGAATGATAACGGTAATAGCTCGATCTGGGTTACCATACCCTTTGTTCCTTTCGGTTCCATCTTCACAATATACATGTATTATGGCAATAGCTCGGTGGATAGCCAGAGTGCTGGTCTGAATGTATTCCAAACGCTGGGATTTGATGATTTTGAAGCATATGCTCCAGGTTCAATCTATGGTCAGTTTCCGAGTGCCACCGCACCTTGGCAGCAAAGCATCAACAATCCGGTACTTGCCATGGGTTATGGATTGTATGGATTCAGTACTGTTGTAAAATCAGATAGTCTGTATCATATGTATTATACAGGGAACAATATCGTCGGTCATGCAATTTCGTCAGATGGTGTGCATTGGAGTATTGTAGGAACAGCTCTTAACAATGCTGTGGTTGGAAGTGCATGGAAGGAAGATAATCACTGGTTCATGTTGTATCGGCATTTAATAACGCAAACCAACAGGTACGGTATAGGGTTGGCAACTTCCAACGATGGATATTTGTGGACGAAATATGCTGGTAATCCGGTTCTCACAGAAAATAACACAGCTTGGTTTTGCGGTATTGAACCATGGGGAATTATTAAGGTCAACGGTACATATTATCTTTTCTACAACGATTGGAATAGTGCTGGGACGCAAAGAAAAACGGGTTTGGCTACATCCACTGATTTGTATCACTGGGTAAAGGACAGTCGAAGTCCAATTTTCGAGGATGGAAGATTTTGTCCATTTCCTTTCAAATATGGAGATTACTACTATCTACTGATTCCACATTATATATCATGGGATGATTATTCAACCATAGAATTATATCGTGATGCAAATCCCACATTTTATCCTGAAGATCGTGAACTGGTAAGAATTGCAGCTAATCCCGGAATACCCGGATCATGGAATTATCAGGACCAGGACACTCCGTTCATACTGACTGACAATATCTACCGCAATTCATTTAATGTTACCAATAATCAGCTCTGGATGTATTATGCGGGAGCACCGACGAATCAGCCTTCGACCTGGTATACAGGTCTCACAATTGAGCCTGAAATCACCTCTGCGGTCGTACCGGTAAAAGAAAAACCGGTTTGGAATTATGGCTATCACGATTTTCTGATAGTTGCGACTCAAACCCACAACGGTGCAATCGGGAAAGCAGCATATCTCCCGGCTGCATCGGAGATACAGACATTCTGTGATATAAACCGTACGAGGAATTCCACAGTTCAAATGTGGATGAAGTTAACCAATACCGGGAATATGAATTTCTCATTAGAATTGGGGGATTCAGATAATGACCTGATAGCCGGCATTGGATATGGGATGTCTCACTTTTCCTATTATGATCTATATTTGAACAATTTCCGGGAGAGTAATACATCCTTTCAATGTAATCAGTGGTATCTCATGTCAGTGGAACTCCATGAAGATCATTACAACGCTGTCGTGTACGATACAAATTACCACGTAGTTTTCAGAATGGATGAACTGCCCTTATCCTCTACTGTAAGCCGAGTCATGATCAGGGCAGAAGCTTTTGATGGTCACTCATTTGTTGGTTTTATCGATGATTTCAAAGTCATGGGAAATGCTGAAGGTATATCAAGAACCATGGCTTACAGTGTAAGTGAGGAGACATGTTATCCAGTGAACAATCCTACGATCCAACCCCTTGCATCTGTCGATTTTGTGGCAGTGGAAGGTTTTACTCAATCTGCAGCTCAAAATGGAGACCAAATTCATTATACGATAAGCAATGATAATGGTATGACTTGGTATTATTGGAATGATGATATGTGGTTTACCTCAAACCAAAGTTTTGATGAGGCAAGTCCATCCCAGGATATCAATGACCATCTTGCAGCATTGCCCCAAGGCGAGGGCCAATTCCTATGGAAAGCATACCTGCATTCAGATGGTACATATCAGGTGATTTTGAACTCGATATCGTTGACGTATTCAACCCCTGCACCTGCAATTCCTGAAAACCTGACTTTTCAACTGAACACAAACAACATAGTATTACATTGGGATGCTGTTCCTGGAGCCATTCATTATCGAGTATATGAGGCAGTTAGTCCGAACGGTCCATGGCTTGAAAGTGGAATAACGAATAATAACTTCATAGAAAGATCCTTATCGGCAACAGAGGGTCAGAAATTCTTCAAGGTAACAGCAGAATAAGCACATTGTCTGATAGACCGTCCTTCACTTCATAGGCAAAAACTTTTTGCATCATCCAAAATATATCACCTTTTTTGTTGACTATCACCACATCAAAAAAAAGCATACGGAAAAAACAGCCATTTTGGCAAAAAGGAAAGTATCCATGTCGAACAAATGGACAGAGAATTGGTTGAATTCCCGCACCCGGGTTGGGTGGGTGGAATTGAAGCAAGCGACACCAGATACTTATGCTAAGATGGGATTCAAATGTGGACTGGAAGTACATCAGCAGCTTCTTACACAGAAGAAGTTATTCTGCCGATGCAAAGCCGGGATATATCATGATTTTGATAATTTCGATGCCGAGATCGTCCGCCACATGCGTCCCACACTGAGTGAACTGGGTGAGTATGATGGTACGGCATTGATGGAATTCCGTACAAGGAAAAAAATTGTATATCGAATCAAGAACGATTCTGCTTGTACGTATGAAGTCGATGACACTCCTCCCTTTCTTCTCAACAGGGAAGCTTTGTCACACGCCATGCAGATTGCTCTTTTATTGAAAATGAACATCGTTGGCGAACTGCACATCACCCGTAAACAATACCTCGACGGCAGCATACCTACAGGATTCCAACGCACAACGATCCTGGGTATAGAAGGCTCTTTCCCAATCAGGAATAAGGTAATCAGAGTCATTCAATTCAGTATTGAGGAAGACAGTTGCCGGGAAGTTTCCGATATTCGTCATACGAGAGTATATTTCGCTGACAGATTGGGTATGCCTCTCATCGAAACAGTGACTTATCCGGATATGCTCACGCCTCAGGAAGCTGCGGAAGCGGGGCAGTATATTCGATTCCTTGCCCGCAGTTCCGGTAAGGCACGAGTGGGAATTGGCGCTGCGCGCCAGGATGTAAACGTCAGTGTGACTGGTGGAACCAGAATCGAGATCAAAGGCGTTGCCCATATCAGTTGGATCCCCAAACTCACTCATAATGAAGCCTATCGGCAGATATCACTGCTTGAGATAAAGAAAGACCTGAATGAACGGGTTCAAAATCCGGAAAAATGGAATACGAACTGGGTCTATCTGTCTCCAGATGAATGGAAACATATTCCAGCCTTAAAGGCGGCTGCAGCAGAGAACTGGAAACTGATCGTCATCAACCTGCCGGAATTCAAGAACATCTTATCCTTCTTCACACAGCCGGGAAGAACCTTTGCCAGTGAATTGGAAGACAGGCTGAAAGTCATTGCCTGCCTCGAAAAACCGAATATGTACCATTCTGAAGAACTTGAGCCGGAGTTGACTGAAGCTGATTGGAGCACGATTGCATCCCAGTTAGATGCAGGCGAAAATGATGCCCAGATACTCTTATGGACTCCTGAAGATGATTTGAAAACAGCAGTTGAAACAATCACGGAACGATGCCAGCTTGCATTCTCAGGTATTCCCGGTGAAACAAGAAAATCAATGCCAGATGGTACAACGCTTTTTGAAAGAGTACTTCCAGGACCTGACCGCATGTATCCGGATACTGATTCTGCTCCCATTTCGATTCATGATGAAATGATCGAAGAAGCAAGGCAGCAATTACCTATCGATCTTCACGAGCGCATGAAGCAACTGATTGCCTGGAATGTACCGGAAGATGCCTTTGCTTATATTCTCCGTAACAATTTGATGCCTGTCATCGAGAGAATATCTGCGGAACAGGAAGTTTCTCCAAGATTCCTCTGCCTGTTATATGCACATCACTTGAAGAGCATGCAGGGAAGGAATCCGCTTCCTTTCGGGCACGACAGAATAGAAGATATGCTGAAATTCATCAAGGCACGTAAATTGACAACCGATATCCTGCCGTTGCTCATGGAAGTGCTGTTTGTAAATCCGAATATGGAATTCTCATCCATCCTAACCGTTATTGGTTACAAGAATATCGAACCTGAAAGCATTTATGAGCAGATTCCAGTATTACATGACATATTCAAGAGAAATAAGTCCAATCATAACCCTGATGCCGAGACGAACTGGATCATGGGAAGATTGAAGAAGATCGCTCTGGGAAACATTCCCATGAAGGACTTGCGCACCAAAGTGGAAGACTTCCTTCAAAAGGAGGTAGCACATGCTTGACCTCTTTAAAGGATATAAAGGCAGAGCACTTGAAGTACTCAAGCATTTCAAGGTTCGCGTATGGGGTGATACGACAGTCGATACCACACGCGGTCGATTCCAGGGTATCATCCTACCACGGTCTGAAAACGATGATGACAAGCATATTGTCATTAAACTCATCACAGGTTACAATGTCGGTATCGATGTAGATAATATCCTCGATATGAAGGAAACAGGCTACAAGGAAGCGCATTACAAGATACCCGAAAGAGAATTTCCTAATACCCCCGGTCTTCCAAAAGTCAAATTGTTCGGTACCGGCGGTACGATTGCTTCAAGACTGGATTACAGAACAGGAGCAGTGATTCCTGCTTTCTCTCCTGGTGAGCTGTATGGTGCTGTTCCCGAATTAGCAGATATTTGCAACCTGGAAACTGAGAAACTGTTTGCAGTCTTCTCTGAGAATATGGGACCGGAACAATACAAGAAACTGGCAATCTCCATTGGGGAAGCAATCAATAAAGGCATCGATGGCATTATCATCGGACATGGTACTGACACCATGCATCATACTGCCGCCGCCCTTTCCTTCATGCTACAGGACCTGCCGGTTCCCGTAGTCATGGTAGGTTCACAACGTTCCAGTGACAGACCGTCTTCCGATGCTGCCCTGAACCTGATGCATGCTGCCAAGACAGCTGCTGATTCCGATATTGCCGAAGTCATGGTTTGCATGTTCGGTCCAACGAGTGATGAATATGGACTGCTTCATCGTGGAACCCGTGTGCGCAAGATGCATTCATCGTACCGTTCCACATTCAGGACAATCGGTGACGTTCCCATTGCTACTGTAACGAGAGATAAAATTACTCCCATTAAGACAGATTACAATCCCAGGAGAAAAGATAAGAATGTGAAAGTGTATCCATTCTTTGATGAACGTGTGGCGATTGTATATTATTATCCCAATATGCATCCGGATATCATCGATTCACTCACTGATAATGGTTACAAGGGTATTGTGATTGCAGGAACAGGCTTGGGTCATATCAATAAGCCTGTTTATCCCGCCATCAAGCGAGCGGTCGAAAAGGGTGTTCACATCTATATGACCGTCCAGACTCTCTGGGGATTCGTGCATATGTTCGTGTATGATACAGGAAGAGACCTGATGAGCATGGGAATCATCCCGGGAGAGAATCTCCTGCCTGAAGTTGCCTATATCAAGTTAAGTTGGGCTTTGGGACAGACCTCTGATCCTGAAGAAGTCAAGAAACTCATGCTTACCCCCATTGCTGGAGAAATCACTGACGGCGAGCCTTACAACGGCTATTTGATATTCCAGGGTGGTATACCGGAAGTGGAAGAATTCATCCGTAAGTTCCATAAATAAAGACAAAAATTACCAAGTCTTAAGGAGTTGATTATGATGATCGACTCCTTTTTTATTTTGAAAACACCCGAATCTATATTATCTTAAAAGAAATACTGAATAATTGGAGGAATAAAATGCAATTTTTCAAATTAGCAATGATGGTGATATCTATCTTATTGATAGTGAATTTGCTGAATGCGAAGAATAAGGTTGAAAGGCCCATCGTCAAGAATGTAGATTTGAACAAATACATTGGCACATGGTACGAAATAGCACGTTTCGATCATACCTTCGAAAGAAATCTTGTCGGGGTGACAGCTACCTATACTCTGATGAAGAATGGAAAGATCGAGGTTCTTAACCAGGGTTATTTGAAAACACTTAATGGAAAACATAAAATAGCAAAAGGCATTGCCAAACGGGTTGATCCGAATGTCGGCGGACATCTGAAGGTCTCCTTCTTCAGACCATTTTATGCAGACTACTTCATCATGGACCTGGATAGAAAAGATTATCAGTATGCTCTGATTGGCAGTAAATCCATGAAATATCTCTGGATCCTGAGCAGAACTCCCCAGATGGATGAATCAGTATTGAAGAATCTGATCAATGAAGCAAAAGGATTGGGTTACGAAACTGACAAGCTGATCATGGTCCAACAGATTCAAAAGTAGTATTTTCAAGTGCCATTCTCTTCTTCTTATCTTTCTGGAATCTCCTTAAGGTAATGAGGAAGAGAATGGAAAACACAGTTACCACTCCGACTGACAAATATGTAAACTGAGTTCCCTGCTTATCCAGCAGTATTCCTACAAACGGTGATAACACGGCAAATCCAAGACTTCCTGACAAACTGACTATCGAGATAATGGTTGCTCTCTGCTCATCCTGTACCTGGTGATTGATATAAAAGCGAAGTGTCGGATTGTACATGCCTCTCACAATCTGCTGTAATGCCAGTACGACGATCATGAACGGGAATACAATTAGCGCCGGGATGATGAAGGACACAGCCATCAATCCTGCCAAAACCAGCAGGACCTTTCTGGGTCTCCTGTCATAATATCTTGCCCCGATATATTTTGAAGCGATTGCCCCAACCAGATTGAAAAAGAAGAAAATCATACCATACCAGAAGATATCGATATGAGTAAGGACAAAATATGGTTGATATAACCAATAGGATACACGGAGTGCAAAGCCCATGAATACTGCAAACAAGACAGCCCAAAGTAATCTTGGTGTTGTCACGCTGATCTTGAAACTTTTCCAAATATGCTGAAGGTAGCTGTGTTCGCTTTTCTTGTGTTCTGAATCCACGAAGCAGAATGCGGCAACCACAGATGCCATGAGAAAACAAACACTTACCCAGAAAGGTGTGTATGGACTCCTGGTATATAGGATACTGCTAACAACAGACCCCAAGCCTTGCCCGATGAAGATCAGTGAGCCTGCATGACCTTCCCTGTGCTGATATTCATTTTTTCTCTCCAGTTTAACAAGACTCTCATATAAAATGGCAGCATCTGCACCGCTATTGAACGTCATACCCAAACCAAAGATCAATTCTGCGACTGCAAAATGGACAAAAGACTTTCCGATGATATAGATAACCAATCCTAAGACCATGCAGATGGAACCCAATGACAGGGAGAACTTGCGGGAGATCCGGTCTGCAATGGTACCTGTGGGAATTTCAAAGAAGAGGACTGCCATGGCTGAGATTGATTGAAG
>Ga0116171_10003886_pt1 | contig 13668 bp, 13 predicted proteins | sample AD_JPNHW2_MetaG_FD_89798 | JGI IMG/M metagenome (GOLD analysis project Ga0116171, IMG submission 89798) | Active sludge microbial communities of municipal wastewater-treating anaerobic digesters from Japan - AD_JPNHW2_MetaG | ecosystem: Engineered > Bioreactor > Anaerobic > Digestate | place...
AATTATGCCGAAGATGCAGAAGGTTATCCTACTGGTGGGTTCAATCTAGATGCTGCTGGGAATATAGTAAAATCATATGGTTCACAATTCACTAGCGCAACTATTAAAAATGCCTATTTTACAGGTGAAATTGATACTTCGGCACTTAAAACGTACCAACCGCAAACAATTGCCGCTAAATCTTGGACGGCTGGAGTAGATACAGAAGCACAGGTTTATTCATATTTTAGTGGTTTAACGCCAAATATTTATTATCAATTTAATACTACGTTCAGTTATGGTGGTTTTACCATTAAATATGTAAATAGATTGATATCAAAGAGTGGCGAATATATAAAAGATTTTATTCAGTTTTATGATTCATCATATAATGGTAGAGTTTATTTTAGAAAAAATTTAAGCACACCTATTACACTATCTTTTACATCATCTTCTATTTCTATTGCATCAAAGACTTACGTTTCTACATTAGAATACGATGCATTAGATCATTTCCCTGCTAATCTTCCAACGATGAATACAGATACCAGCGTGACATTGGGCAGTGCTGATATTGGCACTATAAAATTTTATGGATTAAATGTTACCGAAGCAAATACAACATATACGATAAAGTTACCGTCTGGTGGATCATATTATTATTTAGCGTATAATTCATCGACTTATTATGCGAGTACCAACGAATTAGCTGGCCACGTTTCCGCTGGAAATGGTAGCGGTGGTGCACAGATATTTTCTGTTAATAAAGGCGGTTCAGGCCAATCTCCAACGTTTGTTATTTACTGGAGGGTATCATAATGGACTATGGCTATTTTATCAAATGGTCCAACGATGAATACGATATCAATGTTGAACCTGATAAGCGCGACAGCGGCTATAATGTAGTATCAAAAGAGATTGATCCGTATGGCAAATATGACCTAGACGACGTGCGCGCGTATGCAAAAGAGCATCCTGAAATGGAGCTTCCACAGTGGCCGGAGATAGTGCCTACCGAAGAAGAAGTCGCTGCACAGGTACGATCAGAAAGAGATTACCGCATACAAAGTGTGCGCTGGCGCATCGAGCGGAATAAAGACGAGCTCGAGTTAGGGATTAGCCCAACAGAGGATATAGCGCCGGTGCTTATGTACATACAGGCGCTGAGAGACGTGCCACAGCAAGAAGGATTCCCGCACAATATTGTATGGCCAATTGAACCTATAGGAGGATGAAATGGCAAATTTAACCGAATCGTCAGTGTATGAATCTGGCGTACCACAACTGGAAACAAATACAATGGCAATAGGTGGCCCCGGCGGTGGCATGATAAACTATTTCACCCCGATAACCTTAACCAACTACGACCCCTTTCAAATGACCTCTATATTCAACGCAGGGTACAAAACTGGTGGCGTCCAGATAGGGTTTGAGCATTCCTGCTTTCATCCGATGCAGCCCTATGCGACCATCATCGACAGCAACATAAAGCCCTCGTATGAGGGTGGCTATAACAAGTTCTTCGTGCGCATCAGTACACCATAAGGAGTTTTCCATTCAGTAATTAGTAAACTTGTCTGCTGGACAGGTTCTCTCAAATTTCTATTTAATTTCCCAAATCAAAAGGAGTCTCAAATGAAAGTAAACATTCCAATTCGGCGAGGCTCTCAGAAAAATTGAAGAATTTCAAACGAAGTCCTGACGACCTGCACTTTAAAGTTTATTAAACTGAATCAGACCCGCTCTACTTCAAATGGCAGCGTGGTGAAGCGACCCAAGAGGAGTGGCTCTCCAAAATCGCTGAGATTAAGCTGAAGTACCCAAAATAATTTATTTTAAAAATTATTTATATAAAAATTAAATTATTTGTCAGGATTATATATTATAATCCTGACAATTTAAACAAAATAAAAGTTTGTATTTTATTATAATAAAACTATTTTTAAGAATTTATATCAAAAAAGGATTAATATTTTATTATAAAATAATTTTTAATTTATTAAACAATGAAAAGATAAAAATATAATAAACTATTTATTTTATAAGGAGTATAATTTATGAATGAGCAAGATAAAGCAGATTTAATTGTTTGGCTTTCTGAACATGATTATTCAGTAAGATCAGTTTCTGATAACATTGGTCCAATAACTACAGCTATGTTACAGGAAATTGATGGAAAAATTGTAAAAACTACAAGTACAACTTTTGTTGTTGAAAAAACAAAAGTTTTTGAAAATAGTTAATATAAATTAAATCTTTTAATTATTTCATTCTTATTTTCTGAAAAGATAAGATAATAAAGATATGAAATTAAAAGATTTATTAGAAGATGGAGAAGGTGGAGCTCCTTCTGCACCAACTACTTCTGCTGGATGGGGTGTAGACCCTACTTATACACCAAATCCTCCTTATGGAAATTATTTACCAACACAAGAAAAATTTCCAGCTTTAGGAAAAGTAACTACAAATTCACTTCGTGGTTATAAAAAACCTGTTGTATTGTTTTCAAAACCAGTAAAAAAAAGAATAAAAAAACTATTAAAAAAGAAATTAATTTTTGAAGATTTAAATTTAGTTAATTTTTATTATTCAAATTGGAAACATGATAGATTTCCAAAAGTAAAAGTTCTTGATTATAATTATCATAAAGAAAACGAAAAAAATAAAAGAAAGGATTTACTTGGTTGGAATATAAATTATTATAAGAATAAAAAAGAAGCAATTCGTACCATTGATGATATTGATAGTTTTGCAAGAATGATTTCTGCCAATAATAAAGAAAAATATCAAAGAATAAAATATTTCTTTCCTGAACAAGCAAAATTAATTCGCCGTTATAATAAAAATTATATAAAAATGTTACGCTTAAAAGATGGTTTCTTTTGGAAAAAAACAGATTATAAAAATTTGGAAGAAAAACATAAAAATAATTTCTAATAAAAAGATAAAATAGAAGGAATTAGTAAATGCTTAAAATAAATGGATATGGTGATGCACTACGAATTAATGGTGTTGGTGCAGACCCTGGCGATTTTTTTACAATAGAAAATTATACCTATAATGATGAAGTTGTTGCCTCCGATATGTCAAGGCCACTTTCAAATCTTGCAAGTAATGATTTTGAGCTTTATACAGTACTTGAAAAATTAGCACGACAACTTTATAATAAAAATGGTATTTTTACTAAATCACTTCAATCAACTTTTGATTTTAATCTTACTGATAATGTAAAGACTTTATTTTTTGGTCCTTCTTTAGGCTATAAAACATTTGCAAAAGTTTCTCCTGGCATAGCTGGTGTTGGTTTTGATAGAACTGCAAATAATATTTTTGCACCAGAAGAAGGTTATTTAGTTGTTAATAAACCAAATATTGCAGAAGCAGAAAGACAACTTGCTGTTTTATTTAGTTTAGACCCAAAAAGTGATGTTGAATATGTTAAAATAAAATTTAGTTATAGAACTGGACGCTATAAAATGCGGGTTGTTAAAGCAGATAGTTTTGGCAATCCAGTTGTCTATGATTTTTTAAATAAAACAACTTATCCAAGTTCAAAATTTGAAGATGATGATGGTTCTGGCTATAAAATGTTTATGGAATTATTTCCACAGCTTTATATTGATTCCAATAAAACAGCGCTTTTAAATGAATTTTATTATAAAGGAAACCCTGCTGGCTTATCAAGTATTGTTTGTGAACCAACTTTTAACTTAAATAGTTCTGCAACATATTATTTGAAAATAAATCAATATGGAGATATAGTTCTTGATACCACTAATTTTGTAACAACTGATTTTCCTCTTTTTAGTTTTTATGTTTCCAGTCCAAATACAAATCTTGCTTCTTATGCTTCATTAGTTGATAAAAGAAAATATTATACTGATAAGGAAGTTTATACAAGAAAAATAGATTTTAATACCGTTGCAGAAGTTGATGATATAAACTGGATTTATAGTGATATTGTTAGTGATCAAACCTTTATGAAACATCGAATTGGTCTTGATGGGAATGATACAATTCGGTTTGAATATTGGGATGGTACTACTGCATATCCTATTGCCGATATGTTTGGAACAAATTTAACAACTAAATTATATGGTTCCACTTATTTTGGCAGCAGCTATAGCAATACAACTACTATTACATCAACAATTCTTAGCAATTTAGTATTTGATGATAATGACAAATATATAAAATTAGGTGGAAGTACTGGCTCAGTTAACAATAGAAATTTATATATTCAAAATGATGGTACTGGTAATGTTGATGTAACAATTGATGGAAATATCTATGCTAGTAATCTTACCAGTGGTGGAATGCTTAAATTAAAAGATACTAACACAAGCTATTATCTACAAATTAGTTCAAATAGTACTCCTGATTTTACAGCAAATAGAGATTTAATAATTGATTTAGGAAATTCAAGTAAAAACTTAGGTTTATATGCAAGTTTAAGCATTGGAACAAACACAAATAATGGTGCTATTACTCTTACCAGTGATAGTACAACAGCAAGAAGTTTAACTATTTTAACAAGTGGTTATTTAGGAATTTATTCTTCAATTCCAGCTTCTACTTATATACCATATTTTAATATTTCTGCAAATAAATTAGATAATACTTCATTTATTTATACTACAGGAACACTTACTTCAACAATAACAGATTCTGCAAGTGCTGTTGCATTAACAGTTAATTCACAAAGTTTAACCACAAGTGGTTCTAAATTATTAGTATTACAAAATAATGGTGTAACTAAATTTTATATTGATAAAGATGGTGCATATTCAGTAAATACAGGTAGTGATAATATAGTAAGCTCCATAAAAGGTTCACTTACTGTTAGTGGTAGTTTAACTGTTAATGGAAACTTTTCTTATAATAATCTTGTTAATAGCTATTATGTTTATGCTGGTCCAAATACTGATTCTCCAAGTAATGGCTATCCTACATTTAGATTATTAGTTAATAGTGATATTCCATCTAGCTTAACAAATAAAACATATAACAATTTAACATTATTAGCAAATACAACTGGTTTTTCAATTAGTGGTGGTACTACTTCTAAAACTTTAACATTAAATGATAATTTAACCAGTAATACTTTAACAGCAAATGGTGTTGTTATTGTAGGTGGAAGCAATAATTCAATTACAAGTGAAGCACAATTAGCTGTTTCTCGTGGTGGTACTGGTATTGCTACAACTACAAGTAAATATGCTTTATTGGGACCACTTGCTGCTAATGGTGCACCTACATGGAGAGCAATTACTTCTGCTGATATTTCTGATGCTACAAACAGTAATACAGCAAATATGATTGTTAAAAGAGATGGCTCTGGTAATTTTATAGCTAATGTAATCACTGCAAGTTTATCAGGAAATGCAACCTCTTCATCTACAACAGCAATTTCAGACGATACAACAACTAACACCACTTATTATCCAGTATTTGCTTTATCAGCTTCTGGAAATGCAGTTGAAAAAGTTTCTTCTAGCAAATTAACATATAATCCATCAACTGGATTGTTGAGTGCAATTGCATTTTCTGGCAATGGTGCCGCTTTAACAGCACTTACTGCCAATAATTTAACTGGAACAATTCCTTCTGCCGTTCTTGGTAATACAACTTTTTATGTTGGTACAACTGGTATAGCATTAAATAGAGGAAGTGGTAATCTTGCTTTAACTGGTATTTCTAGTATCGGATTCCCAGGTTCTACTTCTGGTAATATTACTTTAATACCAACAGCAGTAGCTGGAACTAACACACTTACTTTGCCAGCAGTTTCTGGAACATTAGTAAGCACAGGAGATACTGGAACTGTTACTAATACTATGTTAGCTGGTTCAATTGCCAATAGCAAATTAGTGAATAGTTCGGTTACTATTGGAACAACCGCAATTAATTTAGGAGCTTCTTCTACTACACTTACTGGATTAACTTCAGTTACTTCTACTTTGTTTACAGGAAGTTTAACAGGAAATGCCACTTCTGCATCTACAGTAGTAAATACTGATGATACAACAACTAATGCTACTTATTATCCAGTGTTTGCAATTACAACTGGAACAGCAGCACAAAAAACTTCTTCCAGTAAATTAACGTATAATCCATCAACTGGATTATTTAGTTCCACTGCATTTTCTGGCAATGGTGCCGCTTTAACAGCACTTACTGCCAACAATTTAACTGGAACAATTCCTTCTGCCGTTCTTGGTAATTCAACAATTTATATTGGCACTTCTGGTATAGCATTAAATAGAGGAAGTGGAAAACTTGCTTTAGGTGGTATTTCTAGTATTGGTTTTGCTGGAACAACTTCTGGAACAATTACAGTTGGTGCTCCTGATGTTGCTGGCAGTAATATTTTAATTTTGCCAGCGGTTTCTGGAACATTAGTAAGCACAGGAGATACTGGAACTGTTACTAATACAATGTTAGCAGGTTCAATTGCCAATAGCAAATTAGTAAATAGCTCAATTACTTTTGGTTCAACGGTTGTTACTTTAGGAAATTCTTATACTACATTAGCTGGATTAACTTCAATTTCTTCTACTTCATTTACAGGAAGCTTAACAGGAAATGCTTCTACTGCAAGTAAATTAACTCCTGGAATTACTTTAACAATAGGCAATACTGCTAAAACACTTGATGGCTCTTCTAATTTAACATGGAGCTTATCTGAAATTGGTTCACAATTAACTGATCCAAATTTAACTTCTTTATCAGGATTAACTTATTCAGCTACTTCATTTGTAAAAATGACAGCCGCAAATACCTTTTCTCTTGATACTAATACTTATTCATTATCTAGCCACACGCATAATTATGCTGGTTCTGCTTCTGTTGGTGGAGCAGCAAATAGTGTTGCTTCTTCAATAGTAATAAAAGCAGATAATGGCTCTACTGAAGGAACTGATTTATTTACTTTTAATGGGTCATCTGCAAAAGTAATAAATTTTGCTGCTGGTAATAATGTTTCATTATCAAAAGCTTCTGGAACAATTACAATTAATTCTTCTTATAATAATTATTATCCAACTTCTTTTTCTTGGACTGGTGGAACAACAGCAGGACCAACTGGAACATTATCTGGAACTGGAATGAGTTCTGTTTCTTTTGATGCAATTCCAACAGCATCTGCCTCCTCTTCTGGTGTTATAACAACTGGTGATCAAACATTTGCTGGAATAAAAACATTTAGCAATGGAGCATATGGTGCAGTATGGAATGATATTGTTGATTTTGTTGATGTAGAAGAAAATTTTAATATTGAATATGGACGAGTTTATGCTCGTAATAAAAACTATAAAGTAGAAAAAACAAATAAACATGCTCAAAATGCTTTAGGAATTGCATCTGATACTTTTGGTTTTGCAGTTGGTAAAAAAGATAATAAACAAATTCCTATAGCTATTGGCGGATTTGTTCTTGCATATGTTGATGTCGTATATAAAGCAGGAACACCTTTAATAGCAACAAAAAACGGTATGTTAACAAAAGCAAAATGGTATACTAGAAAAGATAAAATAATTGCTCAATTTGATAGACCAGAATATGAAAAGGTTTGGAATGAAACAGTTGAAGTAAATGGCCGTCATTGGGTAAAGGTTAGAGGTTAAAATGGCTTTTTCATGGACTAATACGATAGCAAGTGGAGCAAAAATTACAAATGCAGCAATGGCAGAATTAGTAAATAATTCTTCTTTGTTGGAAACATATATGGGAATACCTTCAGGCTCAAAGTTTTCTTGGCCAGATGGTCAAAATCCATTTAGCCAAACTGGACAAAAAATATTTGCTTCAGAAATGAGTAATTTAAAAACAGCAATAGATATGATAGATACTTATAATAATAGTTCAAGCTGTAAGGGATATTGTAGTTCCATTAATACTTCTTTTTGTTCTGGTGTTAATTCAACAAATAAAAGCCATAATGCTGGTTATAATAGTAATCTTGATTCTTATTTAGCAACACATTATAATAGTTATAATGGTTCTTTACTTAGTTCTGAATTATCAAGCAAAAATGCAACAGTTAATAGCTATGATGGTTATTGTTCATCATTAAATTCATCAGTTAATGGTGGAAATTAACTTAAAAAAGGAGCTTAAAGATGGCTTTTTCATGGACTAATTCTGTACCTTCTAGTGGAAGTACAATAAATACAAATTTTATATTAGAAGCAAAAAATAAAGAAGATACTTTACATAATAGATTATGCCTTGCTCATAATAATGCAGATTGTAGTTCTAATTTAGCTGGATATAATAGTTCTTTAAACAGTGGTCAAGATTCAACTTTATATGGAACCGTTAATTCGCATAATTCGGGATATTTATCTAGTCAATATTCAACTAACAGATCGCATAATAGTGGCCTTGATAATTATTATAGTAGTATTAAAAATAGCTATTGTTCTTTTTGTAGTACACAAAAAGATTCATATGATGGTACTTTAAAAAGCAGTAATTATTCTGGTTTTCATGATGTAAATCTTATTGGTGTATATGGTTCAGTATAATAATTAGCAATTTTATAAAAATAATAGGAGTTAATTTTGAAAAAAATATCTGCAATCTCATTAAATTCATCTGCTACTTGCAATTTACAATGTGAATATTGTTTTGTTCCACATTTTAAAGAAACAACAAAATTAAATAATCAATTAAGAAAAGATATTTTAGATAAAACAATATTTGATAAAATAATTAATGCTTTACCAAAAGAAGAAATAACTCATTTAGGATTTTGGGGAGGAGAACCAACTCTAAATCTTGATGCTTTTTGCCAAGTAATAGATGATGATTTTTTAAATTGTTATTTTCCTTCATTAGATACTATTTTCTTTTCATCTAATTTTTCTAATGATTATATAGTAAAAAATATAGAATTATTTATTAATAAAATAAGTTCTTTATCAAAAAAAATAAATATTGAAATTCAAGCATCAATTGATGGACCAGCTTTTATTCATAATAAAAATAGAAAAGGTTCTGATGTAAATCAAGTTATTAAAAATTTTTCTTATATTAAAAATAAATATAAAAATGAAAATGTAAACTTTATAGTAAAATCAACTATTGATAACGAAAATATTAAATTGATTAATAATAATGAAGAACTTTTTCAGTCAATGCTTGCTTTTGATAATTATTTATATACTGAAACAGGAATACATTATCGTCCGACAATTACAATTCCAGGAGAGCATACAAAAGAAGATGGCATAGAATATGCGAAATTTACAAAAAAAGCTCTTGATATTGGTAGACCATATTTAACCGAATTATATAGTTTAGTATATAGCTTATTTACAAGAATAACAAAATCAAGGCATGTAATTTATCATCAAACTTTAATGTCTTCATATGCGTATTGTTCAGCCGGTAATAGTTCTGTTGGAATTGATTTAGATGGAACATTAAATTTTTGCCAAGGAACATTTATGCTAAATGGCGCAGAAGAATTAAGAATAATAAACACACAACAAAAAGAAGATAAAATAACACAAAATATTTATAAGAAATCATTTGCAAAAACCGAAGAAGACAAAATAAGATTATTTTATGTTTTTAATAATTTAAAGAGTCAATTAACAACTGGAAAAAATTTAACAAAAAGTTTTTTAAAAATTTTAGCTATAGATAATCAATTATCTCCTGTTTACAGGCAATCGGAAAATATGCTTGATATTTTAACTGCTCTTGTTTTTGCATCAAAGGGTTGTCAATCTGCAAATTTGTTAACTACTGGTTCTTGGTATCTTACAAGTGGTGCTTCTGCAAAATTATTTGGAAATGGTGCATTAGAAAATGTTATGTCGTATATGATAAAGGAAGAGAAAAGGAATAAGAATGAATTTTAAAGAAGAAGAAAATAGTTGGTATAGTAAATTTCTAGAAATTTACTATTTTAAAGAATGGAGAGAAAATTTTTTACAATATAATTTAGATAAAGAATATCATTTATCTGGATTAGAATTTAACATACGTGGTTATTGTAATCTTTCTTGTAAATATTGTTATATGAATAATTTCAGGGAAGACCTTTATCCTTCAAAGATAGATAATATTGAAGATAGTTTATCTAATGTAGAAAGTATATTAAATTGGCTTCTAGAAAATCAATACCTTCCAGACCATTTTGAAATTTTTGGTGGTGAGGCAATTAGTTTAGATAACTATAAAAAACTTTTTGATTTATTATTAAATTTTATAAAGCAAATTGGATTTCCAAATAGAAAAAAAAATTTTAATATTTCTTTTCCTTTAAATGTAATATTTCTAAAAGATAAAGAATATTTTGATTATTTTATTTTTATACAAAAAGAATTTTTAAAATATAATGTTATAATACATTTTTCTATTTCATTAGATGGAAAATTTGCTGATCCATTGTCAAGACCAGCAAAAGATAAAAACTTTAAATATGATGATGAATTTTATGCTATTATTGCTGATTTTTGTAATCAAGTTCCAGTAAAACCTGGGTTTCATCCTATGGTTGCTGCTGAAAATATTGCTGTATGGAAAGAAAATATAGATTGGTATTTTGAGTATTTAAAAAATTTATATGGAGAAAAAGATTTTAAAGATTCTTTATATTTGCTTGAAGTAAGGAATGATAATTGGACACCACAAAACTTAAAAGATTTAGATTCTTTTATAGATCATTTTTTTGAAAAATTAATTCAAGAAAATTTAGTAAATGATGTTTTGTTTAATCTTACTTTTAATTTTTTCTCTCAATTAGCTTCTTATGTTTCTCGTGGTTATGGTTGTTCAATTCAGCAAACTCTTTCTATAAGAACTGGTGATATGGCGATCATTCCTTGTCATAGATTAGCATATCCACAATTTGTAGCAGCTAATTTTGTAAAAGATGAAAATAATAAAATAATTGCTATAAAGACAAAAATGCCTTATTTGCATTTTGCAATAAATAATGATAATACAAAAAATCATCTTCCTTGTATAAATTGCGAGATAGTAAATATTTGTAATGGACCTTGTGGCGGTTCAAATTTTGAAACAACTGGTGATCCTTTTTCTGTTTCTCCATCGGTTTGTAGAATGGAAAAAGCAAAAGTAAAAAGTATTATTAAAAACTTGATAAAATATAATTTTTATGATATGTTTATAGATAAAATGCAAGAATATTCTTTAAGCAACAATGATTATGGAGCTTTTACAAAGAAAAAATTAATTGAAATAATTAATATAAAAGATGAAATTGTTAAGGAGAATAATAATGAGTAATAATGAAGGGAAAGAAATAGATGAAAAAGTTAATGCTATTAATGAACAAAAAGAAAATATAAAAAAATATATTTGTGAATTTGATAAACAACTTGAATGGTTAAGAAATGCTTTTAATGAAAAAATAGATTCTGAGATTGTTGATAAAATACAAGAAGCATTTTTTTTATCAATTGATAATAAACCATTAGATCAAGAATTAAAAGACTTTTTGGCTAATTTTGTATTTAATTTTTTAAAAAGTTTAACATCTTTAATTGTTTTTAGTAATCTTACAGAAAAAGAAAAAAAGGATATAAATTTTATATTAGTATTTTTGTATAATCTTTCTTCTATTTTAGAAGCAAATGATTTAATTGTTCAAATAGAACAAATAAATTCTCTTCTTAATGAATCGATGAACTTAGTAGAAACAATGAAAACAATAAAAGTTTTAGTAGCTAAAATTGCTCCTTTTTTAATAAATAGCTCTGCTGATATTGATTCAAGTAGATTGTTTTTAGAAAAAATAGATAAGTATTATGCAAACCTTTGTGAGGAGTCAAACTCTTGAAAACAGTTTTTCTTTTTTATAATTCTGGCTCTGGCGGCTTTGTAGCTAATCTAATGATAAAAAATGCTATCATGAATTTATGGCCAGATAATGAATATAAAGAAATTTATGAAAAATATAGTAATAAAGAATATTATATTCCTTTTTTAGAAAAAGAGAAACCAGATATAATAATTTTACAAGATTTTTATATTGGATTGATAGAGGCAGCTATAGAATATAAAAGTAAAAGTAAAAATAAATGTAAAGTATTATTATTTAGTTTTACTCCTTATGAAAAAAATGATTATGAAGATTCTATTGATCAATTTTTTGTTCCTTATAGGGAAAATGAATTTTTAAGCTTGCCAAAAAATTGTTCTTATTACAATCCACCGCTAGAAATAAGTAATTTTAAAATTATAAAAAATTATAACAATAGAAAAAAGAATATTTGTACTTTTGCTAGATTAAATGGTGAAAAAACAAATACAAACATTCTTGAATTTTTTAAGAATGAAATGATACATTATGATTATTATGCTGTAAAACAATTAGAATATAACAACGAACAATATCATTTAAAAATGCTTTTTGATAATAAATTTTGTAATTTATATGAACAAGTTAGTAGAATAGAACTTCCATTAGTTTTAAATAATTATAAATTTCATATTCTTTGCAGTAGAGAATGTTTTTCTATTATAACATTAGAAGCAATGGCTTGCGGTACTATACCAATTTTAATTTCTAATAAAGAAAATTTTGATTATGAACTTTCATGGATTCCAAAAAATTTTGGTTATAAATTTACTTCTACAAGTGATTTTAAAAACAATTTTTATGATGTAATAAATGATAAAAATAATTATTATAAGTCTTTAAGGGAAAGTATATATATAAGAGATAATTTTAATTATGGAAATTTCTTTTATAAGGTAAACAAATGGATAACGACATAAATTATTTGCTTCAAGAATTTATAACTCATTTGTTAGATTTAGATAAAATAAGAATAAACAATTTTTATTATACTTTATCTAATAGCTTATTTATTAATAATGTAAATTTAATATATGAAGAAGAAATAAAAATAAATTTAGAAGGAGAAGCTACCATGATTTCAGAAGATACTATAAATAAACTTAGTGAAGAAATTGAGTCTCAGATAAATGATTTGCTTAATAAAATTTCATCTGAAGGTTTAACAAGTGAAGAAATTTTTACTCTTAATGATCAACTTAATGTTTTAAGAGCAAAACAAGAAATGGTCAATAATTTATCTAGAATCAATAGAGCAATGTTAGAAAGTGAAGAAGAAAAAATTTCCATTGAAAAAATAACAAAGAGAATAGAAGACTTAAACAATGGACAATAATTTTAATGCTTTTTTATTTAATTTATTAAATAATTTTGATATTGAATCATTAAAATTAGAATTAAAAACAGACCCTCAAAAAATAAAAGAAATACGTAATAAATTAAATACTTTTAATATTAATTCTGCTGTTATTGATTTTAATGATAAAAACTTTATTGAATTTTTAATTAGTTTTCCTCATTCTTTTGATAAAGAAAGAAATGACTTTTTACAAAATGGAAAGTTCTATTCAAAAGAAGAATTAATAAATTTAGTAATTTTTTTAGATTATCAAATAGAAATTTTAATATTTATAAAAAAAGTATTAATGAAAAACTTAGAAATTACTTATAATATAAAATATAATAAAACAGAATATAGTTGGGGCTTTATAATTGATTAGTTATCTCGTATATAAAGTAGAGGAGTAACAAAATGGTTGAAATAACTAAAAACGATATATTAGAAACGTATGATGCTATCAAATTTTTGTATTATGAAGCCTATAATGAAAAAGAAATAAAAGAAAGAG
>Ga0116171_10003887_pt1 | contig 13666 bp, 7 predicted proteins | sample AD_JPNHW2_MetaG_FD_89798 | JGI IMG/M metagenome (GOLD analysis project Ga0116171, IMG submission 89798) | Active sludge microbial communities of municipal wastewater-treating anaerobic digesters from Japan - AD_JPNHW2_MetaG | ecosystem: Engineered > Bioreactor > Anaerobic > Digestate | place...
AAAGCCGAAGGTAAAGCAGATATGAAAAACCTGCTTGGCGGTAAAGGTGCCAATCTTGCCGAAATGAATTTAATTGGTGTTCCGGTGCCTCCCGGATTTACCATTACTACCGATGTTTGTAATGAATATTTTGAAAAAGGTAAAGAACAGGTCGTAGCAGAACTCAAACCTGAAGTAGAACAGGCAATGAAAGGTGTCGAAGACTTGATGAAATCAAAATTCGGCGATGTTGAAAATCCGCTGTTAGTTTCAGTTCGTTCAGGAGCCCGCGCTTCCATGCCCGGTATGATGGATACAATCCTTAACCTGGGGCTGAACGACACCGTTGTTGAAGGACTTATCCGTAAAACCGGAAATGCACGGTTTGCCTGGGACTCTTACCGTCGTTTTGTGCAGATGTACGGAGACGTGGTATTGGGAATGAAACCGGTAAATAAAAATGATATCGATCCGTTCGAAAAAATCATTGAAGAAGTGAAAGAAGCTAAAGGGGTACATCTTGACACCGAATTAGGCGTTGAAGATCTGAAGGACCTGGTAAAGAAATTCAAAGCAGCTGTATTGAAACAGACAGGTAAGGAATTTCCGGAATCTGCTTACGAACAACTTTGGGGTGCTATCTGCGCTGTGTTCGACTCCTGGATGAACGATCGTGCTATCCTGTATCGTAAGATGGAAGGAATACCTGCAGAATGGGGAACAGCCGTTAATGTTCAGGCAATGGTGTTCGGTAACATGGGTGATACATCGGCTACCGGTGTTTGTTTCTCACGTGATGCCGCAACAGGTGAAGATATCTTTATCGGAGAATACCTGATCAACGCTCAGGGAGAAGATGTGGTGGCAGGTATTCGCACTCCGCAGCAAATTACCAAAGAAGGTTCGATGCGCTGGGCTAAACTGGCAGGTGTTTCAGAAGATGAAAGAGCAGCCAAATTCCCATCCATGGAAGAAGCTATGCCTGAAATCTACAAAGAACTGGATACCTTGCAGACTAAGCTTGAAAATCACTACAAAGATATGCAGGATATGGAATTTACAGTTCAGGAAGGCAAATTGTGGTTCCTGCAAACCCGTAACGGTAAACGTACCGGAGCAGCCATGGTGAAAATCGCGATGGACATGTATCACCAGGGTATGATCGACGAAAAAACAGCCGTTATGCGTATTGATCCGCTCAAACTGGATGAATTGCTTCACCCGATATTTGATAAAGCAGCTTTGAAAAATGCAAAAGTGCTTACAAGAGGACTTGCCGCATCACCGGGAGCTGCTACAGGCCGAATAGTATTCCACGCTGACGATGCCGCTGAATGGGCAAAGGACGGTGAGAAAGTAATTATGGTACGTACCGAAACTTCTCCTGAAGACTTGGCTGGTATGGCTGTAGCACAAGGTATTCTTACTGCCCGTGGCGGTATGACTTCACACGCTGCTGTGGTAGCCCGCGGTATGGGAAAATGTTGTGTCTCAGGTGCCGGCGCCATCAAGATAGATTATTCCAATAAAACAGCCGAAGTGGGTGATATCATTCTGAAAGAAGGTGATTATATTTCACTTAACGGCTCTACTGGAGATGTATATCTTGGTGAGGTTGCAACAATGGAAGCCGAACTCGATGCTGATTTCGCTGAAATCATGAGCCTGTCGGATAAATACACCAAAATGAAAGTACGTACAAATGCAGATACACCAAACGATGCCCTCACTGCACGCAAGTTTGGAGCAACCGGTATCGGACTTTGCCGCACAGAACACATGTTCTTCGAAGGTGAAAAAATTAAAGCCATGCGTGAAATGATTCTCTCCGAAAATGCGGAAGGTCGTCGCGAAGCACTGGCAAAAATTCTGCCCTATCAGCAGGAAGACTTTGAAGGTATTTTTGCTGCGATGGAAGGATGCCCGGTTACAGTTCGTCTGCTCGATCCACCATTGCACGAATTTGTTCCTCACGATGAAAAAGGTCAGCAGGAAATGGCAGATACCATGAAAGTTTCGTTGAAGAAAATAAAACAGCGTGTTGAAGATCTCCACGAACAAAATCCGATGCTCGGACACCGTGGTTGCCGTCTTGGAAATACATTCCCCGAAATTACACAGATGCAGACACGAGCTATTCTTGGAGCAGCACTGAATTTGAAGAAAAAAGGCATCACAGCTATTCCTGAAATTATGGTTCCTCTCACCGGTATTCTTGGCGAATTCCTCGAACAGGAAAGAATTATCCGTTCGACTGCTGCTGAATTGTTTGCAGAAGTTGGTGACAGTATCGATTTCAAGGTCGGTACCATGATCGAAATTCCACGTGCAGCACTTACCGCCAACAGAATTGCATCGGCTGCCGAGTTCTTCTCATTCGGAACTAATGACCTTACACAAATGACCTTCGGTTATTCACGTGATGATATTGCTTCCTTCTTACCAATCTATCTGGAAAAGAAAATTCTGAAATTTGATCCGTTCCAGGTGCTTGATCAGAAAGGTGTAGGTCAGTTGATCAGCATGGCTACTGAAAAAGGCCGTTCTGTACGTCCTGACCTCAAAGTGGGTATCTGTGGAGAACATGGGGGTGAACCATCATCTGTTGAATTCTGCCACATGGTAGGATTGAACTATGTGAGCTGCTCACCGTTCCGTGTGCCGATTGCCCGTCTGGCTGCTGCTCAGGCTGCAATCAAAAACGCATAATACAAATTGTCATTAATAATATCGGGAAAGCCGGATCAACAAATGATTCGGCTTTCCTTTTTTTTATTTCTCAGCCTTTTTGATTGCTGTTTGATTATTGTTAGTTCAAAGAAAATATTATTTCACACCTGCTCAACATTAAATTTACGATAAAAAAGCATTATCTTTGAGGATTAATTTCAAACCCCCAAGAATACTATGACCGATTTTCTAACTAACAGACACATAGGCATTTCGGAAGAAGATGAAAAGACTATGTTACAAACCATCGGAGTAAATTCACTCGATGACCTGATAGAACAAACCATTCCTTCCAACATCCGGTTGACTGAAAAAATTGAACTTCCGGAACCTATGACAGAACGTAAGTACTCAGAACATATCGTTGAACTGGGTTCAAAAAACAAAATATACACTTCCTACATCGGGCAGGGTTGGTACGATACCTGTACACCGGCAGTTATCCAGCGAAATGTTTTTGAAAATCCTTCGTGGTACACTTCCTATACTCCTTATCAAGCCGAGATATCTCAGGGACGACTGGAAGCCCTGCTTAACTTCCAGACAGCTGTAACAGATTTCACGGGACTTCCTCTTGCAAATGCTTCTCTACTTGACGAAGCTACTGCTGCCGCCGAAGCTGCCACCATGGCCTACAATCTGCGCAGCCGCGATAAGGTGAAAGCCGGTGCAAATGTTCTTTTTGTAGATGAAAATGTATTTCCGCAAACACTTGCAGTTATTCGTACACGTTCATTTGTTCAGGGAATTCAATTGCAGGTAGGTGATTATAGTACTGTAAAATTCACCGACCGGCATTTTGGCGCAATCATTCAGTATCCCAACGCAAATGGAAGTATCGAAAATTATACCGAACTCGTAACGGATGCTCATACGCACAATTGTATTGTTGCTGTTGCTGCTGATATTCTAAGTCTGGCGTTACTCACACCTCCGGGAGAGTGGGGGGCAGATATCGTCTTTGGCTCGACACAACGCTGGGGAATTCCAATGTTTTACGGTGGCCCTTCAGCTGCCTATTTTGCTACCAAAGAGGAATACAAACGGGATATGCCGGGACGTATCATTGGTATCAGCAAAGATGCAAACGGAAAATATGCGCTCCGAATGGCTTTACAAACTCGTGAACAACATATTAAACGAGAAAAGGCCACATCGAATATTTGTACTGCACAGGCTTTACTGGCTTCGATGGCCGGATTTTATACGGTTTATCACGGTGCGGATGGAATTCGGGAAATAGCGCAGCGCATCCATTCCATGGCCACATATCTCAACGAAATGCTTGGTGTTTATGGTTATACTCAGGAAAATGAAAATTTCTTTGATACACTGAAAATTACATTGCCTGAAAATATCAGCAGAGATGATTTTAAATCGCTTGCATTGGATTATGAAGTCAATTTCAACTATTACGAAACAGGAGAAATTGGTCTTAGCCTGGACGAAACAACCGAGCTGGAAGACGTTAATACGCTGATAGAGATATTTGCAACAGCTGCCGGAAATACTCCTGTTTATGCCGAAGCAGAAGATGTTACCGGATTGAAATCGTTCGACGAAAATCTGGAACGCAAATCGGAATTCCTTACTCATGAAGTATTCAATAAGTATCATACCGAAACCGATATGATGCGTTATATAAAGAAACTTGAACGACGTGATATTTCTCTCACTCATTCCATGATTTCACTGGGTTCGTGTACCATGAAACTCAATGCGGCAACCGAAATGCTCCCGTTGAGCCGACCGGAATTCAGCGGTATTCATCCGCTTGCTCCTGCTGACCAAACCGAAGGATATGCTCAACTGATAGCAAATCTGGAAGAATACCTGTCAAAAATCACCGGATTTGACGCATGCAGTCTTCAGCCTAACTCGGGTGCTGCCGGAGAATTTTCCGGTTTGCTGGTTATCAAATCATATTTACTCTCAAAAGGCGAAGATAAACGCAATGTACTGCTTATTCCTGCATCAGCACATGGTACCAATCCTGCCAGTGCTCATCAGTGCGGATACGAAATAGTAGTTGTGAAGTGCGACGAAAAAGGAAATGTGGATATTGCCGACTGGAATGAAAAAGCTGCTGCACATGCTCAGGATCTGGCAGGTTGTATGATTACCTATCCTTCAACCCATGGAATTTTCGAAGCAAGCATTAAAGATATGTGCGCAACAATTCACAAATTCGGAGGACTTGTTTACATGGATGGAGCCAATATGAATGCTCAGGTTGGACTGACCAATCCCGGCACAATAGGCGCTGATGTTTGCCATCTTAATTTACATAAGACTTTTGCCATACCTCACGGAGGTGGTGGTCCGGGTGTGGGACCAATCTGTACCACAAAACAGCTGTCAGGATTTTTACCGGATAAAAAATTCGGAAAGAATACAGTCTCGGCTGCTCCTTACGGCAGTGCCGGAGTGTTGGCAATAACCTATGGCTACATTCGCATGCTTGGTGAAGCAGGTCTGGAAAAATCAACTAAAACCGCTATTCTCAATGCAAACTACCTGGCAGCATGCCTGAAGGATAGCTATGGAGTACTGTACACCGGTGAATCCGGAAGGGTAGGGCATGAGCTAATTCTGGAATGTCGTAATTTCAAAGCCACTTCCGGTGTTACTGAAACGGATATTGCCAAACGTCTGATGGATTACGGATATCATGCGCCGACACTTTCTTTCCCCGTACATGGCACACTGATGATAGAGCCAACTGAAAGTGAGTCGCTGGCAGAACTCGAAAAATTCACCGATGCCATGCTGAAAATCTATGCTGAAATCAAGGAAATAGAAGAAGGCATAGCGGATAAAACAGACAATGTACTGATGAATGCGCCTCATCCCGAATATGAAATTGTAGGCGAAAAATGGGAGCATCCTTACACTCGTGCCAAGGCAGCTTACCCTGCCGGCTGGGTGGCCGAAAATAAGTTCTGGATTAATGTAGCCCGTGTTGACAATGCCTTCGGTGACCGTAATCTGGTTTGCACCTGCAGACCAACTTCCGATTGGGAATAAACAGTATCTAATCTTGCATAAATAAAAGAAACGCCGTCAGTACTTGTCTGAACGGCGTTTCTTCATCAAATTTAATTTTAAAAAGCAAAGAGTATTATTTAATAACTATTTTAGACGCTCTTGAAGAATTCTGACGTACGTTTTTCGGATTGCCTGAACAGATGACTGTGCTTGCTCCTGTAAGTTTGCCATCAAAACTGTCTGTTGCAAAAACTTCAGCTTTGCTTGCTCCGCTCATCATCACCGATACATTTCTTGACTTCAGGCCATTACCTTCGTATGACGAAGCGCCACTTCCATCCAGTTGAAAATTATCGGTAAGACCTTTCATTTCCAGCTTTGCCGCTCCGCTTAATACCACTGACAAATCGCTCAGTGTATATTGCAGGATGCCTTTCGATGCTCCGGAAAGATTGACATATAGTTCTTTACCTTCAAATTCGGATTCGGTTTCGATAACAGAAGCTCCGTCGAGCACAATTTGCTTCAGGTTATTTACACTAATATGAATTTCAATCGGTTGACGGATCAGGTAATCGTTGTATTTGGTTTTCAGCCGGTCAAATAAGTTTTTATCCTCCTCTTTTTTGGGTTCTTTCATTTTTATTGTCAGCGTATTTTTTTCCACAACAGTTTCCACATACGCGAGATACTTATTGGGGGCTATTACATCAACAGTTTGTGATGACTTTTGATTCACAACAACCTTAAAACGACCATTAATGTTTAAGTTCTCAAACTCAGGTAAATTCCTGTTCTCGGTAATGATTTCATAGTCGGTTTTTTCGTCTTTACTATTGTTTTTCTGACCAAATGACTGAACCCCAAAACCAATAATAAGACTCAGGATAAAAAGAAACTTTTTCATGTTTTAATTATTTTGTATTATTCATAAGAAATTTTTGAAGCTGTATTCGTATCGTTGGTTCTCTGGCGGGGATTACCTTTGCACACAATTCTGCTTGCTCCGTAGGCTTTACCGCTGAATGTTTCCGTAGCAAATACGCTTGCTTTACTCGCACCGTTTACTTCAATGTCAGCTACTTTTGTTTTCAAATCCTCCGCGTCAACATTTGTCGCGCCTGCGCCATCAATTAGTAAAGTGTCAGCATAACCTTTCAAATCCATTCTGCTTGCACCCTCCAGACTGAATGTCAAATTTTGTGCCGAAGTAAAATCCATATCGGCTTTACTGGCACCCTGTAAGGTTAAATTCAGTTTTTTAACCGTAAAGGGAGTGATAAATTCAATATTGGAAGCGCCTCTGGCATTGATTGAGGTGATGGTGTCAATTCCCACCCTTACTTTGATACGGGGTTTTATTAAATTGTCGGTCGAATAAACTTTCAGTACTCCGTCAACAACCTCAGTTTTAATGTTTGGAATATATTCTTTCAGTGAATTAACGGTAATTTCCTGGTTTTCTTGCTGACTTAATTCAATTTGTACAGCACCCGATGCTTCAATGGATTGAAAATCGGCAACATTACGGCTATCAGTAACGAAGTTCTGTTCATTATCCAAAACAAATGTGCCATTGTGATAGGTTAACCAGTTGTTCTCCTTGAGTATTCTGACTGTTTCGGTACCAACGCTCAGGAACATAAAAATACCGGCGAGCCACAATACCAATGAAACCCAAATAGCTGTATAAGATTTAGGCTGCTCTTTCGAAGTTGCCTTTATCCCCCAACTGATGAGCGCGAAAACCGGGCATCCGATGATAAGCAACAGTCCAACGACCATCAGTATTATTTTTTCCGGAGTTACACCACCAAGACTGGTAAAGAATTCGGGGTAGATACTTGTTATCGCATCCGGTTCAAACAGCATGACGATTAATCCGAAAATAAGTACGGCAGCCAGTAAAACTCCTACAACAGCAAGTATGGAGCCGATGATGGCAAAAATTACCTTGAAAATTGCCTTGAATATTTCGAAGAAACGTTGTCCTACCGAGGTAGCAGATTCTTTGAATTCATTACTTTCGAGATAGTTTTTAGCATCGTTCATTTTATTTTTAATGGTTTCGATATTTACATCTTCACCACGCATTTCAAGTTTCTGGGCTGTGGTTTCGGCCTTTGGCGCTATCAACCACGCCAGCAGATATACAGGAATAAGATACCCCGATGTGAGAATAAGCAAAATAATCAGTATTACCCTTACCAGCGTAATGTCCATATTGAAATAGGCTGCAAGTCCTGCACCTACGCCACCCAGAAGCTGATGCTCGGTATCGCGGTAAAATTTCTTCGATTTTCCGGCTGCTTTTTTGGGCTCGGGCTGAGGATTTTCCTCATCTGTTTCTTCGTCAACAAACTGGCTGGGTTTACCCATTACCTCTATGATTTCACCTACATCTTCAACGGTAATTACATTCTTGTTCTTTTGCATTTTCTCCGTAAAAAGTTCGGCTATCCGGGCTTCGATGTCATTCATAATGTCAGCTTTCTCCGCTTCCGATTTGAAATGTACACCTACCTCTGCCAGGTAAGACTGCAATAATTCATATGCATCATCGTCAATATGAAAAACTGTATTATTCAAATTGATTGTTAATGTCTTTTTCATGTCTTTATTTTGTTGAAAATTATTTAAATACTTTCCTTGATTTTAAATATTACATCGTTAATCTCTTTCCACGAGTTTTCGAGTTCCTGCAGAAATTCTTCCCCTTTTCGGGTCATTTCATAGTATTTCCGCGGCGGTCCCTGAGTTGATTCTTCCCAGCGGTAGTCGAGCAATTCGCTGTTTTTGAGCCGGGTAAGCAGAGGATACAAGGTTCCTTCAACCACGATCAACTTCACATTCTTCAGCTCGGTAATGATATCCGAGGCGTACGCAGGTTTCTTTTTCAGAATAAGCAAAATGCAATATTCAAGATACCCTTTTCGCATTTGTGATTTTACGTTATCTGCATTCATAAGTTTTATTTAATCAGATGTTAATAAAGATTTTAGGTCTGCAATCCGGAAAAATTATCTGAAAATTTATCTCATCAGTTCCAGTAGTTTCATTCTGAAAACATATTCGTACTTAGCCTGAGTTTGTTCAGATAATGATTGTGCCAGATTATTTTTTGCAATATTTACCTCATACTGATTGGCTCTTCCTGATTCAAATTTCTGGCTGGCAAAACGATAGGCCTCTTCGTTTGCCCTGACAGACTTCTGGCTCGATTCCCAACGGTTTTTGGCAGCAATAGCATTATAGTAAGCTTGCTGAATTGTTTTCCTGAGTTCAATTTTTGTTTTCTCGATTTCAATTTTTGTGTTTTCTACTTCAATTTTTGCACTTTTTACCCGGTTTTTTACTTCAAACCGGTTGAAAATGGGTATCGATAATCTGAAGCCCAAAGCGGTGCTCAGGTTGTTCGATATCTGATCATTAAACGATTCGTTAGCCGGTAGCCGGCTCATGTTATAATACCCGGTTCCAACCTGTGCTCCAAAACCCAGCGATGGTAAATAATCTGCTTTGGCAATGGCAATGTTTTTCTCGCTGCTTTGCAGACGGTATTGTGCTGCTTTCAGTTCGGGTCGGGTGAGCAGAGCACTGTTATACACTTCTTCAGCAGAAAGCAATGCAAGTTCATTTTCCATCAGATTTGCAGGTACCATTACATCGAGATTCTGGAAGTCCTCAAGATCCATTACCTGCGACAGGTCGAGTTTGGATATCTGAAGGTTGTTTTCAGCCTGTACACGCTGAAGTTCTTCTTTGGCTTCCTGTGCCTGTAGTTCATAGATCTCACCTTCTGCTAGTTTGCCCATTTTTATAAGTTCTTTTCGCTGTATCAGGTTGTTTCTTGTCAGTTCGAGCTGACTTTCAGCATTTTTGAGCAGTTCCTTATTCTGAAGTACTTGCAGAAAAACTGTAGAGACGTTTAGAATAATGTCTTTTTCAACTTTTTGCCAGTCGGCACCGGCAGCAAGCAGTTCCGCCTTTTTAGCTTCGATGTTGTATTTCATTTTCAAGCCATCAAACAAAGTCAGATCGGATGATATGCCAAACGACGAAGTTGCCGAATTGGAGCTGATATATGTATTATCGGCTCCGAGTGAACGACCGAAGTTAAAATTCTGTCCTGCTGATGCATTCAGGTTTGGAAGTATATTTGCCTTTGCCTGCGAATAAGAAATTTCTTTCGATTTGTAACTAAGTTGTTGTTGCTTGATGTTGCGGTTGTTGGACAGCGCCGTGTCAATGCATTGTTCCAGTGTCCAGATACGCTGGGCGGGAAGTTGAGCAGCTGCCAGCAGTAAGCTGGCTATTATCAAATATTTTGCTTTCATTGTGTGTTACGGTTGCGGTTTATCTTTTTTCTTTTCAATAATTTCTGCGCCACGGATTTTTTCCTTGACTTTCAATCCGCCTTTTATTTCGATATTTACACCGTCCGACAAACCAAGTTTTACCTGTTTTTTAGTGAATTCCTGTGGTTCGGTTTTCTTCAGGACATAAACAAAAGCAGTGTCACCGCTGAATTCTATGCAACTTTCGGGGATAGTCAGTACATCTTTGGCTTCGTCGAGCAGAATTTCTGCATTGGCACTGTATCCCGCTCTGATAAATAGGTCAGAAGGTACACTTACGGCTGCTTTCATCTCGAACATGATAGCACCGTTGTCTTCGGTTCCTTTCGGTGAAATGTATTCGAGTTTAGCCGAAAGTTTATGATCCTGTAATGCACCAATGGTAATGTTCATAGGCATTCCCACGTGTACACGTCCCACTTCAGTTTCATCCAGTTTGCCGACAAAAAGCATATCGTTCATATTGGCAACGGTGGCAATGGTAGTTCCGTCGTTGAAGTTATTGGACTGAATAACGGAATTACCTACTTTAACGGGAACATCAAGGATGGTGCCGGTTACTGTCGAACGCACCAGAGTGTTGCTGTAAGCCGAGGTGCTGCTCGAAATACCGTCACGAACGAGGCTAAGATTATCCTGTGCAGCTTTCAGCTCTTCCTTGTCGTTGTTGTACTGAAGCTGGGTTTTTTCAAATTCTTCCTTCGAGATTACTTTGTTTTCAAACAGTTCACGATCCCGGTTAAAATTTGTTTTCGACTGATCGAAGGAAATTTTTGCACGTGATACGCGTGATTCGGCTGAACTGAGGTTGACCATATCCGGAATGACCTTAATCTTGGCTATTACATCACCTGCAGTGACATTATCGCCAGCCTGTTTGTACACGGCCGAAATAATACCCGACATCTGAGGTTTAATCAGAATTTCGTTTCGTGGCTCCACTTTACCGGTAGCAACTGTTCTTTTTTCTACTGTACCCGATTTTACCTGTTCAATCTGGTATTTGATAATCTTGGGTTGTGATTTTTTGTACAAATAATAGAATGTAGCAAGTACTGCTATGCCTAACAGCGACCAAAGCGCTATTTTTAAAATTTTTTTCATTTGTAAATAATTTGTATTTAAATTGTTATGTATTTTTTTTCGATTTGCAGGGAGAACTGATCCCTTTTATCGGGGTAAAATTTATTTCAAGTTTAGTTTAAGAAAATTATGTTTGATCAATTAGTTTTCTTCTCTGATTGCCTCAATGGCTTTGATTTGCATTGCCCGTCGCGCAGGAAGATAACCTGCAAACAACCCGATAATCACCAGGATAAACAATGCACCGATTGCCACGGGAAAGCTGATTTGAGGATCTTTGAAGAATGCATCCGAGTTTTGAAGCAAGATTCCAACTACGCGCAGAAGACCCACTCCCAGCATGATACCCGCTACTCCGGCCATAAGTGTGAGAACAACACTTTCGGTCATGATTTGAGTGATAATATTTCGGGGGGTAGCTCCAAGTGCACGTTTTATTCCTATTTCCTTGGTGCGTTCGCGTACGGTTACCAGCATGATATTGCTCACACCAATACCTCCTGCCATTAGTGTGCCGAGTCCGACGACCCAAATCAGAATGCCAATCCCGATACCGAGATAAAGAAACGAAGTAAACATATCTTCCAGGTTCATCGACCACACAGCTGTTTCGTCTGTAGGAGCGATATTGTGTATTTTTTTAAGCTCCTCTTTTACCCTTTTTTCCACCACACTAACCTTGATGTTTTTATCAGCAGTAATCGCCAGAAAATGAACTCTTTTCCCCTGATTAAATGCCTGCTGCATGGTTGAGAATGGTAAAATAATGGTTTCTTCGGCATTACCACCGATATTGATATTGGTTGTTTTGCGGGTAACACCGATTACCTGAAAATATATGCCGTTCAGCTGAATATTTTTACCCACAGGATCTTCTCCCTTATTGAAAAGTGTTTCGTAAACACGCTCACCGATAACACATACCTTTCTTTTTCCTTCAATGTCGATGTCATTGATAAACCGCCCGTAACTAAGTTTGTTATTGTCAATCAGGTTATAGTTGGGATAAACCCCTTTTGAATTGAATGAACCAGATTTCTCACCACGTATTACATTTTTATCATCGCTCCGGCCTCCAAAAAGCACGGGAGATACATATTGAATCTCGGGAACATTATTTTCGAGTAAGGGAATATCGGCATTTTCAATAAACCAGCTTCTACCTTTTTTGAACCCCTTGTAGGGTTCTGATGTTAATTCGTTGCTTACAAAGCAGGAGTTGGTAGCGAAACCTTCGATGCCCGACATCATGCCGTTTTTAAGCGCCTGACCGGCTCCTACCATAGCCACCAGCATAAACATGCCCCAGAATACGCCAAAAGCGGTGAGCACACTCCGGGACTTGTTATGGGTTATGGTTTGCCAGATTTCCTGCCAGCGATCCAGGTCGAATAAGCCTGCTCCCCAACTGCCCGAACGAGACGTTTTAGCGTGTTGGTCATTATCCATCGTATTATTATTATTAGTTGTATTCATTTTTATTCTATTCTGTTGTTATGCTCTTTTGAAGTTTCCCCCACGCTTTGAGTTGGAACCTAAGAGGCATTATTTATTCTTCCCGCATGGCCTCAATCGGTTTAATTCTTGTGGCACGCCTCGCCGGCATATATCCGGCAATGACACCGGCAATAATTATAATCGTTGTTGAAAAGAACACATAGCTTAGCTGAACAGTAGGATTTTTGAAAACAGTCATTTGCATGTCGGATGTGTTCTTTGATGCCCCTTTTTCCATTACAAAGTTGACTATTTCTGTCAGTCCTATACCCATCATCATCCCGATATATCCGAAAAGCGCAGTAATTAGTACAGCTTCTATGACAATGGAAATCAGAATGGTAGCCGGCGGAGCGCCAATAGCCTTACGTATGCCTATTTCCCGTGTTCTTTCTTTTACAGACACCAGCATGATATTGCTAACTCCTACAATTCCGGCAATGAGCGTAAAAATTCCAATGATACTTACGAAGATGTTGATACCGTTGAAGATATTCATGGTTTCGATATAGTCGCGCTGGGCATTACGTATCCACAGTGCCTGTTCGTCTTTGGGATCAAAAAACATAGTTTGCGACATGGTTTTCTTCAGATTTTCATCAAAATCCTCGTTAGCCTGTTTGGTTTCCAGACCTTTGGTAGTGAAGGCAATAGACCAGAACTTTTTATCCGGGTTGTAAATTCTCTGTGCGGTATTAAATGGTATATATACCTGTGTACCAGCGAATTGTTCCTTTTTAGAATTGATGCCGATTACCCTGAACATGACCGACCCCACTTTTACATATTCACCCAGGGCCGGTTTCCCTTTGAAAAGGTTTTCTTCCACTTTTTTATCGATGACAATAACCTTGCTGTTATTCTGCACGTCGAGCGAGTTGATAAACCGCCCATCGCCGGGAATAAATTTCAGGTTAATAATTTTTGCATAGCTTGGATCTACCCCTTTTAGTTCATAGTTGCCAAATTCTGTTTTGTAGGTAACAGTTACCGATTTCTCAATAATCCCGGTTTCTTCGTCACTTTCCTTC